>OIXL01000179.1_pt1 | contig 36550 bp, 37 predicted proteins | sample 1587761 | NCBI WGS metagenome assembly OIXL01 (sample SAMN03283246) | human gut metagenome | biome: human-associated habitat; material: feces | host: Homo sapiens | place: Peru | collected 2012 | reverse complement strand
CGCGGGTTTTTAATCTTTCCGCTTCCAGAAGTTTGTGCTGGGCGTTCAATTCTTCCAGCCGCCGCTCAAGTTCATCCTGAATCCGCTTTGCCGCGACCTCAAGTTGGTCTTGCGGAACAACAAAGTTTTTCGCAGGATAAATTACTGTCTCATCAAGTTCTTCTGTGGTTTGCCCTGAAATCGCGTTGAACCTTCTGATTCTGGAAACTGTTTCCCAGTCCAGCTCGATTCTGTATGCCTCGTCAAATTCCATATAAGGCGGATAAATTTCTATCACGTCGCCGCGGATTCTGAAAGTTCCCCGGTCAAGAATCATATCGTTTCGCGTGTACTGAATATGAGCCAGCTCAACGGCCAGTTTATGAAGGTCAAGTTCTTTCCCTTTTTCAATGTGGATTCTCATGCTTTTGTAAAGCTCCGGCATTCCAAGTCCGTAAATACAGGAAACTGTTGCAATTACAATTACATCCCGTCGTTCCATAAGAGAGTAGGTTGCCGCCATTTTCATCTGGTCAATTTCTTTGTTGATTGCGGCGTCTTTTTCAATGTAAAGGTCGCGGGCTGGAACGTAGGCCTCCGGCTGGTAATAATCGTAGTATGAGACAAAATATTCAACTGCGTTGTCAGGAAAAAAAGATTTGAATTCGCGGAAAAGCTGGGCGGACAGGGTTTTGTTGTGGCTGATAATCAATGTCGGACGCTGGACTTTTTCGATTATTTTTGCCATTGTAAAGGTTTTTCCCGAACCGGTAACACCTTTTAATGTCTGGAATTTGTCTCCGCGCAAAAATCCTTCGCTCAGTTTTTCAATAGCCTGTCCCTGGTCGCCGCTTGGGCTGAACGGTGATTTTACTACGAATTTCCTCATCTTCTAAGCGTCTCTATTCTTCGGAAAGCGTTACGGTTACTATTCTGTCTTTTCCGTTTCTGTGGACTGTTACGCTTATCGTGTCGCCTGGTTTTTTGCTTTCCAGCGCAGAATAATAATCTGTATAAGAAGATATGCTTATTCCGTCGATATTTGTGATTATGTCGCCGCCAAGATAGATTATGTTCTGGTTGTATCCATAGCGTACGGCCTGTGTTCCCTGGATAATTCCGGCTTTTTCAGCGTTTCCTCCTTTTTGAATCCGTGAAACAAGGAGTCCGGAAGAGATGTCAAGGTTTGCATAGTTTGCGATTGTATTGTTCAGCTGAACAAGGGTAACGTCCAGCTGTCCGCGGCGTACTTTTCCGTATTTAAGAAGGTCGCTTGCGACTCGTATCGCGGTTTCTGCCGGAACTGAAAAACCGATTCCAGCGGATGAGCCGGAAGAAGAGTAAATCATCGTGTTTACGCCAATCATTTTTCCGGATGTGTCAAGGAGCGGTCCGCCGGAATTTCCCGGATTGATTGCCGTGTCAGTCTGAATCATATTGCGTATGATTCTCTGTGTATTTGGATTTTTTACAGGACGACCGAGGGCTGAAACGATTCCGGTTGTCATGGTTCTGTTGAAACCGTATGGATTTCCGATCGCTATAACTTTTTGTCCTACATTCAGTTTTGATGAGTCTCCGAAAGGAATTGTCTGCAGGACAAGACCTTCTGGAGGGTCAAATTTTATTACAGTAAGGTCGGAATCCCTGTCCTGTCCTATGATTTTTGCCTCGTATTGAGTTCCATCTGAAAGGGAAACATAAATTTTAGACGCGCCTTTTACTACATGGCCGTTTGTAAGAACGTAACCGCGTTTGTCGATAATTGAACCGCTTCCGCTTCCGCCGTCCTGGACTACAGGCTCTAAAAACCAGTTTACGCCCGCAACCTGAGTGTTTATGTTCACAACTCCCGGCGCGCACTTCTGGTAAACTGTTATATTTTGAATTTCATCCTGAGTGTATTTTTCTTCGCCTGAAGAAACCGTGAATGCCGAGTTTTTTGCAACTTCGTTCTCAGACTGAAGAAGGGTAAATCCGTCGTCTGCGGATGAAACTGTGTTTTCATTTTTTGTATTTTTTTCTGAGGATGCTTTTTGTCTTGTGTTTTTTAAAGAAACTGATGTTATGATTGATGTCGCCGCTGCTGCAAAAATCATTCCTGTTAATGTGAATCTAATTAACTGACTGCGTGAATAAAGTTTCATGTTTTCTATAATAATGATTTTATATCAGTTTGAAAACGAAATTATTGCTATTTGGGATAAATAGCCTTAATTTCGAGTTTTTTTGCAAATTATGAAAGAACGCTCTCGGTAGATTTCCAATTAAAATAAATATCCGAATCCTGCTGTTCCGCCAAGATAATACGGCGAGTCAAAGTATATGATTCCATAGAAATCTGCGTTAAAGACAAATGAGGTTCCGGGAATAAGGAAACTGAATCCGGCTTTTGGCTGTATTGCGTCAAAATAGTCTGAGTTGCTTATGAGGGCGCACGAAAGTTTTGCGGAAAATTCTGTAACCGGCGAGAATGTGAATGAAATTCCATTTTTCCAGGAATTGTCGCCGTTCAGCGGGTTGGAAGTTTCTGCGCCGAAGATAAATTCTGATGAAATGTCTGCAGAGAATTTTGCGCTGCAAAGCCCCATGAAGCCGGAAAGCCCCAGTCCGCATCCAGAATCCGCTCCGTAGTCAGGAAACAGGCTTGCGTCGCAGACACCGTACCTTGCCGCGGCTCCGTACTGGAACTGAAATATATGATTTTCGTTTTTTGTTTTGTCGGCGAATTTTGCCGCGACTGAAAATAACAGGGGAGTGTCAGTGATTCCCGCCCAGAGCGCAAGGTTGCATGAAAGTTCAAGCTGATTGAAGACGGAATCCGCGAATCCAATATATACCGGAGCCGCATAGAAACCGTTTTTTGAGCTGGAGACAGGCGCGACTGAAAAATTAAGAAGTTTTGTTCCTTTCGGGAGTATGCTAGCAGTTGTCAGGAATCCGTTTCCTGTTCCTCCAGGCGTTAAGTCTGAAAGCGGAAAAATCATTGTCCTGTCGACTGAAATTTCCTGGACAGCGGTCTGTCCTTCCGCATAAAATGTTGCGGTGTATTTTCCGGAAGGAACGGTATTTCCTGAAGAGTCTCTGCCGTCCCATGTCGCGTTCTGTTCCCATGTTGAAAATCCTGGAAAAACGGTGTAAAAGACTTCCTGGTCGAGCATATTCTTTACGGAAAGATGTCCTGTTCCAGGCGCGGAAACTTTTGCGGTCAGCGTGCAGCTTCCGAGAGATCCGCTGTATTCCGGATTTATAGTTTTTCTGGATGCATAGAAATCAGTTATTTTAAACTGGGCTTTCTGCATTTTTATAGAAATTCTTTTTATCCTGTGCCGCCTTACGTAAACCGGCACAAAAAAATCTTCGTATCCGAAACTTCTTATCTGAATTCTGTGAGGTCCTTCCGGAAGTTCAAAAAACGGACTGTAGATTCTGTTTCCGTCCGCAAAAATCATGAATTCCTTTGAATTTGGAATTCCGCGCACTTCGACAAATCCTTTTATTTCTGACATTTCGTAATAATAGCTGTAAGAAACGCCTTTAGAAACCGAAATATATTTTTCAGTGGAAAGAAATCCCTCTTTTTCCAGCCTGAGTCTGTAGACTCCAGGCTCAAGGCCGGTGATGGAAATCGGCGTAAGACCTTTGTAGACTCCGTTCAGGTAGACTTTTACGTTTTTTGCGTTTGTTTTTATTGCGACTGAATTTTTTGCAGGAGTTTCTGTCGTTTTTTCCGGACGCAGGGTCTCCGTAAAATTAAATAAATCTTTTATGCTGAATTCTTTTGAAAGTTCAGCCGCAGGAATTTCTTCTTCCGTGTATGATTCGTTTTCCTGCGCAAAAAGGCGCGGTATAGTCAATGCGGTTATAAAAATGCAGATAATTATTTTTCTGGATAGCATAACAAAATTATATAGGCAAATTTATATTCAGTATACAAAAAAATGGCAAAAAATACGGTTCAGAATTGGACGCGGAGAGCCACAGAATCAAAGCATGTCATGCTCAAGAAAACTGTAGTATGAAGTTCTGCTGAAAATTATGTGGTCAAGCAGTGAAATCCCTAGAAATTCCGAGCATTCCGCCAGGGTTCTGGTTGTCTTTATGTCCTGGTCTGAAGGTTCACAGTTACCGGAAGGATGGTTGTGCGCTACGATTATGGCGGCAGCGTTTTCCATAAGCGCCTCTGAAAAAACTTCCCGAGGATGCACAATCGTCTGGTTTATCGTTCCTACGCTTACGACCCTGATCTGCTGAATTTCGTGTCCTCCGTTTAAGGTGACGCACAGGAAATGCTCCTGGTTCTGCATGGAATAATTCTGGATAAAAGGAATTACGTCCTTTGGTGTCTTCAGGAGGACGTTTTTGTGCAACGGCCAGGGCTTTTCCGGCTCCCATTCCCTTTATCTGAAGCAAATTCGCAATCATCGATTCCCTGTTCGTTCTGGCAAGGGTTTTTACAACTTGACCGGAAAGTTTTTCAACAGGAATCCCTTTTGTTCCTGAGCCAAGAATCATCATTACTAATTCAATATCCGAAGGATATTCAATTCCGTGTTTTAAAGTAAGTTCTCGGATGTCCGGGTTACAATTAATTCTGCACATACTTTATTAATGCAAAAAAAGTGCAAATTCGGTAATGAATTGCAAAAAAAATACGAAAATCTATGTATGAAGAGATTAATTTCCATTTTTGTAAGCGTATTTATATTTTTGGCGTCAATTTTTATGTTTTCCTGTGTTTCTGTTCCAAGAAAAAAAGTTTCTATTTCAAGAAATTTAACTGGAACTCCGGTTTTGTCTTCGGAATCCCTGTACCGTTATTTTGTTTCTGTAAAACCGGACTGCGACCGCAGCCAGGTTAGGCGGCTTGCCGAATATTATGTAAAAGAGGCTTCTGTGGAAGGAATAAATTCAGACTGCGCTTTTGCCCAGATGTGCCTGGAAACCGGCTATCTTTCTTTCGGAAATCTTGTTGTGCCTGAAATGCACAATTATTGCGGTTTGGGCGCGATGGACGCCGCCCATCCAGGCGAGTGGTTTGAAACCGAGCAGATTGGCGTCCGCGCTCACATTCAGCACCTTCAGGCCTACGCGACAACGCAGGACGTTCCGTTGAAACAGGAACTGGTCGATCCGCGCTACAGCTGGGTGCACAAGGCGAAATATGCCGAGACCGTTTTTGATCTGGCAGGCGCCTGGGCAACGGACAAACTGTACGGGCATAAGATCGACGCAATTCTTGATAAAATGGAATATTTCTAGAAATATTTTAATGCCGCTAAGCGCCGATTTTTGTTCCTACGAAATTTTCGTCGTTCAGAATCGCGCGGATATTTTCAATATTTTTTCCACCGGCGCAGATTACGGTCATGCCGCATTCATCCGCTTTTTTTGATGCAATCGGGTCAAACGGACAGTTCTTTCCTGGAGTCCAGTCATCTCCGACCATCTTGCGGAAATCTTTCCATGAAATTTCGTCGATAGGTTTTGCATCCGGATTTTTTCTTGGGTCATCCGTGTAGACTTTTTCAATATTTGAAAGGTTTACAACGGTTTTTGCTCCATGTTTTTCGGCTAGAAGCACCGCGTCGTTGTCAGTTGAAAATCCCGGATGCCATCCCGCGGCAAGAAGGACTCTTCCCTTAAAGTCAATTGGCGCAGTAGGGTCGTAGACCACATCGTTAAGACAGAGATTTCCAAAACAGGCTTTTACAAGCTGGGCGTTAAGTCTTGTCGCCATAATTCCAATCCAGTCAGCCGCGTCTCCGGCTGAATTTGCGCCTGTATTTTCAGAAATTTCTGAATAAGCGTTCTGGTATACACGCGCAGGCGCGCCTCCGCCAACAACAAGAATTAATTTTCGGCTTTCGTCTTCCTTAAGCCATTCCTTTACCATTAAAACGAATTTTGTTAAAAATTGTGTGTCCGGCTGGTTCGGCACAACAATTGAACCGCCAACTGATAAAACTTTTGTCATCAATATACTCCTATTACTGTCGGATTTGACCAGTATGAACTGTATTTTATAGTTTTTCCACTCGCTTCTTCCCAGATTGACTGCAAAGAATAGCTTCGTGGCCTTGAAACTGTTTTGTTGTTCGGGGCGCTTGGCTTGAATTCGTTCCATCCACGGTTGAAAAGAATGTGCTGGCCGTCCAGGTTTCCAAAATAAAACTGATGCGGAACAATATCTTTCTGCCACGGTTGATAGTCCAGTCCCGCCGCAAGCGCAATGTCTACAGGAATCCATCCGAATCCAGGAACATAAAATTCAGACCACCAGTGAGGTCTTGTCCTTAAATCAGATTCAACAAGAATTCCGCTGTCTGGAAGCGCCGCGATTCCGTTTGCCCTTAAAAGCGCTGTGAAGATAACCGCAAAGTCATAGGCATCGCCGCGTTTTGTCTTTAAAAGGTCAAGAGGAGAGATGTTTCCTTTTCTTACATTCTGAAGAATTTCAAATTCCTTGAGCATGTAATTATATGTGAGCACCGCGATTGTATACGGATTCTTTTCATTTTTGGAAATCGACTGCGCAATCTTGATTATTTCTTCGTTGCCGGAAGGGATGCAGCTGTCCGGCTTTGTCGCCGCTGCTTTTAAAGTTTTATTCATTTTTGCGGAAGGATTTATTGCCGACGGATGAATTTCCGTTCTTGTGTCATAGGATGTTATCGCGAAATTCTGCCTGAACTTGTTTTTCCCAGCGCCGCGGGCGCCGCTTGTCTGATGTATTATCGTATGCTGGAAGTCGTAGATGATTGGTTCCGGCGAACATTCTGAGTCAACAACAACTGGCTGAGCCGGTGAAGTGAACGGTCTTGGACAGCGCAGGATTATCTGCGAGTCTTTGTCCCCTGCGGTGTCGTCGATGTCGACTGCGACTTGAACTACGTAGGTTTTTGGCGATATAAAGCTCTTTGTGCCTGCCTTTCTGTTGATTTCAATGTGGCGAAGCGGAGATGTTCCTTTGTTTGTTGATACGAAAATATCTCCGGAAACTGCGCCGTCTGGAACATACAGCCTTATTTCGCTGTCTGACCAGAACTCGTAGTCAAAGTCATCGTCGTTTGCGGGGGTAAAAGAAAGGTCTTCTTGCGTTTTTGAAGAAAAATTCTCATCGTTTGCAGGTTTTTCCCGGTTTACAGAAAAAAACACTTTTGAGTTGTCCTTTGCATTTCCGAAATTCGCGCCGTAAATTGTAATCAAAGTTCCGGGAAGAATTTTTTCTGGCGAAAGGCTTGTTATTATCGGCGCGGTTGTCTGCGGATTCTGCGTCACTGCGACCGGCGCTGCCGTGGCATTCGCGAAAAATGCCGGTTTGGAGCGGCTGGTTTTTGTTTCAACTACAACAAGTCCGTCTTTTACGTTTGCAGGCAGAACTACTTTGATTTCTGTGTCTGTCCATGAAATATAAGATGATGAGGTGAGTTTTGAGCCGCCGAATTCAACATAATTTGTTTCCCTTGAGCTTCCAAAACCTTTTCCGGTGATGATTATAAGGTCTCCCGGAGAACCTACCGGCGGATTGATAGAGTCAATTTCAGGCTTCTGGTTTACGTGCAGCCCGAACAAAAGCGAGCCAAGCGCAAAAAGCAGCGCCAGCACAATCCAGCACAAAGTTCTGATAAAAGGAGATTTTCTAAAAAAATAGTTTATTAGCGATGACGAGTCCACTCTAGCTGCCCTTCATTAACGTTCACAGGCAGCTTGATCTCAATTGTCTCCGGATTGTCTTCAAGACCTGGAACAGTAATGTTTACGTGAATTTTTCTTGCATCATCAAATTCCGGTCTAAGAACATCTACATTTGTCAGCGCAGAGTTTGAAATATTTCTTGAGCCGACTGTCTGCGCCAGATTGTGGTCAAGGTTTCCGTTGATTACAACGTTTCTGTTCGCAATCGGCGCATTTTGAGGACGGGTGACAGGAGTGATTGATGCTATATTTGCATTTTCAGAATAATTTGCTTTTGTTGAATTTGAAATCGTAACAGGAAGAATCGCTGCGATTATTACCGCTGCCGCCGCCGCCATTCCCCAGCGCACTGTTTTTTCGCTGAAAGGGAATTCCCGGTGCTGCACAGTATTTTTTGAATAGCGCATTTTTGTTTTAAGGCGTTCAAAACTTTGATTCATAAACTGTTCGTCAAGCTGAATGTTTTTGCTGTCAGACTGAAAAGTATCCTTGATTTTCCTGAGGGTTTCAAGTTTCGCTTTGCAGGCTTCGCAATTTGCAATGTGAGATTCGTATTCCTTTAAATAAGCCAAAGGAAGCTCATTGTCAAGATAAATTGAATGAATGTCATCAGTCGGGCAAGAATACATTTTCAGCTCCTAGCATTTCTGCAAGTAATTTGCGGGCGCGGAAAATCCGGACTTTTACGTTCCCCTCCGTGATTCCCACAACTTTACCAATCTCTTTGTAGTTCAAGTCGCTGTACTCGGCAAGGACAACGACTTCTTTTAATTTTGGAGGCAGTTTGTTCAAAGCACCCTGCGCAGATTTTATCGATTCTTCCCTAAGAAGTTCTGTTTCACCAGAATGAAAAATACGGGTTTCTTCGTACAGGGCTTTTTCGTAGGCCCGTTTTTCCCGTGCTTTTCTTTTGACGTAGTTCAGGGATGCGTTTTTTACGACGCGAATCAACCAGAATTTAGCGTCATTCATCGAAGGAAAAGTCAGTTGTTTTTCGTTGGCTTTAATAAGCGAGTCATGCGCCAAATCTTCCGCCGCTTCTTCATCATTTACAATTCTGTAAGAGATTTTGAACAGCATCTGCATTGTCGCGCTATAAATCGTTTTAAAGTCAACAGAATCTGCTGCATTAAGAGGCTTAGTTTTTTCTGTCTGACCGTCCATACTTAGCAAACAACGCTCCTTCCTTTTGGTTACATAAAAATAGAATTTAATTCCGCTTCCAGGCTGAACCTGTCGGCGTGTCGATTATTGTGATTCCGCGCTCAGTGAGTCTTGCCCTGATTTCGTCTGCTTTTGCAAAATCCTTGTTTTTCTTTGCCTCGGTTCTTTCTGCTACAAGCGCATCAATTTCCGCGGCTTCCGGGTCGCCTTCATGGCTGATAACTGCCGGTTCTGCGTTTTTTTGCGCTTCTTTTTGAGCGGTTCCAGCGGTTTCAATCAATTTAAGTCCAAGAACGCTGTCCATTCTGTCGATAAGCTCAAGGGCTTCCCTTGCGTCCAGAGCGCTGTCCTTTAAAACTTTGTTTACCTGGCTCATGGCCACTGGAATAAGAAGATCGTTTTCCAGCGCGGCTTTGAATGCGTCCATATATCCGGCCGCTTTTTCTGAAAGCCCTGCGCGGTTGTCTGCTTCGCCCTTCTTGTATGTCTTTCCTTTTTCAAGTTTTATGCCCGCTTTCTGCGCAAGTCTTGCAATTTTCTGAACAAGGCTAGCCCGTCCGTTTTTTGCTGAATCCATTGCGTCCCAGCTGAAGAAAATTTGCTTTCTGTAATGTCCTCCCAAAAGGAAAAACCTGTAGTCAAGCGGACTGTATCCTTTATCCTTTAGGGTCTGGAGCCGCAGGAAATTTCCTTTTGACTTAGACATCTTGTTTCCGCCCTCTACAACCAGAAATTCATTGTGAAGCCAGTATTTTACCCAAGGCCCTTCCGCTCTTTCTTCCGGCGTGAACGAGCCTTCTGACTGGGCGATTTCGTTTGTGTGGTGAACTGGAACGTGGTCAATTCCGCCGGTATGAATATCGATATGCTTTCCAAGGTATTTCATGCTCATTGCAGAACATTCTATGTGCCATCCCGGATAGCCGCGCCCCCATGGAGAATCCCATGTCATCGCCTGGTTTTCAAATTTTGATTTTGTAAACCAGAGCACAAAGTCGCCCGGATTGCGCTTGTTTCCGTCGATTACAACTTCCTTTCTTCGTCCTGCGCCTTCCTTAAGCTCATTAAGGTTCAGGTTCGCGAGCTTTCCATAATCTGGATAAGTTGAAATATCGTAGTAAAGGTTTCCGCCGGCCATGTATGTGTGTCCGTTAGCCTCGATTTTCTTTATAAGCTCAATCATTTCCGGAATATGCTCGGTTGCCTTGCATATTACATCCGGATGGCGTATGTTCAGTTCGTCAATATCCTGCATGAAGGCATCTGTGTAGAATTTTGCGACTTCCAGTACAGACTGATGCCGTTCTTCTGCCGTTTTTACCATTTTATCGTCGCCATCATCGTTGTCGCCGGTAAGGTGTCCTACATCCGTTATGTTCATGACGTGCTTTATATCGTAATTTAAAAAGGTCAAAGTCTTGTCAAGAATATCCAGAAAAACGTAGGCTCTAAGGTTTCCTATATGCGCGTAGTTGTAAACGGTCGGCCCGCAGCCGTAAAAACCAACAAAGCCATCGTGAACAGGCTTGAATTCTTCAATTTTGTGTCCCATTGTATTAAATAATTTTAACGGCATAAGAACTCCCATAAAAATTACACGGATGTAATTATTGTTTTTTTTTGCGGGCAGAAAGTCCTGCATTGTTCAGATAATCTTAATGAAAAAGACATCATGTTTCAATTCGCCCTATAAACTATTTGTTTTTTTCTATATACTATTTTTTATGAGAGATTACAAATCTTTTGCGCAAAAAATTATTTCTTCCGGGGAATTCAGCGGTTCGGTTCTGCTGGACGAGCCGATGGCAAGGCATACGACTTTTAAAATCGGCGGCGCGGTTCCTGTTTTTTTTGAGCCGGAAAATACCGATTCGCTTATGGTTCTTCTTGCTGCCCTTGAATCAGAAAAGATAAGCTGTTTTATTCTTGGCGGCGGTTCAAATGTTGTTTTCTGCGACTCCGGATTCGAAGGGGCGGTTGTTTCCCTGCTGAAAATAAATGCATTGAAAATTTCCTCTGTAAAAGATGATGATGTTGTTGTTTCCGCGGAAGCCGGCGCTACGATGTCTTCGTTCGTTAATTTCTGTACAGAAAACGGCTTTTCCGGAGCGGAAAAGTTTGCGGGGCTTCCAGGAACTGTTGGAGGCGCCCTTTTTATGAACGCGCGCTGCTTTGATCTTTCAATCTGTGAGCTTTTTGTGGAAGCGCGCTATATTGATTTGGAAAACTTTACTGAGCGCCGCAAGGTTTTTTCTCCGGCTGAATGGGATTATAAAGTATCTCCGTTTCAGAACGGAAAAATGCTGCTTCTTTCGGCTTCGTTCAGGCTTAGAAAAAATATAAGGTCAAAGGAAGAGATAAAAACTGAAAACAAAAAATACATTGAGGAGCGGAAATCCAAAGGACACTTTGATTTTCCAAGCGCAGGCAGCGTTTTTAGGAATAACCGCGGATTTGGCGCGCCGAGCGGCAGAATAATCGATGAGTGCGGTTTGCGCGGAAAACAGATTGGAATGGCGCAGATTGCGCCTTTTCATGGAAATTTTATAATAAATTTGGGCGGCGCGACGCAAAAAGACGTAAAGGCACTTGTTGAATTCACCGTTAAAGAAGTTAAGGCGAAAACCGGATTTTGTTTGCAGCCAGAAATAATCTTCGTTGACAAATAAAAAATATGGCTATTATACTTTAAATGCTAGTGTCCAAGGTGGTATGGAATGTTACAGTTGTCATTCGTAAATTTTAGGCAAAATTCATATCTTTTTGTTGAAGGAAAAGAAAATAATGACCATTTTTATATCATTCAAAGCGGAAATGTTCGTTGTTTTAAACAAAATGATGTAAAAGGCCTTTCTGTAAAAAATCTTGGTCCGGGAGACTTTGTCGGCGTAATTCCATGTATGTCCGGTCATTCTCAGATAGAAAGCGCTATTTCCGTAACGGATGTCAAGTGCATTTCTGTACGCAAAGACCAGTATTCTGAGCTTATTGAAAAAAATACGCCGATTGCGCTTAAAATCATACGCACTTTTGCAAACCGGATGCGCACAATGAACGAGCAGCTTACGAATTTTTCAAATAAGTCAGTGACGGTTGAGACTTCCGAGCACATTTATGAAGTTGCAAAATATTATGAAAAAATCAGGGCTTACGACATTGCGATTTTTGCCTATTACCAGTACATGAAAGAGAACCGGAACGGAGCGCATATTTCGGAAGCCCAGGGCGCGTTCAGGCTTCTTAGCACAAAATCAAGGCTGCGCGCTTTTGAACCGCCGGCTGAAGGCGTCAGGGTTTACGAGAAAGACAGGATGATTTTTTCCGAAAGTCAGTCCGGCGCAGATATGTTCGTTATTCAGTCCGGACAGGTCCGCATTTCAAAAGTAATAAACGGAAATGAAGTTGTTCTTGCGGTTCTTAAGCCTGGCGATATGTTCGGTGAAATGGCGCTTCTTGAAAACAAGCTCCGTTCTGCCAGCGCGATAGCCCATGAAACCTGTAAATTGATTGTTCTTAACAAGGACAACTTTGATATGATGGTTTCAACGCAGCCGCAGCTGATTTCCCATCTTACGACTACTCTTGCGGAGCGCCTGTGGACTTCTTACCGCCAGCTTGATAATGCGTGCCTTGTGAATCCTATTCATAAAATGATAGACATGCTTGCTCTTCAGGCTGAAAAAGCAAGAAAATCTTCCGGAGTGTTTGAGCCTGATATAACTTCCGACGACCTTGCGAATATGTGCTCAATTCCGTTGGAGCAGCACAACAAGGCAAACTTTCAGCTAAGGCAGGAGCGCTGCGTTCGTTTTGTTGACAATAAGATTGTTGTGCCGGACTGCGCGGAGCTTCTGAAAGTCGCTGCTTTTTACCGCAAAATAGAGGACAAGCAGCTGTCGGGAAAAGCAAAATAAGTTTTATGAAAAAAATTCTTTTTGCCGCTTTGGCCTTGTTTTTTTTAAATTCTCTTTTTGCTGAAAAAAAAGTCGCTGATGGCTACGGCGGTGTGGTGCTTGGAATGTCCGTGGAGCAGGTAAAAAAGGCTTTAAAGGATAATTCTGATTTTGGCTACCATGGCGACAGGGACGTTTCCCTGCTTCCCGGTGAAAATCGCGTTCTTATAGAAACCGATGCTACGGCTTTTGCAGGCTTTTCGTTTCTGGAACGCTGCTGGTTTCAGTTTTACAACGACAGGCTCTATATAATCACGATAAACGTTAACCGTGAAAAAATGGACCACTTCAGTATTTTTGATTCTCTGTGCAAAAAATATGGAGCGCCGGATTCCGTTTCTCCTGAAAAATCAGTCTGGAACGGAGAAAATGTGACTATGAGCCTGGAACGTCCGTTGACCTTGAAATATGTTGATAGAAAAACATTTGAGTCGCTTCAGAAAAAATCTCTGGTTGGACCGGATGGAACGGAAATCACGAGGGAAATGTTTCTGGAAGGACTTTGATAGCCTGAATGTTGAGTTTTTTTGTAAAAAGAATAAAAGCGCAGGCAGATTTGCAATTTGTGAAGATTTTTGGCGATTGAATTAATAAAAGTGCGGAGCACCCGGATTAATACAAGCGTAGCGCGAGCCAAATCCATCTTAGCAAATTGGAAATCTGCCGAGAGCGTTCTTTCAGAATTTGCAAAAAAACTTGAAATTAAGGTTTAATAGGAATCTTACTATGAAGAAATTTTATTATTTTAGAAAACTGCCTGTTTTTTTGAGCGCATTTGTTGTTTTTTTTCTGGCCATTGGCTGCCGGTCAAAGCTTGAAAAGCGGAATCTGACAATCTTGAAGGCGGATGGAACGGAAGTTTCTGTTCTGGCGGAAATCGCCGTGGAGCCGGAAGACCGCAACCGCGGATTTATGGAACGGAAAAATATTCCGGAAGGAACTGGAATGCTTTTTGTTTTTGAGCACGACCAGATTCTTAATTTCTGGATGAAAAATACTCCGTGTCCGCTGTCTATTGCCTATATCACCAAAGATGGAAAGATAAAGGACATTTTGGATATGCAGCCGTTCAGCCTTGCGGATGTTGAAAGTTCCGGTTATGTGCGTTATGCGCTGGAAGTTCCTAAGGGCTGGTTCAAAAAAAATGGCATCACAACAGGTGATGCCTTAAGAATTCCTTTTTAGTCGGTTTGCCGTTCCAGTTTTGCAAGCTCGCTGGCGGCAATCTTGTCGTTCGGGTCAAATTCCAGGACTGCCGTAAAATACTTTTGGGCTTCGGCTTTGTTGCCTTCTTTCAGGCAGACATAGCCAAGGTTCGAGATTACTTTTGTGTCTTCCGGTGAAATCCTGAACGCGTTTATCAGGGAATTTTTTGCTTCCTTTATGTTGTTCAGTTCAAGCTGGCAGATTGCCATTTCGTTGTAGGTGTCGGAATTTTTATCGCCGCCAAATGTAATCGCCTGGTTAAAAGCGGTAAGGGCATCGTCGTAGCGGCCGAGTTTTCTTAAGCCCCAGCCGAGCAAAAACCATGCGTTCCATACTTTCGGGTTGGATTCTATGAATTTCCGGATTTTTTCAAGGCCTTTTTCTTCCTGTCCGGACTGAATCAGTTTGTAAGCCTGTGAAAAAGCATCGTTATCCATGTTTTCGCTGTTGATTCTGTTCAGGATTTCCTGCGCCCGCTCTTTTTTGTAAAGTCCGTTTTCTCCAAGCTCTTCATCGCTTGTGTCGCATACAAGGGCGGAGTAATTTTCAAAACATTCTTTTGCATTTTTAAAATCATGCGATTTTAGGTAAAAAAATCCTGCATTGAAAAAAGCGTCGGGAATCGGCGGGTCGGCATCCATCGCGTCCTTGTAGTAACCTTCTGCTTCGCTGTCGCAGGCATCCGCATCGTCATTCAGTTCCGAGCGGCGGTAGCTTTCTGCGCGCTGATCCAAAAAAAGCGCGAAGTTCAGTGTGATTGCCTTGTCGTCCGGGTCGATTCCCCTTAAAGAAAGAAAAAGCTCTTCCGCTAAATCCCAGTCTTCGTTTTTAGCTTTAAGAATTGCGGCTTCAGAGAGCTCCTTTTTTATGTTTGGACGCGCTTTTAAAATAATCGAGCGGTAATAGTCTTTGTGTTCGTTCTTGCGGTCGTATGCCAGCACTGTAAGGATTCCTGCAAGAACTTGTTCCGGAGAAATATCGTTCATGTCGTAATCGTCCGGGTCGCCCTGCATTTTTTTCTGAACAGGAAGCGGAACGGTTGAATCGATTTTCATCGCGGCATTTGAAAAATTGTAGTTTTCCGGCAGATTTACAAAATAAACAGTTTCCAGCGGATTTGTGTGGTCCATTTGTTTTTCCTATAAAGTTTTTTAATTATCTTAGTTTAAAGTGACATTAATCTGATTTTTTTTGCGGAGCCTGATTTTTTTCTTCAGTTTCCGGCTTTTTTTCTTTTCCGTCGTTGCTATGACCTGCGGATTTTGCCGCGACATCAAGGAATTTCTTTCTTCTGTTTGAAAGGAAGTCGTTGATTCGCATTTTGTATGCAAGCGGAACCTGGTTTTCGTCAAATTTTATTCCGGCCTCAACAAGGTCCTGGCGGCCTTCAACTGTCTTTACAGAAACGATTGTTCCCTTTACGTCGATGATTTCCGTAGGATCTGAAAAAAGCAGCCTTATTATGCAGTCCTTGTTTTCCAGAAATTTAGGAACTCCCAGAACAATAATTTTTGAGCCGGTGAACGAAAGATTCCAGATAATGCAGCGGCGCGGAACAGACTGGATGTAGACAATCGATTCCTTCTTGTTGATTCCCAGAAGCCTTTTTGTGTCTTCGTTTAAGACAATGCGTTCTTCTTTTCTGTAGATAAAACCCTGGTTCGCATCTATTAGCGAGCCGATTTTATAGATAAGGTCATCCGGCGGTCTTTGCGTAAACGATAGGGTTAAAATCGCAAGTTCCTTTGAATTCATGTATGGAGTTACATCCGTAACGCGGCAAGTTACAAAGAAAATCAGCGGCTGGTTGTCGGACTCAATAAAGCAGAACCTTAGGTTCACCGGCGGAGCGTCTTTTCTTGTTATCTGCTGAAAAGCGCCGCCGTTTGTTCCTATTATAATTTTTGCCTGCTGGAATGAAGTTGAATTTATTATGCAAGGCCACTGTGAACCTGCGCATTTTACATAAATCTGTCTTGGGTCAAGGCGCAGGAACCGCATTATATCTTTTGAGAATATTATTTCGTTTTCACGATATTTATTGTAATACTCGTTAATCTGCTGGTTTGTTGTGATAGAAAAACTCATGACCTTAATATTAGTTTATATCAAATTATTCGTCAATTTTATTTGTCTGAATATGTGAAAATCCAAGTATCACAGAAGGAAGCCGTTTCTTTGCTGAGCGCTGCCTGTTTTTTCCGTGGAAATAAAGCTGGCTGGAAGGCCCGCCGTCAAATTGAAGCGCGCAGAAAACGTTTCTTTCTTTTAAAATTCTGGCGGTGTCTTCGTAAGAAAGTTTCTTTCCGCAGAAAAGGTAGAGCTTTCTTCCGTCTTTGGAAATTCCTGCCGCAGAACGCAAGTCTTTTATGTTCCTGAAGGGATATATTTTTTCGCCGCGCAGTATTGTCCAGAATCCGCCCGCCGCAAATCTTGGATTTTTCTGTTTTTCTGAAAGAAGTTCATCCTGTGAGTCAAAAATTTTTGCAGAATAGCCGGTTTCTTCCTTAAAGAACGCAAGCGCCGCGTATTTTTTTTGCGGAGCGGAAAATTCCGTGAAGTCATCTATGTAAATTCCGACAGGCTTGCGTTCTGAAAAGAAAGGATTCAGCTTTGAGCTGGTTACAAAAGGATTTGCGTTGATTGCGGCGAAGCAGTTGTTTTCTTCTGCGAATTTTTTTACGGAAACAGGCTTTGAAAATCCGTCTTTCTTAGGGAATGTTTTTATTTCCAGGTCTGGGGAAGAAAGATTTATTTCTGCGATAAAATAGTTTTTTCCGGCGTAAAAAGAGTCTGTTTCGGAAAAGGCACCGGTTCCTTCAACTGGTTCTTTAATCGAATCTGTTGTCTTGCAGGAAAAAAATAGTAAAAGACAGGTAAAAGAAATAAAAGCGGAAAATCTTTTCATTTTTACAGAATTTGCTCCAGTGGCATTTTTTATAAATTATTTTGACAGAAATCTGTGCGAAGGGAAGTTCTCGTTGTGATTTCTGGCTTCTTCGTAATAGTCAGGCGAATAATATCCGGCTGTAAGCAGGTAAAAAAGTTTTTCTTCCGGCACGGTTGAATCCGAAAGATTTTTTTTGAATAGAATTTCTACTGCATATCTTTTTTTTGTTCCGTTGAATTTTTGCGCAGGGGCATAGTAATTTACGTAGTCGCGCAGCTGAAACCTTTCGCCTTTGTTTTTGTAGATTTCAACAGCAAGGTCAGTTCCGTTTTCCGAGCGTCCGTAGGAGTAAAGAATTTCCGGTGAAAAGGGTTTTTCGTGTCCGGTTTCAATGACCGCGGCAAGCTTTCCGTTCTTGAACTGAAATTCAATGTATTCAAAAGGCGACTGCCCGCCCTGTTTCCACGTTAGTCTTGTGCATGAAACTCCGTAATGGCTGAACGGACATTTTGTCCAGATTATATTGTTGTTGTTCTTCTTTATCCATTCTTTAACCTGATATTCGGTTTGTCCCCATACAAGTCCCTTGTAGCCGCTGTTTATCCGTACGGCTTTTACCAGAACGATTGCCGGCATTGCAAAAAACAGGATTCCTAGAATTGAGCTTAAGATTATCGCCTTTGTTTTTGTCATTCTTTTTCCTTAAAAAACTCCGCGCTGGCGGAGGGCCATGGATGGCTACTTTTTTGTTTTGCAGAAATTTTTATTTCCGGAAATTCTTGAAATTTCATCTTTTGCCTTAAGCTCAAGTTTTTCGTATTTTCCTGAAATGCAGGCAAGGTCAATCATGATATTTTCTTTTTTGAATCCGTCTATGCAGAATTCAAGGTAAAAACCGCTTGCCGCAAAAATAATTGCTATGAATCCCCATAATCCCATTGTGCTGCTTACAAAATTTACGTTGAAAAAAATTGCTGTGAGCGAAAAAATAATCATGAGGATTTTGGAGATTGCCGTTCCTCCTATAATCATTCCGGTTATGCATACCGCGGAAAGAACCGTGACTGAAAAATTCTGCTGCAGCCTGGCTATTGCGGTGGAATTGCCTTTGTCGGGAAAAAGAAATATTTTTATCAGCATTGCAAAAAACAGCGTGTGCACGATTATGCTCAGAATATTCATGCAGACAATCAGAGGCTTGTGTTTCTTCCGGTCTTCTTCAGAGAGCCTGTTTCTGTAGGTTATGCTTAGAATTCCCTTTAAATGAAGAATAAAAATCAATCCAAGTGAAAATAAACCGCTTAGAAGATCGGGAATCTGCTGGATTTTTACGTTTTTTTCAGCCGCCGCGCCAAAGAAGGCAAATAAAGTTCCCCATACGTTGTCAAAATAAGGCAACGTTATGTCGGTTTTCCACGGAATCATAAAAATCCATGCGGAAATCCAGATAAGGACGATTCCTGAAAGCCTATAAAAATCGATTACTTCAAACCATTTTTTATTCATAACCTTATTGTATCATAAAAACGATAATGTGATATAATTAGTGTTAATTTTGAGTTTTGTTTATTGTGAAAGAAAATTGAATCAGCTATCAGAAAAAGCGCGTCAATTCACTAGATAGCAAAGCTATCTTATGCTGAGCGTACAAAGTATCAGACTGCGCAATTTTTATTCAAAAATTGCTTGCTATCGCTCAGAATAGCTCGGTTGCCGCTTTCTTTTTCTTCCCGCTTATTCAATTTTATTCCTTCTGACAAAACTTCCCATAAAAACTCAAAATTGAGGCTGATTGTCGCTATGGAAAATGAATCGCTTTTCAGTATGTCGCGGGGCTTGCGCGAGCCGCTTGCTTCGCGGATGCGCCCCAGGAATCTGGATGAATACATCGGTCAGGACCACATTGTAGGCAAGGGAAGGCTTTTGCGCAGGGCGATAGCCGCGGACCAGCTGACTTCCGTTATTTTTTACGGACCTCCGGGAACTGGAAAAACAACTTTGGCGCGGGTCATCGCAAATCACACCAAGTCGAATTTTATTACGCTGAACGCAGTCCTTACCGGAGTCGCGGATATCCGCAATTCAATAAAGCAGGCTGAAGATTATTACAATCTTTACAGCCGCAGGACAATTCTGTTTGTTGACGAAGTCCACCGCTGGAACAAGAGCCAGCAGGACGCGCTTTTGCCCTGGGTTGAAAACGGAACGATTATTCTTATCGGGGCGACAACTGAAAATCCGTTTTTTGAAGTGAACCGCGCGCTTGTGAGCCGTTCGCGCGTTTTTCAGCTAAAGCCGCTTACCAGTGAGGATTTGATGAAAGCGGCGCAGATGGCCCTGGAAGACAAGGAAAGAGGCTACGGCCGCTGGAAAGTTGTTTTTGAAAAAGGCGCGCTGGAGCATCTTGTAGAAACCGCCGGCGGCGACTGCCGTTCCCTGCTGAATGCGCTTGAGCTTGCCGTTGAGACGACTCCTGAAAAATGGAGTCCGGATGCTGATGTTCCTGTTCCGGCTTACGGCTCGACGATTTATATCTCAAAAGAAGCGGCGGAAGAGTCGATTCAAAAAAAAGTTGTGCTCTACGACCGGGACGGAGATTATCACTACGACATAATCAGCGCGTTCATAAAATCCTTGCGGGGCCGCGATCCTGATGCCGCCTGTTACTGGCTTGCCAGAATGGTCAGCGCAGGGGAAGATCCGCATTTTATTTTCAGAAGAATGTTGATTTCAGCCTGCGAGGACACAGGACTTGCCGATCCCAGGGCAGTTGAGATTGTGGAAAGCTGCGCCGCCGCTTTTGACCGGGTCGGGCTTCCGGAGGGGCGTTATTTTCTGGCGCATGCGGCGCTGTATCTTGCGACCGCGCCCAAGTCAAATTCAAGCATGGCGTTTTTTGACGCGCTTTCGGCTGTTGAAAAAGAAAATGCTGAAGTCCCGAATCATCTAAAAGATTCAAACCGGGATTCGGAAGGATTCGGGCATGGCTCAGGATATTTGTATCCGCACGCCTACCGGGACCACTGGGTTGCCCAGCAGTATCTTCCTGATACCCTTATGGGAAGGGTTTTCTACACTCCAAGCACGCAGGGCTATGAAAAGGAAATCCGCGGCGATGTCCTAAGCCGCCGTGAGCTTCAGATTGCGGCGATTCTGGAAAAACAGCAGCAGCCGCAGGATGTTCCGGCGCAGACCGGAAGCAAGAATATATTGGAAGAAATTAATAAGGCGAAAGAAACAAAATCAGAATTCGGTGTAAATCCGATAAGTGAATGGTGGATTGCCGAACATTTTAAAAATTCAGGAGAAGGAGAAAATCTTACCTTCAGTCCTGTGGACGGAGTCCGCGAGTCTGCCCTTGACAAGGCCGACCGGCAGTGGAAGAACCGCCTTGATTCTAACCGGGCGGAAGTGCTTTTGAACATCCGGGACACTATGATTGAAATGGCAAATCTTCTGCGCCATTACCGCTGTCTTGTCTGGAATGCGGACGACGGTCTTCTTTTGTGGGAAGTCGCGCGAAAAACACCGGAGGGAGTTACCTGCGGCTTGTGCCGCACGGAAAAAGGCTGCCAGATTCTGGAGCAGTACTCGCGGACTTTAGGAGATTTGGACAAGCCGCTTCTTCAGTACAGGCCCGAAACGAGCTCGCCCGATTTTATGTCATCTGAAAATTTTAAAAATCTGATGCTGAAATTTCAGTACAACGGAACTGTCTTTGACAGAATTTTCTTCCGCGATCCTTTTGTCAGCGTTGAGTCTGTTGATGCTCTTGCAAAGGCGGTTTTTGAAATGCTGAATCCGCAGAAGCGGAAAGGAAAGGTTTTTACAGACCAGAATGAATCTGAAAATCAACTTGAAAAAGAAGTCTTTGACGGAACGAACTATGACTCGGATTTTAATGCCGGCATTGAAAAGGAAAACGATGAGATAGAAAATATTCCGCTGAATGAAACTCCGTTTGCCGAAGGCTGGAAGATTATTGTGTCTCAAAAAATTCCTTCCGGCGGCCAGCACATAAGTCAGCTTATAAAAAATCAGATTCTGACGGATTCAACGGCCGGCTTGTATTCGGATGTTCTGGAAAAAATGGAAAAGGCCGAGACGGAATTTTTTACCGACAGGACAAATCCGTTTTTCTGCTGGAATACCCAGTACATTGCTGAAACTTTCCGTAAGTCAGGTTTTAAAGTCCTTAGCGCGACGCAGATTGTAAATGAAAAAAGAAGAATTTCCCAGAAAGAAATCAGGAAATGGTTCAACACCGAGTCATCCGCCTACGGCAGGGCGATGCTGAAATCCCTGGGCGTTCCCGATTTGCAGAAACTTATAGATTTGCTTGAAAGCGCGGTTCAGAATCAGATTTTTAACTGGAAGACAGAGACCGGATTTTTCACAATAGAGCAAAAAAGTTGATTTCCACGTCCGGATTTTGCGGTTGAATATTTCTTTTTGCAACTATTTTTTTTGTTAGTATTGTAAGCAGGTCAAGAAAATTGTATAATTATAAAGATACACAAAATTGCAATGAATAAATATACACTTTTATGCGATTTCTTAATGGGGGCAAGCAAGTATGGCAGATTTAAAACACAAGAATTTTATAGAAAAACTTTCGATACTTGCCGAACGTAATGACCCTATCAATCCTGATCTTTATCAGAAATACGATGTAAAGCGGGGACTCCGCAATGCAAATGGAACTGGAGTCCTTGTAGGTCTTACCCGGATTGGCGATGTTGTTGGTTATGAAGTCGGCGCGAATAAGGAAAAAATTCCTGTTCCGGGGCGTTTGCTTTACCGCGGATACGATGTTGTTGATTTAATCCGCGATGCGGAGGCAAATGATGATTATTGCTACGAGCAGTGCGCTTATCTCCTTTTGTTCGGAGAGCTTCCTAATAAAGCGGAGCTTGCCGAATTCCGCGCATTTATAGGTGAAAGCCGGACTCTTCCGCCTAATTTTACGGAAGACATGATCATGAAAGCGCCTTCCCAGGATATTATGAATAAACTTGCGCGTGGAGTGCTCGCCTCTTATTCGTATGATGAGAACCCGGAAGACCGTTCTATTGAAAATAATCTTCGTCAGTGCATTGAGCTTATCTCCCGTTTTTCTACGCTTGCCGCTTATGGCTATCAGGCGAGGCGGCGTTACTATGAAAATAAATCGATGTATATTCACAATCCGCTTCCTGAGCTTTCGACCGCTGAAAATTTCCTGCACCTGATTCGTCCGGATTGTCAGTATACAAAGCTTGAGGCGGAAATCCTTGACCTTGCGCTTATTCTTCACGCGGAGCACGGCGGCGGAAATAACTCATCTTTGACAGTTCATGTTGTTTCTTCTGCGGACACAGATACTTATTCCGCGATTGCGGCGGCTGTCGGTTCTCTGAAAGGTCGACGTCATGGCGGCGCGAACATCCGTGTTGTTGAAATGATGGATGAAATCAAGGCCAACGTAAAAGACTGGTCGAATGAAAAAGAAGTCCGCGGATATCTTTATAAAATTGCGAAAAAAGAAGCCTTTGACTACAGCGGAAAAATCTACGGAATGGGACACGCGGTTTATACAATCAGCGATCCGCGCGCCTTGCTCCTGCGCGAAAAGGCAAGAAAACTTGCGGAAGAAAAAAACTGCATGGAAGAATACAACCTTTACAGAATGGTGGAAGAGATTGCTCCGGAAATCATTATGGAAGTTCATCATTCAGACAAGCAGATTTGCGCGAACGTAGACTTGTATTCGGGTTTTGTGTACACAATGCTGAATATTCCGCGTGAGCTGTATACTCCGATTTTTGCCATAAGCCGAATTGCCGGCTGGTCTGCGCACAGAATTGAAGAGCTTGTTGCCGGCGGAAGAATTTATCGTCCTGCTTACAAGAATGTATGTGAGGAACGAAAGTATGTTCCGCTTGACAGGCGTTAGTTTCTGAATTTTTTGCGGAACTGGAAAAATAGCAGGCTGGGTAAAAAATGAGTTTTTCAAGACTAGATAAAATTCTTTCGCACGAGGGCTTTGGAAGCCGCAAGGCAATACGGAAAATCCTGTATTCATCGGAAGTTTTTGTGAACGGAAACCGAATCCTTGATCCTGGTTTTTCCGTAAATCCTGACAAAGACGAGATAAAAATTGACGGAGAAACTTTGACTCTTAGAAAGAATTTTTATCTTATGATGAACAAGCCTGAAAACTTTGTGAGCGCGAACAAGGATGGACTTCATCAGACGGTTTTTGACCTTTTGGACGACCGTTTCCATACTCCGTATCTTGAAGAGAACCTGCACCTTGTGGGACGCCTTGATATTGATACAGAAGGGCTCTTGCTTTTTACAACGGACGGCGCGCTTACCCACAGAATCACAAGCCCTAAAACGCATTTGCCAAAGACATACTTCGTGCGCATAAAAAATCCTGAGACGGCTGAAAGGCAGGAAAAAATCTTTCAGGATTTTAAAAATGGAATTGAAATTCCGCCGGAAGGAAACGAGCTTGGATTCTTGGCAAAACCTGCGGAAATCCAGTGGAAATCAGAAACCGAATGTGTTCTTTCTATAAGTGAAGGAAAATTCCATCAGGTAAAAAGAATGTTTATGGCTGAGCAAAATGAAGTTGCTTATTTGAAACGAATTTCAATCGGTCCGCTTAAGCTGGACGAAACCCTTGCCGCCGGCGAATACCGCGAGCTAACGGATAAGGAAGTGGATGCGCTGATGAATGCTTAAAATGACCAGTTCAACATTCTGCTCATTTCAAGAACATTTTGTTTCCATGTTTCAAAAAGCCAGTCAGGTTTTATCTGATAATAACTTACATTTTAGTCCTTGTGCACCGAACAAAATCATATTTTTATCAATTTAGTACGTTTGAACCTTACAAGTTGCATTTTTTGTCGGTTTGGTCTATTATAACAGTATGGTAATAAGAGAAAACTGGCTGAAAAAAATACGTCCTTTTTATGAAAACGAACTTGTCAAAGTGCTGATTGGAATCCGCCGTTGCGGAAAATCTGTTATTTTAAGGCAGATTGCAGATGAAATTAAAGCGGACGACTTGCATAAAATCTTCATCAATTTTGAGGATCTGAACTTTGCTTCATTAAAAGACGAAATTTCGCTTTTTGAATATGTGAAGAACCTGATGACTGATGAGAAGAAATATTATCTTTTTTTTGATGAAATTCAGAATGTCGCGAACTTTGAAAAGGCAGTCAATTCTTTCAGGCTTTTGAATACTAGCATTTTCATCACAGGCTCAAATGCAAATCTTATGTCCGGCGAGCTGGCGACGCTGCTTTCCGGACGCTATGTTTCATTTAAAATTCTGCCGTTCACTTTTGCGGAAAGCCTTGAAATTCAGGGAATAGAAAAAGCGGATGAGAATGCTCTTATGGATTACATCCGTTGGGGCGGTATGCCGCAGCGTTTTTCCTTGCACAGCGACGATGAGCTCAAAGTTTTTCTTTCTGATTTGTATGATTCTATTGTATTGAAGGATATTATTTCCCGCTATAAAATTCAAAATGTGGCATTACTGAGCAAGATTATTGATTATCTTTCTATTAATATGTCGCAGATTTTTTCCGGAAAGTCGATTGCAAATTTTCTGAAATCTGAGAACCGGGAATGCTCAAAGGAATCTCTTTACAATTATCTTTTGTTTATTTGCAGCTCTTGCATTGCGGACAAAGTTTCAAGATATGATATTCAGGGAAAAAAAGTTCTTTCAACATTTGACAAATATTATCTGGCGGACGTGAGCCTTGCAAGAATTCATTCCGTAAAAATCGACATCGGCGCAAGTCTTGAAAATATAGTTTACAATGAACTTAAATGCCGCGGATATGAAGTCTACATAGGCGCTCTGAAAAATGCCGAGGTTGATTTTGTCGCGCAAAAAGGAAATGAAAAGCTTTACTTTCAGGTATGCTATCTTCTTGCCGATGAGGCGACTGTTGAGCGTGAATTCGGCGCATATAAAAACGTAAAAGACAACTTCCCGAAGTATGTCCTTTCAGCTGATAAATTTGATTTTTCGCAGGACGGAATTATCCATAAGAATATAATTGACTGGCTGCTTGAGCCTCACAGTTAGGATTGTTTTCTTCTATAAATCCTTCACCATCGCCTCGCTGTTTTCGTGCCAGCCCATTGCCTCGTAGAGTTTTCGGCCGTCATCGGTTGCGTCCAGGCTGATTTCTGTAACGCCGCGTTCTTTTGCTTCGTCAACAAGAAGCTCAATCATTCTGCGGGCGATTCCCTTGCGGCGGAATTCCTTTTCAACATGCACGTTCATCAGATGCGCGCGTTTTCCGCCTGGGTGAGAAAATGTCGGCAGCAAGTTTATGTAGCAGAGTGTCGCATTTTCGGCAATTTTCGGCGGCTCGACAGAATTATCAGTTGCGATTACGGTAGTTCCGTCTCCGCGCAGAAAATATTCCCTTGTGCTTTCCATGAACTCGGCGGAAAATTCGTAATTCTCACCGATGCTACAGACTTCACGCATCGTCCGGCATCTGGATTTTATCAGTGCGTCGATGTCCGCATCCGTTGCCTTTCTGATTTGAACCATGTTTTTGTTTCCTTATTAAAATGTCTTTGCTAATCTTGCTTGTTTTTGTCATTATCCAACTTGATTGGAAAATCTCTTGCGGCGGCTTTTTTCACAATATTTTGAATAATATAGTTTATAAAATGCGGAATGTATTTACAAGTTCTCTAAAAAATGAGCAGTAAAAAATTACTTCTCTATGCGTCGTTACGCTCCGCCTGGCGATTGGAAATTTATAAAAATCTGTGCAAAAAACGCAGGCTCTATCACAAAATGATAGTTTACTTGAGTATAAATATAGGTGTAATAGAAGAGGTAGTTATACGTCCACGTCAAGACACGCTTGGCTTAAAGCCTTGACATGTCCGTTTAAGTACCCTTCGAATTATGAGGTACTTATGGAAGAACAGTTGAAAGAAAAGAAGATTAGATGGAACATTTCCAAGGCAATGAGCGCTGTATATCAAAGTTTAAACGATTCAAAGCTTAAAATAAAAAAAACAAAAGCTTATAGCGTAGCTATGGATAATTTGAAGACTCTCTATAATCTCAATCAGACACAGATCTGGATTCTCTGTCTTGCCTGCGAACGCTATTTTGAATGTGAAGACAGCATCACCTTCAAAAACATTTCTAGTGAACTTGATGTGCCGGTTATGTCTATTATCAGCTGGAAAAAAGAAATTGAATTTCTTATTGAGCACGGATTTCTGGAACACAGCGGAAGAAACGGTGCTGTCCAGCCGATTAATGATTTCAGTGAATCAATCTGCAATAATACCGAATATATTCCTCAGGCAAAGAAAGAAGATGATGATATTGACTTCATTTCATACATGGCATGGGTCTTACGGAAACCGGCGTAACTTCAACCGCTCCTGTAAAGAAGACATTCGCATCTTTTGTAAGCCAGTGTCCTGTTGGCAAACATTTTATCACAAAAAGAGGGCTTCTGGAATAAAGTTACTGCGACAGAGGAAAACTAATCTGTTATGTTTTAGAATGATGGTAAGTCCGAAAAAACTTTCTTAACGAAGCGGTAAATAAAAAGGCAAATCGTAGCACATACAAGTTTATCTACAAAGTTTGTGATTGTGCCGCCTATGTATGCTGCAACCGGCAGGCTTCTGATTACGACGTAGATTCCCTGAACAGCGTTATCAACCTGCGGAATTGATGTGTTTGCGCCGTAAACAAAAGTTGAAATTGTGTCGCCGATAATTGAATTGCTGATTGCGGCTAAAAATCCAGCCCACATAAAGCTGTCTGAAGAAAGCAGTTTTTCATTAGGATATTTTTTTCTTTCTGAGCGGAAAATCAGCCAGGCTATTAAAGCGGTAGAAAGATGACATGCAGAAAAGAAGATTCCCGTGTGTGCAAAAATGAACAAAAGCAGATTTGAACAGAACGCGCAGATTAAGCCCGGTACAAGTCCGCACAAAGCAGTTACCGCAATTGTCATTACTGAATCTAGATAAAGCGGAAATGCAATCAATCCCGCCAGAAATGAACCGAGATAATTTATTCCGATTGAAACGGCGGTAAAGAGAACTGTAAAAATTATTCTGCGCGGTGTCCAGTTTTTGTACAGCAACCTGCTGTTTATTAAGTTGCCGCTCATACAATAAGCCCCAGAAGTTTTGCTTTTTCAAGAAGGTCGTGCCTGTCTTTAATATCGAGTTTTGAATAGACTTCGGTTCGCTGATTGATGACAGTTTTTTCTGATTTGCCGAGCTTTTTGGCAATGTCTGCGACGTGCATATCCTGCGAAAGAAGAATAAAAACTTCACGCTCTTTTTTGGAAAGTGATTTGTAGTTATCAAAAAGGTAGCTCAAATCATTTGTGATGTCGTGTTCGCGCCCATGTTTTACAAGAAGCGACTGCATCAGTTCTGTTGCGGCTTTGTTGTAATATGAGTTCCCGTTTGCAACAGTAGTGATTGCAGAGGCAAGTTCATCAATTGTTGCGTCTTTTGTAATGTAGCCCTGAACTCCGTTCAAGAGTGAATTTTCAACATGAATCACATCGTTGAACATGGTGTAAATCAAAATTGAAATGCCGGGAGAAAGCTTTTTGAGTTCGGGAATCAGTTCAAGTCCGCTTCTGCCGTCCAGGTTCAAATCAAGAATAACGATTTTGATGCCGCGGTTTTCCTTTAAGGTTTCCAGTGCGCTTTCATAATCACTTGCGCACACAAAATCAAAAGAGGAATCTTTATTTTTAAGCATCTGAGTCATGCCGTCGCGTAAGCCCACATGATCATCAACGAACAGAATCTTTAATTGTGATTGCAATTGTTGTTCCTCCCTCGCTTATAAAATTGACAGTACCGCCCAAAAGTTCCACGCGCTCTTTTATGTTAGAAACGCCGTAATGCTTTTTTGCGCTCTGCTTGTTTTTAAGTTCAACTTCTTCTTCCGAAAATCCCTTGCCGTCGTCCTTTATGATAAAGCGGAAGTCGTCGATTCCATCTACAAAACGGATTTCCACATTGCTCGCGTTTGCATGGCGGCTGATGTTGGAAAGCGCTTCCTGCAGGATCCGGATAAGTTCAATCTGAACATTTTCGCTTAAATGCTGAATTTTTGTTGAACCGATGTAGACCTTTGTTGAAATGTTGTAGTTTGCTTCAAGCGTTGCCGCCAGTTTTTTTACAATTTCTTCAAAGCTTTCGTTCAGGTTCAGGTGGGTGGTTCCAATCATATAGCGCACTTCGTTAAAAGCCTGATAAGCATAAAACTTTGATTTTGAAATATCTTCTTTTTCAAGATAAAGCTTAAGCGCCGCAAGATCCTGAGCAACACCGTCGTGAAGATTGCGGCTGATTTTAGACTGTTCTTCGTTCATCACTTTAAGGCGGTGAAGGTCTATTCTGTTTTTAAATGATTTTTCTACAATCAGAAAAACTGCAATCATAATGAGGATGAGAGAGCAGTACAAAAGCGTGTCGTAGCCAAGGTTCAGGCGGTTCTGCGTCTGGTGCATGTTGTTTTGAAAAGTGATTATCGGCTCAATTATGCTCTGATTTGTTTCCAGAAGTTCAATAATCTCTGAAAGTTCAGTTTTTAATTCTTCATCAAAATAAGTAAAAGGCGCGTAATCGTAAGTGAGTTTTTCTATCAAATCATCATGATTAAAATTGCCGCTGTTTTCTTCCAGCTGGATTTTGAGCATCTGAGAATCCAGTTCAGAAATCTTTTTGTTTGAGTAGGTCTTAAAATAAATGGAAAATCCAAAATTGATTATTGCCACATAGATGATGAGTAATTCAATTTTAAAAACATGCTTCAATATAAAAGCAACACTTTTGCTCATGCGCCAAGTATACATCAAAAGTCCCATTTTTGTTTGGGAAATTTTCCCAAGAATTTTAGGAAAGCGTCCCAAAGGAATTTTCAGGCCATGCGGTAGAATGTTGAAAATAAATTGAGGAGTCTTATTATGGAAAATATCAATGTGAGAATTCCTACTATGGATTACATATTTAACCATCAGTTTATGAGTTTAAAAGCTGTGGAAAATCCAAAGGATTTTAATTCTTTAGAGTTAGATAAATACAAGGAAAAGTATGGAGTTTATATTCACTATCAGAATGACAAAATTCTTTACGTTGGACAAACTACAGCAGAATCTGCTTATGGAAATTTTAGAGGACGTCTGAAAAGAGAATTTATAAAAAGTTATTCGCATGATTCTGCGTTATTTAATAACCTTTTACAAATAGGGACAGTAAAAACTGTACTTATTGATTATGAAGAAATCAATAAGGAAAAAATAGTTACAGTAACAGACCTAAATATAACAAATAAACAAAAAAGCTTAATTTTAGAGCAATGTTTAATCGCAGCGTATAACCCGGAATTTAATAAGGCGAAATAAGGAGGACAAATAAAATGCCGGAAACAAGAGAACAGGAATATGATGGAAATATAGTAATGTGTCCACACTGTGGAGCCCCATTAAAGAGTATGAGCGCATTCTGCCCTGAGTGTGGTAAAGAACTTAGAAATGTTAATGTCAGTGAAAATTTAAAAAAATTTCAAGAAGGACTTGTAAAATACAAAGGACAAGACGCTTGGAATTTTGTTGCAACTTTTCCAATTCCAAATGAAAGAGAAGAGCTTGGAAACTTTTTGACTACTATAGCATCAATATTGGTAACAGACCTGGAAAACGGTGCAGATATAGATAAAATATCCGCCTTTACAAGTAAATTTGAAGAAATTAAAAATAAAATGCAAATTATATTACCATCATCAGATTTATTATTAATACAGGCAAAAAATTGGGAAGTAAAAATTACAGAAAAACGAAAGTCGTATGACAGTGTAGTAAAAAATATAAAACGAAAACATCCTGTTGCTCTTATTTTGAGTGCATTAGTGGCTATCATTTTAATTATTGTTTTTGTTTTATTTGGAGTAAGTAAAGTTAATGAAAGAACTGCAAGGATTAAAGCAACAGAATATGCTGAAAAAATTAATTCAATTGGAACTATAAAAATTCCTCAGGAAAATATAATTTTAGATGGCGTTTCTGATTATTTGATTCCTATAAGTGATGCTGAAATAGAATTTAATGCTGTAGTTAACGAACTAAGTTATAGAAAAACTTTTTCAGAAAAAATAAAAAAAGGTGAATTAACTTATGAAATAGTACCAAGGATGTCTATAAGATTTGATGTAAAGTGTAAAAAATCTATAAAAACGGCATTAGAAGAAAAACGTAAAGCAGTAATTTCTAATAATGGTCTAAAATATGGTTCATATAAAATTGAGAATACATCGTATAAGTTAAAGTATTCTTTAGGAAGAGAAGATTTCCTCACCTTTGACGTGCTTCCTACTGAAGAAAATAAAACAAAAAAAATCTCAAGTATGATGAAAAAACAGAGCTATTCTAGTTATAATGGAGAATATTATCTAAATTTAATTGAAACTCTTAATAAGGAAAAAATATTAAACCTTAAAGTATCAATTTCTGAGTGTATTGAGTGGCTAGATTCGAATGGAGATTATAATAACTGGTTAAGAATTTATTTGGAAGAATAATAGGAGAATTATCAAATGGGACTTTTTGGTAATAAAGAAAAACATAACGAAGGCGGCTTGCTGGATGTAATCCGCTGTGATGAAAAAGAATATTTAATCTGGAAATGGCGGACGGCTGGAGAGGATGTAAATTCAACAAAAAAAGAAAATGCAATCCGATATGGCTCAAGCCTGAGGGTAAAAGACGGCGAAGTAGCTGTTTTTGTTTATCCCGGAGAAAAGGGTAATCAAGATTTTATTGAAGGTCCTTTTGATCAGACTATAAAAACAGGAAACTTCCCGATTCTTTCAAGTATCGTTGGTGCGGCTTTTGGCGGAGTAAGTCCTTTTCAGGCAGAAATCTATTTTATAAATCTTGCAGGTCTGATTCAGACAAGATTTGCCGTTCCATTTTTTGATGTTGCAGATCCCCGTTTTCTTGATTATGCAGTTCCTGTTGCTGTTCGCGGCGACATACGTTTTAAAATCACAGATTACAAGGAGTTCATTAAACTTCATCGTCTGATAAATTTTGACCTGGAAGATTTTAAATCTCAGATAAAATCTGCTGTTTCAAAATATGTAAAGGGCGTTGTCGCAAATATTCCGGCAGAAAAAGGAATTCCTGTAATTCAGCTGGAACGTAAGATTGGAGAAATTAATGATTCTGTTGAAGAATCTCTAAAAAAACGTCTGCAAAATGAATTTGGCATAACGGTTAGTTCAGTTGATATAGATGCAATCGATATTGATAAAACTTCTGATGGATACCACAAGCTCAAAGCCGTTACTCAGGATATTACAAGTCAGACAATTCAGCGTCAGACCAATGCAAACCTTACCAACATGGAAGAAACCCTGCGCATTCAGCGTGAGGGTATGGTTCAGGCTCAAAGACTTCAGAATGAAAGCGCAAATCTTTCTGCTTTCCAGATGGAAAAACAGGCAGAAGTCAGCGTTGAAGGGGCAAAGGCATTCGGACAAATGGGCGAAAATGGTGCTATGGGAATCAATCTTGGAAATGGCGGGGGAATGAACCCGGCAGGAATGATGGCAGGAATGGCGATGGGAAGCGCAATCGGACAGAACATGGCTGGTATGGTTGGCGGCATGATGAACGGAATGAATCAGCAGGTGGCGCCGCAGGCTAATAATGTACCGCCGGTTCCGGGAAATGAAAGTTATCATGTAGCAGTTAATGGAACTGCAACCGGCCCTTATACTGTTTCGGTCTTATCAACAATGGCGGCAAACGGTCAGTTTACAAAAGAGAGTCTTGTCTGGAAAAGTGGAATGGCAAACTGGCAGGCAGCGGGAAGTATTCCGGAGCTCGCAGGTCTGTTTGCGGGCACGGTTCCGCCAGTGCCTCCAGTGCCACCACAGATGTAATCTAATTTTAGGAGAAAGAAAATGAAATGTAATATTTTTTTGACTGTAGCTTCTGTACTTATTGCAGCATTAATCGGATATGGTTTTTATGCAGCAAATTCAAGTGAGTCCTTTGTCTGGCTTTTATGCAGTGGGGCTGGAATCACTTCTGTACTTACTTTGACAGGAATTTTTGGAATCTCAACCAAAGGAAGAACTGGAGGAATAAACATAACGGCTTTGTCGTCAATCTTTTTTGTCCTTTTTTTAATCTGCAATCTTGTGTTTGCTTTTACGGCTGTAAAAGTTGCACCTTATGTAATTATTAATGGAATCTTACTGATTATTTATACTATTGGAATGTATGGTATAATAAAAACTAAACAGTAAAAAATTTGCATTTTTTTTAAAATTTTTGGCTCAAAAAAACACCTTTCTTGTATTTATTATATAGGGGGTAAAAATTATGGCAGATTCTAATACTTCTTTAGATTTTTCTAATTCGGAAAACCTTTTACAGGATAAGGTTTATCCGGTTGAGGACAGGCAAAAGAAAAATGAACTCTTTAAGGATTTCCTTTCTGATGTTCTTAGCGAAACCCTGCGGTCTCCGGAAATAGAAAACATAAGCAACTGTTCTTTTAAAATTCGGGAAGTGAATATTACGGAAGAATTTGAAAGCCTTGTTGACAGGAATGGCGGCTCAGGAAAAATCAACAGCGAGGATAAAGTCTATTCTTCCATGCTGAATGGAGAAAGGTTCTTTTTATTTACAGACAAGAGGTCTGATAACCTTGGGCTAATTCGTCATGATCAGCAGTATTATTTTACCACGGTTTTTGCTGTAAATTTTGAGAAGGCATTTATTAGGGTAAGTTGCAGGCAGAATCAGGACTCTGGAAAAATGATTCTTTCTAATAAAAAGTCAACAAGTTTTATCGGGCAAAATTCCATCGACCTGAAAACAGATGATATGAAGCAAATGGGCTATTTTGCAAAATTTGAAATAAGAAGCTTTGCAACTGTCTATACCGCCCCCTTTCAAATATGGATTTCAGGTAAGCTTATGGAACAAATCAATCTTGAGCCTTTGCAGATGGAGATATTGAGGATGATTGATGGAGTGGATATATCTGACATGACTCCAGAAGAATATGAACAGTTGATGAACAAAATAACTCCTGCCTGGATAGCAGAAATAGAAAAAAGAGCATTTGAAAAATTAAGACATCCTTGTCGGGAATCATTACGCGATTATATAGAGAAATAATTATGAAGAAAAACGCTTTGTACATTCACGGCTTTATGGGAAATCCAAAGGGCGGAACTTTTGAAACGCTGAAAAAGACTCTCACAAAATGGAACATTCATTCAATACCTTTTCCAGATTTGCACACTGATGTAAAAAAAACTCAGTGTCTTATCAGGGACTATTGTAAGAGTGAAAAAGTTGATTTGTTAATTGGAGCCTCCCTTGGAGCTTTTTATGTTCTTCAATATGAAGAGATAATAGACAAACTTGTAATAAATCCGTGTTTATATCCTTCTATTGAGATTCCAAAACTTAGAGACCGGTCAACTGGTAATCCCATAATTCTTTCAGATAAAGTATTGGCAGACTTTCGTGAAATGGAAAAATATAAAGACATTCCAGAAGAACAAAAAAGAAGAAGTTTTGGCATTTTTGCAAAGGACGATGAATTATTTCATTTCAAAGATTCATTTGATAAATTATTCCAATATAAAGAAGATTTTTATCAAAACAGCATTTTAATAAAGGGGCATCACAGTATTGAAGAAGAGTATTTAGCTGATGGTTTAAAGCAGGCAGAAAAGTATTTTTAAAGACAGATAAACAGCTGTTGTGATGAATGTATTGATTAAAAAATTGCAGGGCTTAGAGAAGCGCGGACTGTGGAGAATTTCAGCCTGTGCAAATTGGTATAAGCTAGTCATTTGGAAAACCTCATTAATGAGTTTTTCCAAATGACTTACGAGTTTTAAAGCCCGAAATTTTGGGCTTTAAAACTCGCTTATTTTTTCTTCATGAAGTGAGGTCAAAATGTCTAAAGAAGAATTTTCTGAATGGGTAGCCCGCAAAGGTGGTCATATTACGGAAACAGGAAAATGTTGCTTCTGTGGAAAAGAATACACAGACTATGGTTATTCAACCTGGTGCGTTTGGACCGCTGAAGAAGAAAACGAAGCATTTGGTGAAAATAAACGCTGCTGTGCGGAATGTAATGAAAAAATTGTCAATGAAGCGCGAAGAGAAAGAGTGGCTGCAGTTAAGCAAGGAAAAATCGAAAATATTTTGCAAGATTTTTCTGAAGTCATCTATGAACGGCGGAGTAAGGGGTTAGTAGAAGGTGGAGAATCTATAATACGAGTCTATGACAATGGTCTATACCGAAAAATACTTCTTCCCAGAGAGAAATATAAAGGGAAAAAATGTAAAGGAGAGCGGAAAGACATAGTCTACGGTAAGGAACTTTCTGTAGTACCTAAACTCCTTGAGTTCTATAGGGAAAATCAGGAAGAGATAGATTCCCTTCCAGACCGATTAAAAGATCCCTATGACGATCGTATATACAGTGAGGAGAGCATACGGTTTGGCAAAAAGCTTATTACCGGACCTCATATTTTTGGTGCTCCGCCTAATGAATATTATGATGAAATTCTCGAAGTTAAACGGACTCCGGAAAAGGATGCAGTCGTACAACAGATAAAAAAACTCTGGAAGCTTGCTCAAAAAATTGAAAACGGGATTTTAGAAGACGAATTTCCACTGTATAAAAAAGAAAAGGACGATCGTAGAAAAAGAATTGCAAGAATCCTGGAACTTAGTAGGAAAAAATACGTCGAGTCAAGGCACGCTCACGCTTAAAACCTTGACTTCGCCGTTTTGAGGGTTTTGTAATAAACCCTCAATAAAAGGAGGTGCTTCCTGCACCGCCTCTGAACGCGGAGTTTTATAAGGAGCGATTGATTATGTTAGATAATTTTCAATTACACGAATTAAGTGGTTACACTGGTTTAGAAAGAATCAGCTATCTACTGGAGATCCTTATAAGTTCGAAGACTTATTATGATTATGTACTCGATTCTTATGAACAAAAAGATTATGAAAAAAATCATTTCCCGGATATTATTCGAATATTCTTTAATGAATACAGACAAATTGAACCCGCTGCATTATTGAAAGTAAACTATGGTATCTTTATGGTATTAGGTGAGAATACTAAAGCTGCAATAAAAGTATTGAAAGATCTATATTACGAAAATAAGCTCTCAGTTTCTGATGATGAAATAAATGAAATGACAGGAACTTTAGAAGAATTACTTTCTAGTATCAGAAATCAGGAAAATCAAGTTTATAGATTTAAAGTATCAAACCTCAATGAAAGCTTATCTAGGTTTATAGAAGAGTTACAGGCTTTTCTTGATTATATATTGTTTTTTAAAGATGCTAAAACAGAAGTATTAGAAGCTCTTAGTTCTGCCTATTCAAATTATAAAAGCGATTTAGACTCTTATAATGAACAAATTATGTCAGATGGTCATAACAAAGTAGAGGATGAAACTCAGGACGCAATCGAAAATGAGAACTTAAAGCAAAAGGCATTGAGTATTATTTCTGCAATATTCAGGCAGAAATGTTATATCGAAAATCCAGAGCTCCTGGAAAAAACATTAAGTCTTGTCAGTCAATCCAAGCGTATCATAAATGATACTTTACCTTTAAAAATATCTGTAAAAGATAAATTGCCGGTCGTTATACGATAAAGGAGGATAGTATGGCTAAGTTAGAACAATTAAAACTTGCTGAAGAGTTTATTAGAACTATTTTGCCAGGAGATATGGATTATAGGTTGTTCAAGTCAGAAGCTGACCAAATGATCAAGATTTGGGAAGGTTTTAGAAAATCATACAAGAAAAACAAGCCAATAAAATACACTCCAAGTTTGTCACCTGAAGCAAAAAGATATCTTAAAAGGTATTCAAAATCTGTTGCTTTTAACTTAATGGATTTAAGAAAAAAAGCTCAAATAAATACAATTCTTCCGGTTAAAACAGAAGCCGAAAAAATAGAACTTGAAAGGTATAAGCTGCGAACTGAAGGTTTTATACTTAATTTTGAACACACTGAAGACAATTCAACAAAAGCTTTTGTTAAACTTGTAAAAGATACTCAGCAGCTGATTTTCAGATAATCGGGAATAATTTATACAGTGCCTTATGTATAAATCTCTGCTATAATAAATCAAGAGGCAAAAAATGAAATGCGGAACAGCAGAAGAACTTGCCAAGGTCCGCGAATTTTATATTGAGCTTCTTGGTTTGAAAGTTATACGCGAGTGGGCTGAAGGTATGATGATTGATACCAGAAACGGTCTGCTTGAGATTTTTACTAATGCTGATGGAAAGCGACATTCAGACTAGATAGAAAGGCTTGTCGTTCGTGCAAGGTATTCTGGCTAAGCTATCGTCCGGAAAGGTCCTGCCGCCTTTGGGTTAGCGATGTGCAGGGCGGCGTAGCCGTTGCGAGTGAAGCGAGCAATGAGCGCATAGCGGAACCCGGAACGTAGCGACCTGAGCGAGCCTTGTGAAGCGAAGGTAACCTCCAGATTTTTATTTTAAACTTGACGGTATGACTATTTATGACTATAATATGACTATATGATGGTCGGAAAAATCTGATAC
>OIXL01000173.1_pt1 | contig 37024 bp, 41 predicted proteins | sample 1587761 | NCBI WGS metagenome assembly OIXL01 (sample SAMN03283246) | human gut metagenome | biome: human-associated habitat; material: feces | host: Homo sapiens | place: Peru | collected 2012 | reverse complement strand
GTTTGTATGGAGTTTGAACCGTTGATGCAGGTATATCATATGCTGCATCATAATGGAAGGATTCAGCCGGCACTAGGGGAGGAGCACGAACAACTGATACAAGAAATAGAGCGATATGAATATGCTACGCAGGGATTCGACATTGATTAACGAAACAACAAACAATCAGGAGACTTTTATGGAGTACGACAACAAGGACAATGAGGCGCGGGATATGTTCGATATGCTGGAACAGGCGGTGCCTTCGATGCGGATCAGTTCTCAGTGTATGAATGCGTGGTGGCAGGATGCGTTTCCGTCCCGGTATCAGTGGGTCGCGCACGGAATGGCGGGTGCGGTTACCGAATCGCCTGCTGTGGTTGAAAACGCGCCGATGGCAACTCCTGTCGCGAAGGATGTGTTACGCGCTCCTGCGTACACCGTGTCAGAGATGCTGCAACTGTATCGGCAGCACACCGGTATCTCTGAAGAGCAGGAATCCACGACTCGGATCCTGGCAAATGCGATGGCACGGTATCTGGCGACGTTGGAGGACGACGTCGCCGCGATTCAGGACGTTGATGTAACAGGACCTGTTTCCGGCAGGTTATCGGATCAGAGTGTGTTATCCTATAACTGGTGCGTTAAGCTGTTCCGTACGTTTCCGAACAGCGGTGTAAAAAGCGAAAGCGTTTGGTTGTCGCGAAAGTTGACTGGTACGCCGGTTCATATTGTACGCAGAAGTGCTGTTACGCAGGAAGAGCTGGATCAATATCGTGTGATTCCGGCATATGGCGAACACGAGATCAACGCCTGTATTCAGCCGCATGATATTGAGTGGAAACGGGTACAAAGTCCGGATGATGTGCATCGTTCTTACGTATTGATTACGATACGGCATCCTACCGGACGGATTCCGCAGATGACGTACCGGTCACCGGTGTTTCCGCAATATGCGCGGTTGGATGGATTGGTTTATCATTGGCTAAATGTGTATCGGTTGTGGCAAAAGCAAACAATGAAGAGCTTGGAGGAAGTGCTCAATGGAGAAGAAAACTGATAGCATCAAACGGACGGAAAGCAACGTTTTTCATGGGAATTCAAAAACTTTAACGAGAGTGTAAACGATGAGTTGTTACGGCGCTGTAGATAGCTTTTTGTATATTACATGTGAAAACGTGGAACAATACAATGAGGTTCTGAACGCAATCGAAACAGAAACGAGGTTGTTCGATGCGTATAAGAATCCGGAACATCCGTTGCAGTTGAGATTGGAATTCCGTGGTCCTGAAATGTGGAGTTTCTTCGATCACGATCTGGAGCAGTTTGCGAGGATGCTGAAAGAGCGGTTCGGGCTGCGTCTGTCTGGATTTTTGATCGAAGAGGTCTACGGCGATCGGTATCGGTGTGAATTTGATTCCAACGGGAAGTTGCAGAAAGTGAGTACCGCGTGGTCGATGGAGTATTCCGTTGATCAGATCAAAGAGCTTCAGAAGTATGCTGAACGGCGTTTTGGCAGCGAATGGAGTTACGTTGAACTGTTCTGTCCGCGTTGTCAGGAAACACGACTTGTTACTGCAAACATGATTCAATTGGAGTGCGGGCACCTGAATGTTATAGTCGATAGCAAAGGTCGTTGTGAATTAGACTGGGATACTGCTGATATTTCTGGTGCCTTTGAGTATGTTTGTGATGAATGCGGTGAACAAATAGCCACTACGCTGAACGAAGTAGAAGAACGTTTGAAACAAGAGAATCATGAGTGAAGATCTATGAGGAGACAGTATGAGCGTTAAGGCCTATATCGCATGTAAGTATCAAGTGAAATTCGGCACATCGTTGCCTGCGGATGAGTTCCAGACGAATTTAGAGCGGATTGCAGAGGATCCGAAGTACGAAGGCATTGTCGAGTGGACAGATCCGTCTTATACGATATATGAACTGGATAAACTGAAACTGCAGCGTTTGATGCGCGATGCAGATATGAGCCCGGATCTTCGGGAATTTGCACGTGTCCTCGTTGAGTCCAGCGATCCGGAACTTGATTATGTCCGGTTGAAGTTGTTTTAGCCAATAGGAGGTTCTTATGAGTGAAAAAGCGCATGTGCTGTCGAAGTATCAAGTTGAGTATGGAACATCGCTGCAGTTGGAATATTTCGATGAGGCACTCGCAATGATCGAGCGTAATCCAAAGTATGAGGACATTGTCACATATGTCAACGAAAACAATACTGCGTGTGAACTGAATCGTGATGCACTGGAGGAGCTGGCTCACGATGAAACTGTAACAGAAGCGCTTCGTTCGTTTGCGCAAATGTTACTTGATTCAGGGGATCCGAATCATGATTATGTCAGAGTGGAGATATGGTAAATGAAAGTCAAAGACTATCTTGGAATTCCGATAGATGAGCATTGGGAAGATACATTGAGACGGCGATATCGGAGACCGTCCGTCCCGTGTATAATACAAGATTGTATTGTAAAAGAAGCAGATGCCACATATGTATACAAAGGAATCCACGGACGCTGCACACGCTGTGGCAACCTGTTGCGACCGGTTTGGAAGTTTGACGGTATTACGGAACGTGATCCAACACCGGAAAGTCCGGTCTGGTTCAGTGAAACGTTTCGCTGTGATCAATGCGGTACTGAAGTGTTCTTTCTTCCGGTTCGCTGTCATCAAGTCGATGGATGTACCGCATGGTACCATCATTGTGTCGATCATGTACCGGAAGCAGTATGCAATCAGATAAAGGATTGTATTCGGAAAGCACTGGCGCAGTATGCCGGTCAGGTACGCGTGGCTGATCCTACGGATGATTCTCCGCTTGTAGAAATGAATAAGATCACAGAGACTACCCTGAATCAGATACTGTTCGAGCTGAAAGAGGGTGGCCTTATGATTTGTGAACGGCCATAACGAAAGGAGCGGTTTGTATGACGTATGGATGTGCATATAGTCTGCTGTTTGTCCAGGTTAAGACACTGGAGCAGCGAAAGGAGTTGATCGTCCGGTTTCAAGAGGAAAATCCAGGATGCGGTGTGTTTTTTATTGATAAGGAGTTCGACCCGCAATCACTGCGAATCGATATTCACTTTGATCAGGAAGATGCACCAACTACACTGAACGATCATATCAAAGAACTGGAACGATGGTTGCGCAATAATTTTGATCTTCCTTTGCAAGGTTATTGGATCTTTGGGGAAGATGACGACATTTATCGGTGTGAGATCGCCCAAGGAACGATCGAAGAGGAATCGTTGGGTTGGTTGTCACGTTATCCGATTCAGAAGATTCGAGCACTTCGTGCGTATGCTTCCGGCAGCGGCACGATTCCGTCCGACGTGGACGGTGCTTGTCGTTGTCTGGATTGCGGATCAACGGATATGGAACCAGACGCGTTGAACAAATCTGACCCCGATTTACGGATCGAGTACGAGTATTTGTGCTGTTGTCGGAATTGCGGCTGCGTGTGGTACGATCGATATAAGCGCGATTGTCGTATTGTTATGAAGCGTGGGAGCAAGAGCGTACAGTAGTTGTAGAGACTGTATGCTGGAAACAAAGAAGGAAAGAACGTTATTATGAGTTGTAATTCTGCTTACAGTTCGCTGTTTGTCGTTTGCAAAACAGTGGAGCAACGGGATGAACTGCTGGCTCGCTTTCAAAAAGAGAAACCGGGTCAGGGAGCGTTTATTGCCGAGCAACTTTCGCCCTATGAGCCTCGGTATATCGACATCGATTTCCCCTCAAGTGAAGTATCACGCAATCTCAACGACTATATTCTGAAACTTGATCGCTGGCTTTATGAGAATTTCAACCTTCGTCTGAAAGGTTATTGGCGGTTGGAGGTTAATACCAGTGCTTTTCGATGTGAGATCGCGGAAGGAAAAATTTCCATTGTTTATTTAGACTGGTTAGGCAGTTATACGGTGGAACAGATCAATGATATCCGCAGGTATGCGGAAGCGACGTACAAATGAAGAAGAAGAACACTGCAATATGAAGATCACAGACAATGAATCCGCGATCAATGCGATGATGGTTGACTTAATATCAACGCTTAGAATCTTGAACGGCGCATGCAGAGATCATCGGATTGCTCCGCGTGATGGTTGCGCGTATCTGAAGGAACATAAACATGGCTGCCGCAGTTGCAGGATCGGAAGATTGAAAGAACGGATCAAATCCCACTTGGAGGTGATTGGAGGTTGTTGAATTTTATACGATTAATCGGGAGGGTTGTATGCCGATAATGCGGAAACTCGTATGTGACGAGTCTTCGATACGAGCGCGTACGTTTCCTACACTGATGTGTCAGGTATCGCAAATTATGAATAGATTGTCACAGGCAGGCTATGAAATTCAAACGGTACGGTTTACCGTAAAGGAGTCGTGGTTTATTGACTCCTATGAGTGTAAGATACGTGCAACGAAATGGGTTCCAGATATTGAAACGAAGGATGGATATGAGTAAAGAGAGGAAATCGTCGACACAGAACAGGAAATCCTGTAAGAACTGCAAGTACGGGCATAACGTGCCGGTGGTTGTTGGGAGTGACTGTACGACACGGCTGGTCTGTACGCATCCGAATGCTACATTGGAAACGTTGGGGATTCCGCCATTAGCGATGGCGTGTCGGGTGAATGATACGTTGTGTGGCATGTCGATGAGGTGGTTTGAGATGAAATAGCACAAATCCTTCCAGAAAACTGGGAAAAGTCACGATTGTGCTATATGGGAAAAATAGCATAAATCGTGACAACAAGAAGAGGAATATTATATGGACGATGATTTTTGGTACGACGGTGATGGTTGTATACGAAATGGGATTGACGGCGTTCCAATCGCAAATCTGGTGTGCTGGACCGATTTTCTGTATCTGTGGAATGATCCGTCTACTGCGTCGGAACAGCTGGATCGAATCGGCAGGTTGTTTGCGAGAGCTGTTGATATGAGGAACCTGCTGAAGGTAATACACGAAAAATACGAATTGGATGAAGATTCGGAAATTGCCGGTCTTTTATCCGAGATCGAAGGAGCGCATGTATAGAATGGATATAGACATTGTTTCAAAACTGCTTTTGGTTTTCCTTGTAGTATTGCTGCTGCTCGCCGGATACATACAGCTCATTCAGTTTTTTATGCGGCGGTTGATTCGTACGTTGGAACAGTGCATCGATCAGCCGTCACGAGAGTTAGAAGCTGAATGTCGGCGCTATGAGCGTATTATCAAGATTCTGACGTTCGGTATATGGAAGTAAGTTGAGTGAAAGAATAAACGTATGAATTCAGAGCCGTGCTATTGTGGTGCGACAGATTGCCCGAAGTGTCATCCTGAACTGCAGCGATTGGAAGAGTGTCCATGCTGCGGCAGGAAAGCGCCGGTGTGGTACACACAGGAGCATTGGGGTAAAACTTGTTGCGACCAATGTGATCAATCGGAGTCAGAGTAAATGACGGCAAAGCACCCTGCATATCGGATTCCGTCCTGTTTGGATTTGGAGCTATTCGATCGTGTCGCGATTTTTTATTGTGACGCATACTACATATGGCGGGCTACCGGGGGTGCGCTGCAGAAAGAAAAAGAGAAGGAGTGTTCAAATGAAGATGACGTTGGATCTGGATGTGCCTCGATTTGATTTGTGCAAGCAGGCGCAGGAGATCGGACTGTACAGCAAATTTGTCGGATTTCATACGCTGTGCGCATGGCACAAGCCGATAGCTGACATACAGGAATCTTTGTTACTGTTCGCTGATTTTGAAGCGCATACACAGGGACAACTGTATCGGGCTCCGTGTAGGTCTGAATTACAAGAATTACTGAGACTGTTTGATCCGGATTTATATTTTGATATAATATATACAGCAGATCTCAGTCGAGTTGTACGAATTTGTATGAAAATGCGAGGAGAGGTACAAACGGTTGCTACAGTGTTGCAGGATACAACTGCAGTAGACGCATATTTGACGTTGCTGATTCGTCAGTATCAACAGACCGATTGGAGCAGTCGGACGAAAGTTTGTCGTGGATTGTGTAACTATGGTTGGAGTACCGAGTATCAAAAACTGCTGTATTTGATATCGACAGACACGATTGTGGAGTATTATGACGATGACGCACGTCAACACGTCCTGCGTCACCTGGATCAGATGTTCGACAAGATGCCGGAAGCTCCGGATATTCATATGGAGAGATTTCATGCCTGGTGTCGGGAGCATCAAGTACGGTTTCTCCCACCGATACAGACGGAATATTCGCTGTTTCCGGAACTGAAGACTCAGTGTCAGTGCTGTGGGCAAGATGCTGAATCGGCTGTATCGTTGTGTGAGCAGTGTTTTTCGTCTGTTATGAAAAATCTGAATGTAACGACGAATGAGTACCAGATGGTACTTGACATCGAGTCCATTATACAACGTGTGTGCAACGAATTCCATGATCCGGCGATACAGTATGTTCATGCGGTATCTGCGATCGCAGCGCAGCTTGACGTTACGGTAGATACCAAGACTACCGTCGTGGATCCGCATACGATTCGAATGGAATTAAGCGTGTGTAATGATCGACAGGTCTTGTATACGCGGAGCTTTGACTGCAATGTAGAGGTAAAGGACAACACCAACAAGAAAGGAGCATCTTATGCCGAAGCCGACTAAGTATCACGCCGGTGATCTGGTTCGAGTCAACTTTAACTACAATTGGAGTATTCCACAGCTGGTTCAGCTGAAGCAACAGCGCAGTATTGTGCTGGTACTGGATGGGCCGCGTACAGAAGAAAGCGTTGTGCAGTATCAGATCAGACTGCATGACGTTATCTGGGTTCCGCGTGCTGCCCTGTTGCGCAGGGCGAATGAGAAAGAGCGACAGGCATATGCCAATGCAGTGGGCGACTGTGAGCATCGCAATAAGATGGATCATACCAAGGAACCGGAATTGGACCTGAAGTTTAAGGATCTGGATACGCCGGCGATTGACACTGAATCGTCCGGATCGTTCTCCGATACTCTGAAACAACTGTTTCAGGGGATTCCCAATGTTCCTGTTGAGCCTCTGAAGCAGGGTGACAAAGATACGGAAAAGACGTGTCTACATCCGCTGCTGGGGGCCGTCATCGATAAGACGTCTGCCGCAGGAAATATGCTCAGTGCATTGTTGCACGGACTGTTTGCGGATATGCCGATGGCTGCCAGTGGTGATTCGTCGGCGGATGAGTGTACGTTTACGTTATCTCCTGCCGCCGAGCAAGAGCTGGGAGATGCGTTTACACATGCGGCGAAGATCGCAGACAAGCATGGTGTACCGTTTTTTGCATTTGCAACCGTATTGCAGAAACGTACTTCGGATACAAGTGATTGCTGGCACGTCGAGAATATGACGTCGGTACGAAATATGTGCAAGTCTCGGTGTGCCAGAATGCATCGGGCATTGCAGCTGCTATTCCCGGATGACAGCGAGTAACTTCAGCATATTTACAGGGAGGGGCTGAGCCCCTCCCTGTATTTTTTCTTTTAGCTATCATTTTATATGACATGTGAAATCCGAGAATTCTGCAGATATGTTATAATAACGTAACACAAAAGACAGAACAGGTGAACTTACATGCGGAAGCAGGCAGAGATCAAAACAACGCTTCAGCCACATCAAAAACGTGCGTTGATCAAAGCGTTGCGTAATAATTTGATTTTGGCGCATGGCACAGGGACTGGAAAGACATTGACTGCGATTGCAATTGCGGATGCGCTCGGAAAACCAGCAACGGCATTGGTTCCGGCACCACTTGTTGCGAATTTCAAAAAAGAGATTGCCAGGCACAAGCAGGGAGGTCCTGATATTCAGGTCATGTCGCTGCCAACTGCAGTTCGTAGAAATCTGCGGATTCCAACCGGCAGTACATTGATTGTAGATGAAGCGCATGCACTGCGAAATCCGGATACGAAGAGGCAGAACTACGTTCGGCAACTCTTGCAAAGAGCTGGTCGTGTATATGCGTTGACCGGTACTCCTGGATATAATGATGTGACCGACTGGGCTTCTTTGATTAATATTGTGGCAAAGCAACCGATTGTTCCGGTACAGGACGCAGAGTTTAAAAAGAGGTACATCAATCAAGTCAAGGTTCCTCCGACGTTATGGGCGCGATTGTTATATCGCGCGAAACCAGGCGTTGTTCATCAACTGAAGAATGTGAAAGAGTTGCGCCGTGCATTTGAACCGTACGTCGATGTGTTTGATAAAGAGGTTGAAAAACCAAAGGTTGTAGAAGAGTCAATTGAAGTACCGATGTCTGAAGATCAGACTTTGCTGTACCGATACCTGGAAGGAAATCTTCCTAGCGAGATTCGATATAAGTTACGCCATAATCTGCCGCCCAGTAAGCAGGAAGCTAAGCAACTGAACAGTTTCTTGGCGGGCGTCAGACAGGCGTCGAATACGACACGCAGTTTTTCTGAGCCGTTAACGCCGGAACAATTAGAACAGCAGAGTACGAAGTTGCGGGAAGCGGTAGATCGCTTGGCAAAGATGTATCAGAATGATCCGAATTTCAGAGGGTTGGTGTATTCTAACTTTATTGGAAGCGGGGTGGAACCGTACGGTGAATTGTTGCAGAAACGCGGCATTCCGTACCGCACATTCACAGGATCGTTGGATGCGAAGGAAAAGAAACAGGTAGTCGACGACTACAACAGCGGGAAAATTCCTGTGATCATAGGATCCGGAAGCGCATCGGAAGGATTGGATTTGAAAGGGACGAAATTGATTCAGCTGCTGGATCCACACTTCAATGAAGCGCGTTTGGATCAGGTCATCGGGAGAGGTGTACGATATAAAAGCCATGCACATCTGCCGGAATCAGAGCGACAAGTAAAAGTACAGCGTTATTACAGTATTCTGCCAGATGATCGTTCCTGGCTCGGAAAGCTGTTCACTTCCCCCGCGACGTCCGTTGATCAGTATCTGTCATCCCGCGCACAGGAAAAACAACAATTGATGAATCAAGTGACACAGTTATTTCGACCGGAGAATTAAGATGCGGACGGTACAAGATGTAATTCGTGATATTGTGACGACGGTTCCGGAGAACTGGAATTATAAAGAGGCGCTGACCCATGCAGGTGTGGGTGCAGGCATCGGCGGAATTCTCGGATTTTTGCTGAGCGGTAAAAAGCAACGTCTGCGTAACACGTTAATTGGGGCGGGCGCACTCGGTTTGGGTGGATTGGGAACATATGCGTTAAAGCAGAACATTCTTGAACATACCGGTGGTCTGTATACGAAGAAACGGAGAGGACAGTTGCCGGTGCTGCCCGCTGTCTTAAAAGATCTCAATACACCTGGTCAGCATTATGTCGTTTATATGCCGGGTGCCGGTGAAGAGAAACGTCCGGTTCCCACGGAAGCGTCGAAGAATACTGCTGTGATTCCGTATGGAGAGATTGATACTGCCGTGAACTTCATTGATTCTCTTCGTCCGCAGGATACTGTGAGCCTCGTAGGATTCAGTATGGGAGGTGGCGGAGCGTTGAAGGCAGCGGAGCGTGTCAAGCATCCGATTCAGTCAATGTATACATTGGATCCTGTATCCGCAGATCCGCTGTACGCGGCAAAAGTAAAATTGCTTGGATGGAATAAACCGAAGACGGTTGGTATATGGAAAAATATTCGACCAAAGGACTATACCGCGAAGACAATTCCGAATGCATTTGTCCGGAGAAATCCATTTGTACTGGGTGACATTGCTCCTGAGTCCAGCAACATCCATGTGAATGATGACCATTCTTTGTGGTCTACTGGTCTCCGTATACAGGAACAACAGCCAGCCGAGTTGCAACGCTTACAGCTGACGTTAGCCAGACTGGCTGTAAAATCCAAGGCATCCCATATGCCACGCAGTTGATTTCGCTCAGATGAAATCACACAGCAGGACTCTGGCAGTTGGATCGTGTCTGTGGTATATTGAGTACCTGTTGACACGATCCAACATCAAACAGAGAGTAGAATCGCTATGATTGAAATTCGAGAGTTTCAAGGAAAGAAATTGGTGGAGTATCTGCGTCCGGGTCTGCGTGTTCGATTGCTGTTTGCACATGGGCTGGGGGATACAGTCCTGTTTCTTCCGGTTTACAATGCATTGAAAGCGCTTTATCCGGATGTCTACTGGGCGTTGAAGACATACAACGGGCAGGAGGAGCTGTTTGATGATGGCGACGTTACCGGACCTGTGGATTATGAGTTTACGATTGATTTTCCCTGTGGTGAGCATATTCCAGGCATGACAAAACCACGGATGTGCTGCGAACAGGAACTTGGAATCGATTACGATGCGGTTGTACCGGACACATATCCTCCGATTCTGGCGTGTCGAAGCCCTTTGGTCGGAGTACATTTTAACAGCACTTGTTTTCCTGCGCAGAGTATCCCGATCCAAGCTGCCAAGAGCATCTGGGAAGGCGTATTGGCGGCAGGTTGCGTGCCAATTGAAGTCCATTTTGAACACAAGTATCACAACAAGAAAAATTACAAGTACCCATTTGTGGATGCGACGGTGCGCGGATGTCAGCCCCGTATTTCCGCACTGACGGGACTTCTGCAGCGATGCGGCGCATTCATCGGCTGTAATTCCGGTCCGTACTGGCTTGCGTCGGCAATCGGAATTCCGACATTGTTCGTACATACCGTATATCCGCTGCATTCGTATATCCGGGGATCTGCGGATATAATAAAGAAAGAAGACGTGACCGCAGAGAAAATTCGTGATTGGGTAATAAAGGCGTACTCCAATGGCAGAACAATTTGAAAAAACAATGTACGGTTTCTGGAAGCAGCAGAATCCGAAACCGTTTTCTTACAGCGAGCAGTATCGGAACAGTCAGTCTACGAACGATGCAATGAGCTGGTTTCGGATCGGTTGGTTGTCCGCAGCGCTTCCTTATACAAAATTACGTGAGTTTCGCGTTGTAGACGTTGGTGCCGGAAATCTGCGGTTTACCGAGATCGGTAAGCGCGTGTTCCGGGATTGCGTTCCGTACGATGTGGAAGGAGCGCAATCCATCTCCACGGATGAGCTGTATCAGACGAATTGGGACATTGCGTGTTTGTTTGATGTGCTGGAGCATTTCCAAGACATCAACGATCTGTTCCGCATTTCGGCAACGTACTATTATCTGTCGTTTCCGGAGACGCCGGACGATGATACATTGGATATGATTGGCGGGCTGGCGAACTGGAAACACTATAAGCCGAACGAACACATCTGGTGTTTGAACCGCATGGGCATTTGCGAATGGCTGGAGGATAAGGGATACGCAGTGCTGCAGGCTGAGTATCCGGAAGATGTCATTCGGACACGGTGGTGTCCTGATGTTCCGAACATTGCATCTGTACTGGCACGTAAACAAGAGGTTTGATATGACGCAACAGACACAAGAGTGGGCCGTGCCTATGCGAAAGGAAGCGCTCGGTCCCGTGGGAAATCCGGATTCTCCTTGGTGGGGTGTCGCTGGAGCTGGCCTCGGCGGTCTGGCAGGAGCTGCGATGACAAGGAGCTGGTGGGGACCTGTTCTCGGTATTCTGGTCGGCTGGATGCTGGGAGGAAAAGCGCCGAAATGGTGGAATACCTGGTGGCGGGAAAACAACATTACTCCAAGAAATCCACGTACTGGTGAGACAATTCAGCCGCAGCAGCCGGACGTTAATCCGGAAGGTGTGAATCCGACTGTGGAAGGTGTGCGCAAGCCAGACACAGCGCCAACTGCAGCGATGAACACAGATCGTCAGCAATTGGAGGAAGAGGGCGTACAGGAACAACTGCGGCAGGCGCAGGAAGAAGCGCTTGCTCAGCAGCAGCAGCAACAAGTGCCGGAGGTCGTCTCTCCCGATCAATGGGAGCAACAGATGATCGAGGAAGCGGATATGAGTCGGATGAATCAGATTCTGGAGCAGCAGGAACAGACGCGTCAACAAGCCGCTCTGCAACCGCGCGTCGTACGGATGTCAGACGTTCCTCCGCAGTTCCGTCCCAATCAGCCGGCAACAGAGCCTGTGATTCCGTCCCAGCAGGCGGAACAGACGGCGTTTCAACGGTTTCGTGAACCAACGCCGCAGGAACTTCAGAATATGTATACGCCGCAGGAAGTCGAAGCATTTACAGCACAGCAAGGTCCGCTGTATTTCAGCACGAATCCGCAGCTTGATATGTATCAGCAGAGTGCAATGCAGCAGATGCGTGGAACATTGGCCGCTGAGCAGCGACGTAGCGATCAGGCGCAATATCAAAATAAACAGCAGATGCAGCAACCTGGTTTTATATGGAATCAGGTGCAAGATGCTGCGCAAGCCGCTGATCAACAGAAGCCGTTGCCGCGTGCATTTCAATCGTCTATGTTCTCACTGGAACAATTGCCGTGGAATCAGACGCAACGTCGGATCGAAGATAGGAATACACAGCAGGATCTGATGTCGAGCAGTCCTGCGGATGCTGTTCGCAATCGAAATCGTAACTTGATAGGAGGACGATAAGATGGCAGAGAAACTGGAAGCCGTGGAAAACAAGCAACGTAAGCGCAATGAAGCTGCAAAGTATTATCCTGTGTTGATGGAGGTAAACGGTGAGCCTGTGTGGTTCATGTTTACACACAGTCAATTGAAAGTTGCGGCAGCTCGTGCAGATCGAAATCCTGAGGATATTCCGACTGTGACGGATTCACTGATCGGAAAACTGATTAATTGGTTTAAATAAAAAGGAAGTTGGTACTATGGAAGGAAACAAATTTTTGGAAGGGATCGACATCAAACCGCTCCAAAAATCAGCATCTGCGGTTGTAGATCAAACGATTCAAAAGGAGGCGAGTGCGGCGGAAGTCTGGACGACTTTGTGTAAGGTGGCGAATGACGGCGCACAGTCGGCAGTGGTGGAGTGGGCCAAGCAGAATCCGGAACTGGCTCCGATCGCGCTCGGTAAGCTGATGGGACATATCGCTTCCAATCAGTAACGTCGTTTCCGCCGATTATTTGTAACCGGCATCTCTTACGCCTATAGTAGTGTCAGACAGCAACTAATCTACATTACTATAGGCGTATATCATTATGACAGATGAAATCAGAGACGCGGTATCCGAACTCGTGGAGAAAGGGCTTAGCGGACAAAAGAAGAGTGTGGCTACCATCATAGTAAGTGTGATCAGTATTACGATGCTGTTGATGCTTACGATCAACACGTATTTCGTGAAGGCGTGGATGGAGCGCGTGGAGGTTCACGGCATCGATTCGCAAAAGCAGATGCAATCCATCGTACAGGATATCAAATCCATTGAGCTGAAATTGACAGTGTTGAACAGCACGCTGGTGGACCGTGCAGAAGTGCGTCGTATGATTCTGGAGCAAACCGTCCCGCACATTCAGGAAGCGATTCGGGCGCACGAGAAGGAATTCCATCTGAAATAATGATGACAGCGAGCACATAAAAAAGGGGAAGAGCTATTAAACTCTTCCCCTTTCTCGTTATTTTTCTGCGGCGGTTTCGTGATATCGATCCGCGATTACGGTAAGCCGATGTTCCTGCAACAGCTTTTCGAAGTTGCAGTAGATGTCTTCCGCGATTTCCTGAATCAGCGATTCCTCCTTCCGCAACAGCATACGAAGCATACAGCAGATATCCTCGGTCATGAATATCGTGCGAATCAACTCTTCCTTATCGCACTTAGGTGTGCGAAGTCTGATGATCTGTTGACAGAGTTCCGCTGACTTGTCTGCCGCCCATTGTTTGAATTCAGTGAAGTCATAGTGCTCAAATGCACGCTCGACCAGTTGCGTACGACGTTGTGCGCACGATCCCTGTTCGGTCTGCTTTGCAGCCGGTTGTTCTACTTGATGCAGTTCTTTCATTATTTCATCCCTCCCATCATACTGCCGAGCAGATTCTGAATGCCACCGGCACCTCCCATCTGTCCCAGCATCGGTGCAAGCTGAGACAGAATATTTTGTGGATTGCCGCCCGCTTTCAGGAATGTGCCCATCGTACCGATTGCAACGTCCGCCAGCTTGTCGATATCCGCATCGCCGCTTTTGGTGATCGCGTATTTCGGTTTTCCGTCAATTTTTGTAATTTCAATGATTGCACTTGCCATACGTTTGATTCCTTTTGTTATAGGTGCAGTGGTTGGAAATTAAATGTGCCTTGGTTGGCAGCTTCTAATCGCGCAGCCCTCAATTCTTCTTGCAGTTTTTGGATTCGCTGTTCCGCGTTTTGTGTGTCCTGTGTGACAGACGGTACGGCGGATCCGGAGCTGACCGGAGGAATGGACGGCGTTGTCGTAGTTTCTGTCGTCGGTGCTGTCGGTGTATTGGATTCTGTTGTAGGAACTGATGTACCGGCGTCTTCTAAATCGGCGAATTTAGATTCCGGCTGACTCTGCTTTTCCGTTTCAGTTTCTTCCGTTGGTTCCGGTTGTGACTGTGCGTCCGATTGTTCTTGTGGTGCTGTAATCACAGTCGTAGTAGGTGATTCCCCGTATACGCGCTTGATTTCGCGGGAGATTCCCTCCATCAGGTCTGCCAGCTTGATTAAATCCAGATCCATGTTAAATCCCTTTAATCGTTCCGATTAATGTTTCCGGCGTTGTATTCAGCCGTTGTGCCAATCGCTCCGCCACTTCCCAGCGGCGAACTCCATAGATTTTCCAATAGTTGACTTGTTGCCGTGTGACACCGCATCGGAGCGCCATGTCGCGATCCGATTTCCCCAGTTTGGTTTGAAACAGCTCAAATCTGCTTTTCATAGCGATCCTTTCCTCCTTATTTTCGATATTAGCATCTGCAACACTACTTTTGCAAGCGAAAGCAAAACTACTTTTGCGATTTCAGATTGATAGCGGGGAGTTGTCTATGGTAGTGAATAGAGGGCAAGACGCTATTACTGACTGTCTTGCGTCACAATCACAAATCATAAACAATGAGGTACTTCATGATGGAAATGAGTGATCATCCTGTAACCAAGCAATATTTTGACTTTGCGGATCGGATGCCATACGGCGGGTATGGCGATGGCTTTGGCGGCGGCGCATGGTGGATCTTCGCGATTCTGGTGCTGTTCCTTTGGGGCGGAAACGGATTCGGCAATCGCAATGGTGTTGGCGCGACTGCGGCCGACCTGGGTGTCACCACTGCAGAAAATGCGGCGGAAACTCGCGCCGGTCTGAATTATCTGGGCCAATCGCAGGCGACTCAAAGCAATACGCTCGGTCAGATCAAGGACAACATGTCCGCAGGATTTGCCGGTGTCCAGCAGTCGCTGTGCCAAGGCTTCTCCGGTATCAACACCAATCTGCAGAATGGCTTCTACGGTCTGAACACTTCGATCCTGAACAGCAAGTTCGAGCTTGCGCAGGCGATCGACCGTTGTTGCTGCAACACGCAGCAGGGCATTGCCGCCTTGGGCGCTGCGATGGATCGCAATACCTGCGCGATCATCAACTCCGGCAAGGACAATACACAGGCGATCCTGAATGCGCTCTGCAACCATTGGCAGGAGCAGGCCACACGCAAGATCACCAATCTGGAGTGTGAGGTCCGGGAACAGCGCATCCTTTCTGCCATTGCGGCAAAAAACGCATAACGCCGTCGAGCAGTTCCTCTGGCGGCTCAGATGAATCCTCTTCTGCCGTTCCGAACACGGTTCAGACGGCAGGATTGTTTTCCGAAGTAGCTCCGCTGGTTGAGTCGGCCGCAACATCGGTCGAACAGCCCGCGAGTGGGAACACCGGAAAGAAAAAGGGAGCGCTGGCATCGGTGGTCACAGCGCTGGGAGTTGGTTCGGGACTACTGACATCCATGATTCCTGTATAGGACTACCGGGAGCATCTCACCTTCGGGTGGGATGCTTTTTTATTCTTTCGTAATATATCCACGGCGTGCACAAATCAATAACAGGCGAAGTCTGCTTTCTTCTGACAGATATGATAGCGCACGGGTGAACACGAAGTCCTTATCGTATTCCGTAGGGCGAAATCTTAATTTCGTACGTTTCGATAGTTGTTGAAATAACCTACATACCAGTAGCTCTTCAGGAGATGTCCCATTGGTTTTTCGACGACCGGATGTTCTCATCAGTTGAATGCCGATACGTGGAGTGTTTTGTGGTTTGAAAACTCATTGGCACCGATGATTCGTTCTTCCGATTGAACAGGTCCGTATACGTTGCCGTCCCGTGTTGTATGGAACTGCTCTGTTGGTGGGTAGTACGTTGTGATCGTATGTGTTTGACAACCTGTTGTTGTCAGTAGAATAGCAACGACAAGAAGTATAATTTGTGCGGAGTTCATACAGGGATCACGTCTCCTATGTGAATTGAAAGTTGGTGTCGGTACTATTATATTGTCATAAGTTATCACGTTTACAAATGAAAGGAATAGGCATTATGGCGAACGAACAGAAACCGCATCAGTATCAACCGAAGCTGAATGCGGATGCATTGATCCTCGGCTATCTGGGCAAGAGCCCGGAACCTGTTGCCTTTGCGAAAGGATATCTGGCTGCACAGCCTAAGTAATGAGGTGACAGTTTATGGCACCACGAATTCAATACAACGACCAAGGTCTGATCTCGCAAGGTCCCGTTCGTCTGATGTATCCACGCCCTGTCACACCGCTGGAACAGGCGCGATTCCAGCAACGCACGGGTATGGAATATCCTGTGTTGAATTCGTGGGCTCAGCAGCAATTCGGCTATCCGCTCAGTCCCGCTGGTTCTACCGCAGCTCCTGTGTATCAAGGCGGATTGTTTCCGGCGCATCTGCAGAGTGCTTCGAATGCGTATCGACGATTGCAACAGACAAATCAGAGTTCTCCAGTGGCTTCTTACGGCACTAAACTGCACAGTGCGCTGGGTCTCTGGGGTCTTGCGCAAATGCCCTTACGCACTTGGGGACCAGCGGCAGCAAGAGCTACCGTGTCTGGGGCTCCGCTGGTGTCTGCAACGGCAAGGGCGTTGACTGCTGCCGGTCCCGCCTCCCGCAGTTTTCAGTTTCTTCCGCGTGGTTTTGCCCCCGGCGTAGGAGCGCTTGGCGCTGGGTTGGTGCATGGCGCCGAATGGATGGAGACACCTCATCAGATTGCGGCAGAACAGCGGCAGCGGGAACAAGCCGTACGTAATTCGTTCCAAGGAAATACAACGGCAGCGCGGCTTGGACGGGTGTTGTACAATCTGGGGGATCAAGCTGACCGTGCATCGGATGCGGTTGGTACAGTAGGTGGTGCAGTCACTGGAAATCCATGGTTGTTTCTGCTGTCAAACGGATCTACATCTGCGATGGGCCGTTCCTATGCGGACGCACTGAGCAGTAAGGGGAATAATGAAGAACAGCGTATTCGGAATTCGATCTGGAATGCGATGCCGTGGTATGAGAAGCTGGGCGGTGGAAGCGTGTCTGAACAATTGGAGCCGGCAGCTTATGCATCGTATGTTAGTCGAGGTACGTTCAATCCGGAGCTGTATCGATCCTGGTATGCGGCGCAGCAATCCCGTGGGCTGAATCGTAAAGAGATCATGAAAGCGCGCGAGGATCTGGTAAAACGGAATCCTCTCTACTTTGAATCTGGTATTTCTGATGCGGATCGGACGAGATCTTCATCTGAGTTGTATCGGCAGGCAATGAAACGAGAACCGAAATAATTTGGAGAAAGGGTACGATTATGTCAGCGACATACGATCGGAGACGGCAGAACGAATTGATTATGCGTTCGAAGAGTGCTTACTTAAAACGGCATTATGGGGACAATATCCGCATCGTTGAAGACGCCAAAGAAACAAAAGAGGCGTTGAATCATGCGATCCTCCCCGTACCTGGACATTTGGCCACTGCCAACAAAGTACCGCTTCCTGCGTTACGCGCTGAGCGGACGACGCATGACAATACCGGTAATCTGGTATCGAAATCTGCCGGACGACAGTTTTCGATCGAGCAGTCCGGATTTGTTGATTACAATGAGCTGTTGGAATCAGACATCGGTGGATTCAGTAAAAAAGCCGGACTTCCAGCACAAGCGGCAGCTTCACCTGCACAGAGCGTTGTGAATACAACTTTTGATATGTCGTCTCCGGACGAGAATGATATCTCAATTCTGGATGTGCTGGAGGATTGACCATGTTGCGCAAGACATCCAATGATATTCGATGTCAACTCTGCGGTGCGCCCGCAGTAAAACGAATTTGTGAGATTCCGGTCTGCGCAAAGTGCGCGACGGAGAAAGAGGCTTATATTCGTCAGATGACGAAATTTGAGGAACCATAATGAACAATGCTGCTCGTCCATACTCGTTAGAGGGTGCGCCGAATCAATATGCACAGATGCTGGCGCAACCACTGTGGGATAGCTATTCCAATAAGCTGTATCCCGTCACACTGCGTGACGCTATGATGTGGGCGATTTGGCTACGATCGAGACATGGTGACTTCACTGCTGCGATTTTGCGTGCGATTGCATATTTTCTGAACGGTGTGGATATCGTCGGAGATCTGGAAGATTCTGATAGTCGGGATCACTTCCAGACACAGCTGATGATGAAGCATAAAATTGAACAGAAGATTCTTGCAGTCGGGTTGGATCTCCAATTCTATGGTAACAGTTTTTCAACGGCGATGCTTCCGATTACGCGGACATTGAAATGTCCGCGTTGCGGTACATTCCGATATCTACGAAAGCTGCGTCGGGGTCGGGATTATGATTTCAATAAAGGGGATTTCACGACCGTTTGTCCCAGTTGTAAGTATAATGGGGTTCATCCATACGTTGATTATGTGGATCGTGCGTCCGCGCAACCATTGAATGTGATCAACTGGAACCCGCTTCACATCGATATTGACTTCTGTGCGTTGACCGATGCTGAGAAAATTACGTATACGCCATCGAAGGCGGATCGGGATTTCATCGACAATGTCGCACAATCGGTTGCACTTGAAACACTGCCGAAGCTCCTGCTGGATGCTACGGTGAACGAGTCTGCGATTGAGTTTAACGGAGATTCCTGCCTGCATCTGGCTACGACATCGGATGCGATGAACAAACAAACGATGAAAGGGTGGGGACTGCCCCGATTTCTGACCTCATTCAAATACATCATTCAGTTGATGCTGTTGGAGCGTCAGACGGAAGCAGTCGTCAAAGATTTTATGCTACCGATCCGTCTGCTGTTCCCGGATCCCGCGACAACGGCAAGAGGCTCGGACCTGACATCTGGAGCTGTTCATAACATCAATTTAGGATATTTGCGGTCTGTGATCGACCGATCCTTACGTTCGCAGGCACTACACCAGTCCAGTTGGCAGATGATTCCGACAGCCGTACAGCAGCTGACACTGGGTGGCGACGGTAAAGCGATTGTTCCTGTTGACATGTTGCAGTATACCAAGGAACAGTTGTTGGATACGCTCTGTGTTCCTGTCGAGTTTTACAAATCTTCTCTGCTGAGCAGTCAAGCGCTTCCGATGTCGCTGCGGACATTTGAACAGAGCTGGTCGCGGGAGATCGAGCCGCTGGACGATTATTTGAATTGGTATTTAACGAAATGTCAACAGCTGCTGGGATGGCCTCACTTGGAGGGAGCACTGATGCGTCAGAGCGTTGTATTTGATCCTGCCCGCATTAACGCGATGACAGAGCTGTACCAGAATAAGCGGTTAACAGAAGCGACATATATGCGGGCAATGCGGATCGATCCGAAGATGGAAGCACGTTTGCGGGTGGAAGAAGCCGTTGCAATGGCAAAAGAGCAACAGGAGATCAGCAACCGTCTGCAAAAAGCCGGATTCCTGGATGCTATGATGAACATGCCCAATCAACAGGCAATGGATCAGGCGGCAATGAATGCGCAGGGAGGTGATCCTGCTGCGCAGGGAGGCGCTTCCGCAGGGATGGAAGCAGCTCCTCCAGGTGGTGCCCAGCCAATGGGTGGCGTACCGGTTGCATCGCCGATGACAGGTGATCCGATTACCGATATCCAGAATTTAATGTCGGTGAAAGCGCCTCAGGGGATTTCGATGGAACAGGTACAGGCAGACGCGCAGGTCGTTGCGCAGATTTTGATGAAAACTCCGGTCGGTGCACCTCGACAGCAGATCTATACGATGGTGAAGCAGCTGAATCCGACACTGTATGATGTTGCGAAGTCCGCATTGGAGCGTTTTGACAATCAAGCCAGACAGCAGGGTTTGGAAATGGCAAGACAACAGGGGTGATGGTATGGAATGGAATAAAACTGCGACATTGTCCAAACAGGCATACGCCGGCACGATTTCCGGATACAACTGGCCTGAACGTCATACAACCGATGGTGTGGCACACGGTGAGGATAAGACCAACGAAGCATTGATCGTGGGAAATAAGCCGACTGCCACATATACTGGAAGCACGGTTCCAGGTGTAGCTGGCACACCATTGACAAGTCCTCCGAAGAAACCGGACTCCGGAACGGAAGCTCCGGTCAGCGTATTTGTCGGTGTCGCGCCTGAAGACATTCTGACGAAAAAAGCAGCAGCAAAGGTGAAGCCTCCTAAGTTGCCGAAAGCGCCGGAAATTCCTACGGTGAAACCAGACGACAATTGGGTGAAGGATGCATTGAACCGACCTGCCACCGGGAGCAACGATCCGCTGGTTCCTGCATTTACGATGGCGAAATATCGAGGAGCTGGTTCCGGATTTTTGAATAAACTTCCGCTGGATCGGTTTGATAATGCGATTCGTACAATTACGGTGAATCCACTGGGTAAGGCACTGTTAACGGGCGGTGCGCTCGGTCTTGGCGCATATGCTGCAGCACCTGCATTAATGCGTATGTACGGTGCTACGACCGGACAGCCGGTGGCGGATGAGTATGGTAATCCGATGCCAATGCATCCGAAAGATCGTTTGATGTTTGCGGCTGCACTTGGGTTGTTGGGAGCTGGCGGCAGCGCAGCATTGTCATGGGACAAAAATCGACCATTCGGTGGATTGTTGCGATATCAGCCGAAACAAGTGCGTCCTATGTTGCGTAAAACAGAATCAGCATTGTCCCGCAGTGATGTGATTCCGATGAGTATGGCGAAAGAAGGAATTCTAACCAATCAGAATCTATCGCTGGAAATGAAAGCCAATGCTCTGGGTTTGTTGAATGCAATACCGGCGACTGGAAATCAACCGATTTCCGGTGCGGATATCGTCAGTGCTGCGGTATCGACAGGCGCATCTGCAGCGGCAGGAGCTGCGATTGGCTTCCTGACCGCAGCAGCGCTCGGACTTCCCAGTCCGACAAAAGCGGCAGCGATTACCGGAATCGGAAATGTATTGTTACATAATTTGTGAGGGATGACAAATGACATATCGAGAAAAATTAGATTCGATTCGGATGCGGAAGGTCGCGGCTGTTGGAGATACGATAAAACCAGTCGTTAACACAGTGCGAGAAGGAGTTATCGGCGGTGTGAACCTGATGCACGTGCTCGCCCCGATGTTGGGAATCGGCGCAGGATATGGGCTGTCACGCATGACCAGTCCGGAACATATCACGGAAAATGCGGACAAAGAGTTGTACTCCAGTGCGCTGTCGACAGAGATCGCGTCGCTGCAGAGGCAGCTGGATTCAATGAAACAGGAAGAACAGCAGTCTGTAACCAGACCTAAACACGATCAGTTCGTATGAGTCCTCTAGATATTTCATTAAGGCCCATCCCATCCGCTGCGCTGGACCGCATGTACCGGCAAGGACGGCTTGGCGAGACACATGAGGGTCGTCCGTTCCTGAGTGATGCGGAGTTAGCAGTGCCGGAAGACGTTCGTACCGTGATGGCAGGACGCTGTGAGTGCTTTGATCTGTCGAACGCGGATGATCGGATCAAGTACGGAGATCTGCGTGCGCAGATTGCAGCGGGTACAAGAATTCAGTTGGTGTGGGAAGAGCGCATGAAGCTGGATGCCGGACAACTGCTGGTATACATTACGTATTTGGATTTGGCAGACGTAACAAAAACGACAAACATTGAGGGATAGCATGCAAAAGAAAGCAGAATTCAAGCCGGCATGGCATCAGTTGCAGCTGTTGAATCCGGCATTGACATTGGTGGGATCGGACCGCGCGACGGTCGGACTTCCGCAATTGGCGGACAATCCGCGTACAAATCTGATGCTGTGGAATAGCCTCGGATCTCTGGCTGCCGGATTGACGCTTGGAGGACTGATCAAAGGTATTACCGGTGCAGATCAGGCGAATTGGTGGCGGAAACATAGAAACGCGGCAGAAGCGGACAAGGTCAATGCGATTCAGCCATTGTCGCATCCGGATACGGATCTGACAGATACGGAGCAGCGTGAAAAACGGCGTGTGCGGGAATTGCAGAAACAGAGCAATTCGCCCGTGCAGGAGCCGCCGGAGCGCGGACCGAACATTTTGCAGCGGTATTTGACGAATGTTACACGATCTGCGCTGCCGCTTGCTGCCGGTGGCCTTGGACTGTGGTTTGGAACACAGGCCGTGTCCAACCAGTTGCAGGAGTCCAGAGAAGAGGCATTGGATCGGGAGATTGCAGCCAAACGCAATCAACTGGATTCGTTGCATCGCCAGATTCTGGATATGCGGTTACGTGGAAGGAATGTAAAAACGGCAGTACCGAAACAAGCATCTTCATTAGCGGATGACATAACTGCGGCAGTTACGGCTCCTGTTCGTGTTTTGACGGATGATGCCAGTACGGCGTACCATGGTATCAAAGGGGAGCTTCGCGACATCAAAGAATCGTTGTTTGGTCGCTCTCCGAGGAGTGGGACAGATGCCAGCCGGGGTGCGATCGGGACACTCGCAGATATTCCGTCACTGAGTGCCGGTGCGCTCGCGCTGCTTGGCGCATATACAACATATCAGTTTGCAAAGCGTCGGGATGAGAATCGGGCAAAGTTGAAGCAGATGCAGTCCCTGGCTGCGACGAACATGACGCATATGGTGCCACGCCTTCAGTTAGAGCTGGATGCGGACAACAATGTGAAAGTGAGCGGAAACTAGTCTAGCGACTGACAACAATCGAGCTATTCGCTTATCTAGCGTGTTATTTCAAAAATAACGCGCTTTTTGTGTTGACAAAAAACAGGTCGTATGCTATGTTACCCAGCAGGTTTGCTGGCCAATTCACCTTTAACAAAGGACAGTACACATGGGTACACCTGCTGCTTTCGATCCTGCTGATTTGGGAACTCCGCTGAACTCCGCTCCTACCCTGACTAATTTTGCACAGACACGTTACAACATGCTTGCGCAACGACCTGCGCGAACATCGACAAAACTGCCTTATATGACATACGAACAGATCGCATCGGATCAGGACGTATACGATCCGACCGACTTCAAGACGGTCGGTGAACGTATTCGGGACAATGTAAGGCAGGCTGTGCTGAGCCGATTTCCGCTGTCGAATGATCAGTATACGCTTCGTATTGAAAATTTGGCGTATGAAAAACCAAAACGTCAGCATTTACGGGATGAAAAAGAGGCGATTCTGAACAATGCATCGCTCGGTGACCGTTTGCGCGGTGATTGGGTACTGATTGACAATGCGACGGGAAAGGAATTGCAGCGTAAAACGGCAACGTTGATGAACGTTCCCCGTATGACTGAACGAGGAACGTTCATTCGTAATGGATCGGAACTGGCATTGAAGCACATGTTTCGACTTCGTCCAGGTGTGTATGCGAGAATCAAAGACAACGGCATCATTGCAGCACACATTAATCCTGCGCAGACAACGGGAAGACAGATGTCGATGGAGCTTGATCCAGAAACCGGTGTTCTGTATATGACACGCGGTACACGTATGTATGGCGTGCTCCCGATGCTGCGTGCAGCGGGTATGTCAGAAGATGCGATCCGAACAGCATGGGGCGACGAGTTGTATCAGATGAATCTGAAAAAATACGGCAGATTGATGGATGAGTCTGACGAGAACAAGAAAGCTGTTACAACAATGACTGAGTACCGGAATCTCTGGAACAATGAGATCAGCAAAACATTGCTGGATCCGGAGACAACAAAGAGTACACTGGGTGTGGCCTATGACCGTATTACACCGGATACGCTGCTGCAGACGAGTAAAAAGATCCTGAAGATCGCAAGAGAGGCGGATACGCTGGATCTGGACGACCGTGATGGTTTGCAATTCCAGAAAGTATTGGGACCGGCGGATTATATTGCGGAGCGTATTGTACGGGATGGTGGGGGTGTTCTTCGAACACTGTTCAATCGTATTTCGCGGAAAGGGACTTTGGATGATGTAGAGCCTGGCGAGTTTCAGCCGCACATAGATTCTGTATTCATGGAAGGGAAGCATGCCGGTTATATCGAAGGCAGTTCTCCGATGGAATCTCTCGACTTTAATACCGGCGTATCTCGATTGGGTGAAGGGGGGATCGGAGACACACGAGCTGCACCGGCGGAGAGCCGTGGCGTTCAGGACAGTTTTGCCGGATTTATCGATCCGATTCGCTGTTTTGCTGTGGGGCATACCGTTTTAATTCGGGAACCTGACGGTGTAGAGCGCTGGAAACCACTGGAAACTGTCACGATGGATGATCTCGTCGGCTGCTGGATCGATGACGTACTGCAGTTCCGAAAGCCGTTGGAGATCCATCAGTATCCGTATGATGGAGAGCTGATCTTGTTCGACAATGGGACATCCGCTTGTTTTGTGACACCGAATCACCGGATGCATGTCATTTATGCGTCAGAGATGGATCGCGGACTGCTGGATCTGGCGACCGAAATCGGCACGGATGATCAAGGTATTGTATCACACTTCGTTGTGCGTGCAGACGAACTGCTGGATAGCAAGACAGTTGCGCTCGCATCATTGACAGTAGATAATACACTGACTGCATCGTTGTTTCATCAAAGTGAAATTCAACGCGTTCCCTACAATGGGTTCGTGTACTGTCTGTCAGTTCCCGGCGAGCGGTTGTTCGTCAAGTACCAAGAATCATCTAATATTCTTTCTATGAATAGTCCGGAAAGTCTTAAAGTCGGACTTGATGTATATCTGACGCACGGCGCGTTGAAGGACAGCAAAGGAAATCTCTATACGCGGATGCGTACGAAGGACGGATCTGTCAATTACGTCGATATGACGACCGCCGCAAATGCGATCGTTGCAACGCCTGAATTTTACGATCCGAAAGCAGATCCGAACGAACGGATTCCTGCGTTTTTCCATGGAAAGGGCATTGAGTACGTTCCAAGAAAAGACGTTGACTTCTATCTGGCATCATCTAACAATATGATGAGCACTGGTGCCGGGATGATTCCGTTAATTGGCGGCATTCGAAGCAATCGCACGTTAATGGGCTGCTTGCATCCAGACACGCTTCTCTGTATTTATAGAAACGGTGAACGGATGCATATATACGCGAAGGAGTATCTGACGCAATCGAAAGCAGGTGACATGGTACTGTCGTTAGATGAGCAGATGAATCCTTGTTTCAGACCTGTCAGACAGGTGCTGGACGTGCATCAGGATCTGAATGTGTATGAAGTCAAGACAGCAACTGGTAAAACAATCGTCGTGAACGGAAACCATAAGTGGTTAACGTTTACGAACAAGAATGATCACCCCGAGTTGCTGACCACGACAGATCTGCGCAGGGATATGTTTGTCCCTGTAGAAGATTCTCGAATGCATTCAGATGATAATCAGCAGCAAAAATTGGTTTTTCCGGCGTTAGAGCGGCGGCTTCCAGATGCGCTGGATTGCTGGGAGCTGACGGAAGATGTTGCGTGGGTTTTAGGTTTATATGCTGCAGAGGGGCATGCCGCACATACAGATGATGCAACTGGAAAAACACGTAGAACAGGGATAGAAATTGCGTGTGTCCGGAAAGAGATCCGGGAGCGTGCGATGAATATTCTGACCAATCAGATGAATGTGCATGTCATTATCGGTAAGCAGGCTCGATATCCGGAAGGCTGTTCCGTTCGTGTATTGCGGAGTCAGGTAGGACAACTATTCGCGCAATTATTCGGGGAGACCGCTGCGACGAAACGAGTCCCAGCGTGTATTTTCCAGAGCACGAGGGCTTGTCAGGTAGCTTTTTTGATGGGTTATTTGGACGGAGATGGTGCTGTTGCATATGAGCGTGGACGCGTGCGGGTCTCCTGTACAACAATATCAGAGCAACTGGCGGTTGATATAGCCGCAATAATGAGAATGCTTGGTATACATACATTCTACAGTGTATCTCGTAATCAAAACGGTTTTGTGTACAGAGTAGAGATATCTAAGTCGGACTTTGAAAAATTAGGTACGTTTACGCACAGCGAAAAAGCCGCACGAATGCTCAAATGTGACAGACAGTACCGCAGGCATGCGCTAAGAGCTCCCTACACAGCTGACATGTATCAAGCATGTTTGACCAAATTTGGCGGAAGATCTACGGAACTGAAACGCGTCCGCGCTGGAAGCATATCAGCTGATTTCTTTAAAGACAATGGCATTCATGTATCACCGATCCTGGCGCATGTGGAGTGGGAACGCATTGTCAGTGTTACACCGGCAGGAACAGCGGAGTATCTCGTAGATCTCGATGTCGATGACAATGTGTACATGCTGGCGAACGGCGTGTTCACACACAATTCTAAATATCCGCTTCAGGCGCTTCCGTTGAAGCATCGCCAAGCTCCCGGCGTACAGCGGTTGTTAACACTTCCAGATGGTACACAGACAACGACGGAGCGCTACATCGGCAAATACCTGGGGGCGAAATTCGCCCCGGTAAACGGTACGATTCTCAGCGTAGAGCCTGACAGCATCGTGATGCGGGGAACGGATGGAAAGAAGTACGAAATCGATCTGTATCACAATTTTCCCGCAAATCAGAAAGGCTATATCACGAATCATCCTGTCGTACAGCCCGGACAGAAGGTGAAAGCCAACGAAATCCTTGCACCTTCAAACTATACGGATGAGAATGGAGTGGCGGCACTCGGTACGAATCTGCGTGTCGCGTTTCGGAACGGCAGGAATGCCGGTACGTTCGAAGATGCGATTCGCATCTCGGATGAAGCAGCCGAGCTTCTCGGATCAGAGCAGATGTATAAAACGCGGGGTGACGTGACCCCTGACATCGAGTATGGAAAACAGAAGTATCTGTCGCTGTTCCGCAGCAATGAGTTTACACGTGAGCAGCTGGATCAGCTGGGAGACGATGGTGTTGTGAAAGTCGGTACCGTATTGAAGAAAGGCGATCCTATTATGATGGGTGTACAGCACAAAGATCAATCTACCCGTGGGATCGCCCGCAACGCGGCGACTCCGTACCTGTCCGTCTGGGAACATGACTATCCGGGAACTGTGATGGATGTCGCGCGCGGTCGTAAGCATTTGACGGTATATACACAGGCGTATACCCCGATGCAGGTCGGGGATAAAATGTGCTATGACGAAAAGACCCAGATTTTTACTGACAGAGGTTGGCTGTATTTCAAGGATCTTCGAGGGGATGACCGTGTCCTGACGTTGAATCCACAGTCCGGAGAGTCGTATCTGATTAACTTTGTCCGTGCGTATCAATACGCATATAAGGGAAAAATGTATTCTCTGCAGACGCCAGACCTGGATATCCTTGTAACACCGAATCATCGACATCTGGTTGCGCGGAACTGCGATTGCACGTATATGCGGTTGATGTTTTCGACCGAGATTTTCGGAAAGTGTGTATATCATTTGACGAATGTCCGCGTAGAGGATGAGAACAGTTATAAATGCTCGAAAGTCGAAGGTGCTGTAGAAGAATGGGTGGATTATGACGGTATGATCTATTGTGTAGAAGTACCGTATACCCATACCGTATTTGTTCGCAGAAACGGTAAGACGGTGTGGAGCGGAAACAGCTCCCGGTATGGATCGAAAGGAACGGTAAGTTGTTACGACGAAGACACGACGGTCTTTACGGACCAGGGATTCAAGCCGTTCAGTCAGCTTCGAGTTGAGGATAAGGTCGCGGTGTTGGATCCGGTGTCAAATACCTTCCAGTTTGAACATCCAAGTGCTATTCATTCCGGGCCATATAAAGGCCTGATGTACGGATATCGGGATCGTAATCTGGACTGGCTTGTGACGCCGACGCATGATATGTGGTGTAAACGTGCACATCGGAATCACAAAGGGGACACTACGTATCAGGAATTCGGACGGGTCAATGTACAGACGGTGCAGGGATACGCATGGTTGCATCCGGTAGCGGCTCCGCACTGTGATCTTGCGCATCAGACAGCGCGCGCTAAAGAATTGTTGGATACGATTCGGCGGGATCCGGTTACAGAAGTACGGAGCGTTGCTGAGGCACGGCAGCGCGCTTGCATCCGGTATGGATTGCACGCGATCATTGAACAGGAACAGCAGTATTCCCGTACGCTATTTCGACTTCGTGTTTCGGATTGTCGTACCGCGCAGTCAAAGCAACGTGCAAGGGAAGATGGATACTATACAAAAGAATATGACGGGTTTGTCTACTGTTGTACCGTATCGACCGGGATTCTGCTGGTTGCCCGGAACGGAAAACCGATGTGGTGCGGAAATTCGATTGTTCCGAAAGAGGAGATGCTGCGGGATTCGCAAGGTCGTCCGGTTCATATTGAACTCAGCCCTCTGGGAACAACAAGCCGGTTGAATACCGCGTTACTGGCAGACGCAAATCTGGGAAAGATCGCGGAGAAAACAGGAAAACCGGTAATCCTTCCGGATTTTTTAACCGACGATACAATTCCGGATTTTGTAGAGAAGGAACTGAAAAAGCACGGCTTGACCGAGAGTGAGGATTTGTTCGATCCTGTATCCGGTAAAACGGTGAAAGACGTAGCTACCGGTATCGTATTTCATTATAAGCTCAAACACATGTCGGAATCGAAACAGGGTGCGCGGTCGACCGGGGAATATACGGCGGAAGACCTTCCGATGAAGGGCGGTAAGACAGGCGCTCGTCGACTCGGTAATATGGAGGTTTCCGCGCTGGCTGCACACGGAGCAGACCAAGTGCTGAGGGACGCAAAGCTGATCCGGGGACAGCGAAATGATGAATTCTGGCGTTCTTTCCGGGATGGGATGACACCGACACCGCCGTCTTCACCGCTTGTCAACCAGAAATTCTTTGCGCATTTACGCGCTGCCGGCATTTCACTGGAAGAATACCCGGATCGGGTTCACATATACGGCGCAACGGATCGGGACATTAAGAAGCTGACAGGACAGCGTCGTGTTTCGTTCGCCAATACATTCGACTCCAAGCATCTGCAGCCGGTTCCAGGAGGTCTGTTCGATCCTGCAATCTTCGGAGCGGATGGGGAGCAGTGGGGTTATTATGAACTTCCGGAACCTGTCTTGAATCCGATGATGTTCAAAGCAACAGCAAACGCATTGGGCTGGAAAGATAAGGAATTGGAGGGTGTGCTGAAAGGCGAGCGCCAGATCAATGGAAAGGTCGGTATTGATGGTCTGCGGGACGCGCTCGAACATCTGGATATCGACAAAGAGCTTCGCCAGGCAAAACAAACACTGCGCGCACCACGAGTACCGTTGTCGAAACGGGATCAGGCGCGAAAGAAGATCCGCGCGTTACAGCCGATGGCAGACGCCGGTGTGAAGCCGACCGATTTCCTGCTGACGCGGATTCCAATCCTGCCGCCCCGGTATCGGCCTGTTTCTAAAATGGCGAACGACGTCAATATCGCGGCAGATGTCAATTTTCTGTATAAACGAATGATTGACGCGGCAGAGGATCTGAAAGAAGCGAAGAGTGTACTTCCGGAAGAAGCTCAGATGGATGCGCGTACTTCTCTGTATCAGGCACTGGAGGCGGTCACAGGTCTTAGCGAGACGGATGATCCGAAACTGCAGGCGAAGAACGTATCCGGTGTACTGAAGTGGGCGTTCGGAAAGGGAAGCCCGAAGCTATCTGCTGCACATCGAAAGTTGTTCGGTGTCGCAGTGGATTTGGGCGGGCGCGGTGTCGTTGTTCCGGATAATAGCCTGACCATCGACGAAGTAGGATTGCCGGAAGAAACTGCCTGGAAGATGTTCGAACCGTTTGTACTGCGTAAACTGCGGCAACGGGGGTATCGGATGCTGGATGCACTGCGGTATACGACAGATCGGACACCGGAAGCTAGAAAACTGCTGGAAGAATCGATGGCAGAGCGCCCAATTCTGGTAAACAGGGCACCGACGCTGTGGAAGTATGGCATTATGGGATTTTTCCCGAAGCTGCGCGGGAAACCGGGAGAACGTAATACCATCTTCACAAATCCCAATATTGCCAAACCCTTCGGGTTAGATCACGACGGGGATTCAATATGGAATTTGGTTAGGATAGCTTGTAAGCTCGATAATCTAAAACAAATTTTCAAAGAAAACGGAAATGCACCCTTGATATTTTCCGAAAACAGCGTATCCTGTATGTCAGAGACAACAACAGGAGGTACTATGCTGAAAGAAGGGTCGCAGATCTATGATGTGAATCACATCACGGTTGCAATCGAAGACATTCCGATTATCCCAGAGTCTCACCGTGTTGATGATAATGGGAATGAGGAATGGGATGTTCCGGAAGGGTTCTTTGTGTATACAATGGAGCGAGAAGAAGGTGCCTGTGGTCTTGCACCAATTACCAAAAAATCGCTGCATAAAAATATCCAGATGTTTGATGTGACAACCGCAGTATCCGGAGCATACACGCAAGTCATTACCTGCTCTGCGGATAAGAGCTTGGTCGCATACGCGGATGATGGTGCGTTGGCATTGATGACTCCGGCAGAGGTGAAAGGACATCCGATTCCGTACTTGGTTGCTACCGATACTGGCAATGCCCCTGACTTCTGCGCAAAGTACATAAAGATCGGAACACAGCAGTCATTGTCGTTTGATCTGGGTGTGTTTATTGGCGCGATGCTGGGCGACGGATGGGTCGATTCGCAGGATGGTGCCTGGATTGCGGCAGAGCATCCGGATATTCAGAATGCATTGATTGATCTGCTTCGAAATAAGCTGAGTATTGCGCAGACAGAAGCAGGTGCTCGTCTCTACGAGTATGATTCGCATGAGCGGTTCGGTGGTGCGGTGGCACATCGAATTAATTGTGGGATTCCGCGTCCGGTGGGTAGAGAGCTTCGTGATTTAATCGGAACAGGTGCGATCAATAAGCGAATCCCTGTTGCGTGTATGCAGGGATCAAGAGCGCATCTGATCGGACTGTTAGTCGGATTGTTGGCAACAGACGGTTGTATTCATTGCGGCACAAAAGCGCCTAGGGGTAAGAAGACTGTTGCAAAATCCATTGTAATGCATACCACAAGCCCATTGTTGCGCGATGGCATCCAGCAGATCTGTAAACAGCTCGGTGTCCGTACTACCGCATCTCCATATAAAGGCGTGAACTCAGTTCATACTTGTTATGCAATTGCATTAAGTATCACGGATACCGCACGGCTGTATCGGAAAGAACCAAAGTTCCGTATGCTGGACAGCGTGGATCAGGCCTCTTTGGAGAGGATCGTAGAATCTCTTGAGAATTCCGATGCACCGGATAAGTACGATCTGGTGCCATTCCCTCGACAGCTGCGGAGTGAGCTCACGTATGCCGGTATCGGAGGTCAGGGTAAGAAGCATCACATCGTCCGAGCATCTGAGATTACGACTTATGATCAACGCGGCTCTATGCCGAGGACCATTGCCCTGCAGATGGTAGAAACGCTTCGTAACGTAGATTGGACGCAGTACACGCAGAATCTCTATATTGCGAAAGAAAAGCGCACATATCATACACCGGAACAAGCAGCCGCGTTGGTAGCGGCTTGGTGTGATATTGTAGAGAATACAGAGATCGGTTGGCGGAATGTCGTAGACGTACAGCCTGCTGGTGTGATGGATGCCTGGGATCTGACTGTTCCGGGTCCGTATACGTTCGCACTGAGTGACGGTACGATTGTACAGGACACAATGAATTTACACACTCCGGTATCAAAGCAAGCGGTGCAGAATGTGATTCAAAAAATGCTGCCGTCCCGGAATCTTCTGTCGCCGAAAAACATGAAGGCGCACTATCTTCCGCAGGCAGAGTTCCTGCAAGGCCTGTATCTGGGAACGCGCAGCAGACCAGATCAAAAACCGGTGCGGTTTCGATCTGCCACTGAGATGCTGAAGGCGTTGCGGCGAGGTGAGATCACGTATGATACACCGGTCGAAATTATGGATTAATTTTGATTTGACGAGTATAGTAACCTTTGTATAGAAACACATACAAGGGTTACTTTTTTATGCCTATTGAGATTACACAAGTAAGACCAGAGCCACCTCCAGTGCCGGTACCACCAGAACCTGAAGTTCCGCCGTCATCTGCGATCGCGCGGAAGCAACCGCACCCAATAAAAGGTGTTGCAGGAGTGAACTGGTTTATGCGGACTCAATATCCTAATTCGGAGTTGCAGCAGGAACGGGAGTCATTGCCAAGAAACAATGCGATCCGGATGGCAGACAGGTCAATTTATCCTGTTCCAAGAACACACCCGTTAAACGGTGTGTATCAAAATATCGCTCGAAATATAATTCCGACATTTCGATGGCAGGAGGCACAGGGAACGGACCCATATGCAGTATTCTGGACGCGGAATATACCTGCTACTGTAGATGCACAGGCAAACACACCAGGCTATATGAAGAATCGGATGGCAGCGGTTATACAGAATTGGCATAATAAGTCTTTGCCAAAGCCACGCACTATGCAGCTGTCTATTCCCGCAGTAAATCGATTATTCCAGCAGGATGCTCCAGAAATTCCTGTTGTCGTATATCCTACCGATACGAGTGTCCAAGAAGAAAAATACGCTACTGCATTTTTTCCTGGAAGTTACGGGAATCGCAACAATACAGGTTATATTCGAATGCAGGAGTTAGCACCACATGCAAGGGCTTCTTCTCAAGTATACGGCCCCCGGAAAGATCTCCATTATATCCCAAACGCAAACTCTGCCGATATCGCAACATCTGGATTCGATAGAGCAGATGCGGTGCTGACACCTTGGGGGCGATTTGGAGCTGATTATATACATGAGTTAAATCACGCGGTATCAAACCCGTCACGGTTACAGTATTTACGATTGATGCCGAACGCACAAATTAAAGAGGCAGTGGATCAATATAGGAAAGACCAGACGGGTTTATTCTGGAATGACGAGGATCTCCAGAAAGAGGCTCCTATTTCTCATTACAGTTTAGATTTGGTAGAACAAGTCGGTGCACAACAGTCGTTTCAGCGCGAGCATCCTGCTGTGCAACGATTATTACGACAAAACCCTGACTTGTTTAAATCATATGACGCATCTGTGTTAAAGGAGCTGCAGGCGCTTCCCTCTACGGTGCGGAAACCAGAAGATTATCGTAAGTTGGTTGAGTTCTATTATAAAACTCCTACGTTGCTATGGGAAGGAGCTCGATATATAGATCAATTGAAGCAAAAAGAGAATCGAATTAAAGCAATTGATCGTCGAATACGAGAAAATCCAAAGTCTCCGAGAATGATCGAATGGAAAAAACAGAAACGATTGCTGGAAGAGGATCTGAATGAAAACGCCATTCGGTCCTTATATACTGCGAAGAATCGCAGACCTGTTGTAAATAATCCGTATTCGGTATATAAAATAGCGTCCGATAACAGTAACAATAACAAGGTGGTATCTACTATGTTGACAAAAGCTGCAAGTGCTGTGTACCGCGAAAAGCTCGCGAAGAACGCTCCGATGACCGACGCCGTTGTTGGAAACGCAAAGAAGCGTAAGCAACAGAATCGGTCGATGAACGGCTTCCTGAAACAGAAGGACAAAGAACAATCTAATCAAACAAATGCGTTGAACAAGAGCGCTGCTGCTGAATTTGATTCGGACAAGTTGAGCGGGTCGAGCTACGATGCGTTCCGCAAAGCGTGGGCTGTTATTAAAGGTCTTGGAAAAGGTGCGCTCTATGGCGGACTCGCAGGTGGCGGAGTCGGTCTCCTGACAGATTCAGTTCTGGCCGGCAAAGATCAGCGGAACGCTAAAATTTCAATTCTGACTCCAGGCGGTGCGGTGCTTGGTGCACTCGCTGGCGCTCCTATCGGGATTTCAAAAGCATTGAAAGACGAGCGTATGGAACGTGAGAAAGAACGGCGGTCCGCGTATCAGCAAGCGCTGATGGAGCGGATGCTGCGCGGTGTGGGTGATCCCGCCGCATCTGCGGCACTGTTGGCTGCTACAAACGAATAATCGATTTGCACAGCAGAGCGCTCCGTTGTACGTTAATGGTGAAGAGATGTACAACGGAGCTTTTTATGCCTGCATTTGTAAAAGGAAAACAAGGTGAAAAAGTATGGAGTGAGGCGAAGGCTTCTGTCCATCAATCACATCCTGACTTGTCGGAAGATGACGAGCAGTTTTGGAAAATTGTAACGACGATTTATAAAAAACGCCGTCCGCAGGATATTAAGAAAAAAGCCAACACGGTGGATGCAGAGATCAATCGTGCATTGGATCGTTTACCAACGAGTGCCCGTGTTGCGTTGCTGGGTGCGCCGCTTGCTGCGGCTGGCGCGCTTGGTCTGTACAGTAGCTATAAGAATGCAGCATATATGAAACACCTCGAAGATATGCGAAAGCAGTCAGGTATTACAGAAAAAACGCCGTTGCTTACAAAAGCGGTAGACGCGACCGGTCAGGGGTTGACGAACTCTTATGAGGATGACTTTAAACGCGCATTTCCTGTGCTGTATCCAGACTCAACTGCGAAGAATCTATATGAAGCCGCCCATCAATACGGACATTCACGCGACAAGACGCTGTCGCCGCTGTCTCGTATTTTATTGAGCGCTTCTCCATATATCGCTGCCGCCGGTTCTGGATTATTGGCGAAAAAGCTGACGAATAGCCAGTACAGCGGTGCGCTGACAGGCGCAGGTGTTGGTGGATTGGTCGGATTGTTTGCGAATCATAAGCTGTATGAGGATGAGCGTGACGCAGCGAGATTGGGTGCACATTATATTGCAAAGTCCCGCGCGTCTGATGCGGAGAAAAGGCGAGCGTTTCGTATGCTGCAAGATAACCAGCGCAATATTCTGCGTGGTCGATGGTTGGATATTGCATTGCCGTTGACTGGTGCGCTTGGTACAGTAGGTATGACATACCTGATAGATAAATATCGTCCTCAATTGAAAGAGCTCGCATCACGTTGGATTCCGCAAACAAAGCGTTGACGTGTATTTCCAGATTTGATATATTAAATCATAAAAACTAACCAGAGGCTACTATGTCCGTTCTTGATCGCGCTCGTGCCATTCGGCTGGCAGCACAACAATCTCATGGGCTGGCGAAGCAGGCATTTGTGCCGTTTACGCCAGCGGCACAGGAAGCAGCAATGAATCCGCAAATGGCGGGAGCACCAATGCCTGCGGCGGGTGGTATGCCGATGGGTCCCACGGATCCAGGCGCTGCTGGTGCTGGTGCTGGTGCTGGTGCTGGTGGTATGCCTCCCATGCCGGCGGATATGTCCGGTGGTGCGTCAATGCCACAAGGTGGGGTGCCGCAGGGAAGTGGTGGAATGCAAATCCAGATGGTTCCGGGACCAAATGGAGAGCCGATTGACGCGGAAACCGGTATGATCGTGTTGGATCCTCAACAGGGCATCGAAGTCGATCCGAACACCGGCATCAGTCTGAATCGATCGACGGGTGAGTTCGTCGGTCCTGATGGACAGCCGCTTCCTCCGGAACAGGCGATGCAGCTGATTGCGCAAGCAGCACAGCCTGCCGCACCGGTAACGGGAGGCATGCCGCAGGGTGGTGGTATGCCGCCGATAGATATGATGAGTGCAGGTCAATCTGTGATGCAGCAGACGCCTGTGCCGGACGCTGCGGGTGGCGCGGTTCCGATGCAACAGATGGCGGCTGATGATCCTATGGCAAATCCTGCGGACATGCTCGGTGCTCCTATTGCGGCAGGTGCGCAGCCTCCGATGCCTACAGGGCAGATGGATCCAGCGCTCGGCATGATGGTCGATCCGAATACTGGTATGCCGATTGATCCTGCAACCGGCAATCTGATCGATCCGACAACCGGTCAAATGGTAAGTCCTGCGACAGGTCAGCCGGCAGAGGCGGTTTCGGCGATGGCAGACGGACAGGACAGCGAAGCCAATGATGAATTGGCAGAACTGCTGAAAGACACGGATCGCGCACTGGAGACGCAGGATAAGAACATGCATCGCGTGACCCAGGAGGTTGCAGGTATGCGGGCCGATATTCAAGGGTTGCGCAGGCAGATTCAACAGGAATCGGATGATAAGGAAACCCTGTTGGCTCGTATCGATAACCTGGTGAATATTGCAGAGACCGTATTGAACGGCAGACCTGGTGTTCAGCCGATTGCGGTGGATCCAGCCTCTGTGAAGTAGGAGGATGTTATGATGTTTTTGCAGAAGCAATCGGCAGATGAGGCGACGCCAAATCAACAGCGTGCGCATCAGGTTGCAACATCGTCTCCGGCAACCGGCAAGCAATCTTCCGGAGCTCCGAACTGGATGAAAACCGAGTTCAATAATCTCGGTAATAATCTTGCTGCCGGTTGGAATATGTGGCAGAAGTCTCCGGCGAGCAATTGGCTGAGTAAAACGTTCAAGGAATCACCGGCGTTGACTGCTGCCGGACTTGGTCTGGGTATCGCGGGAACCGGGTATGCGGTGCAGCGTATGATGCGGGCAGCGCAGCCGTATCCACAGACGAATCGCGCATTTCAGCAGTATCAGCAACCGCAGTTTATGCAACAGCAGCAATCACAGGGTATGGGATCTATATTGCCGTGGCTGGGTGTTGCTGGACTGGTCGGAGGTGGCGCATATCTTTGGAATCGGTATGGGGATCGATTGAAGACGATGTACAATCAGGCAAAGACTTTGAGCGAGATTTCCCCGGATCTGGAAGTGGTTGGTGACTTGGCGCACAAAGCCAATGGCAGTAAATTGCGGCTGTTAT
>OIXL01000171.1_pt1 | contig 37357 bp, 28 predicted proteins | sample 1587761 | NCBI WGS metagenome assembly OIXL01 (sample SAMN03283246) | human gut metagenome | biome: human-associated habitat; material: feces | host: Homo sapiens | place: Peru | collected 2012 | reverse complement strand
AATCCCTAGCCACTAATCCCTAGCTACCAGTCACAAGTCACTAGTCACTAGCTACTAGCCACTTAAAAATCCCATCCCAGAACGAATAGCAATAAAAACGCCCCTGCTGCAATCTGGCGTCATTGCAGCAGGGGCGAAAATTTCCGCGGTACCACCCTGGTTTTATCACTCAAAAGAGCACTTTCTAATGAGATGTCACCATATAAAAACGCCCCTATTTCCGTACTGGAAATAGGGGCGACATGCGCGGTACCACCCTACATTATACTCAAGCTCACATCCGTAACGTGGACAGACGCCTTCATTTACTACGTTCGAAGAAGGAGCTCACAGGTGATATCAATCAGTGGAATGTTCCGGCTTGCACCATACGCCGGCTCTCTATGCCATGGACCACAGAATGCTTTGTCCCGATCATCGCTTTTCAGGTGCCTGTAACGCAGGCGGCGTCAGAAACTACTTTTTTCATCTCTGAAACTCCCGGGTGAGCGTGCATCCCTTCCCTGCCGGCTCGCACCGATCGCCGGCTCTCTGAAAGTTCTACGGAATGCTTTTCCCGTTCCTAGCTATTCGTTCTTTCGTTGTGAAATTTATTATACTATGTTATGGATGAATGTCAATAGTTTTTTGTGATTAGTAATCAGGGATTAGGAATTAGGAGTGACTAGTGACTAGTGACTGGTGACTAAATACCACGTTCGGGCATCGCCATTATTTACACTCCGCGGCGCTTCCATATTTTGATGCGCCGCACCACCATTTCGCATTTCTCATTTCTAATTTCTCATTCAAGCAGAGTTTTCATCCGCAATCAAAGGGCGCCACGCCCCACGGGCTCCCTCCCCCCTAAACAAAAAGCAGCAGACCTTCGTCTGCCGCTTCCCTACGACTATTTCACGATGCGAATCGAGAAATAATTTTTCTTTCCTTTTTTGATGATGATGAACTGGCCATTCGTATTCGGATGCGCGGAGATCTCTGCTTCCACATCCTTCACCTGGATGCCATTCACACGGATCGCGCCATTCTTCACATCTTCTCTGGCCTGCCGCTTGGACTTCTCTACGCCGCCTTCGACGAGCGCTTCGACGATATTGATCTTCTCCTCATGCACTTCGCCGCCCTTGGTATTGCGGAAAGCGCCTTCGATTTCCTCGCCGGAGAGCTCTTCGATATGGCCGGAGAAGAGCGCCTGCGTGACCTTCTCCGCCTGCGAAAGGCCTGCTTCTCCGTGAACGAAGCGAGTGACTTCTTCCGCGAGCTTTCTCTGCGCGCTTCTATGCTCCGGATGCTCCGCGACTTCGGTTTCCAGCGCATCGATTTCCTCCTTTGAGAGGAAGGTGAAATACTTCAGGTACTTCACGACATCGCGGTCATCCTGATTGAACCAGAACTGATAGAATTCATACGGAGACGTCTTCTTCGGATCCAGCCATACCGCGCCGCCCGCCGTCTTGCCGAATTTCGTGCCGTCCGCCTTCAGCATCAGCGGGATGGTGAGGCCGTAGGCATCGTGCTTGTCTTCCATCTTGCGGATGAGGTCGACGCCATTCGTGATATTGCCCCACTGGTCCGAGCCGCCGATCTGCAGCTGCACATCGTATTTGTCATAGAGCATCTTGAAATCGATGGACTGCAGGATCTGGTAAGAAAATTCCGTGAAGGAAATCCCCGTATCGAGGCGCGATGCCACGACATCCTTGGCGAGCATCGTATTGATGTTGAAAAGCTTGCCATAGTCACGAAGGAAATCCAGCAGGGAAATCTGCGACAGCCAGTCATAGTTATTCACCATCGTGAAGCCGTCATCCCCGAAGAGCCGCTTCATCTGGTTCGTCAGACATTCCGCATTGTGCTTGACCTGCTCTGCCGACTGGAGCACACGCTCCGTCTTGCGGCCGGACGGATCGCCGATGGAGCCCGTGCCGCCGCCGATGACGATAACCGGATGATGCCCCGCCAGCTGGAAACGCTTCAGGATCATGAACGGGATCAGATGCCCGATGTGCATGCTGTCCCCCGTCGGATCGATCCCGCAGTAGAGGGAAATCGATTTCTCTCCCACCAGCTTGTATAACCCCTCTTCGTCGGTCTGCTGATTCACAGCCCCGCGCCATTTCAGTTCGTCGATGATATTCATTCCTGCACCTCGTTATAAATATAGTCTATGGCTACCATATTACCATAAATGAGGGGAAAAGGGAATGGAAAGAGGGAGCGGGTTCAGGGTTAGCTCTGGGGCATGCTGCCCTTTGATTGGAGATGAAAGCTCTGCTTGAATGAGGAATTAGGAATGAGGAATTAGGAATGGTGGTGCGGCGCATAAAAATATGGAAGCGCCGCGGAATTTTGATAGTGCTTCGCGCTGTCGTCATCCCGAGCGTAGCCGAGGGATCTTTCTTGCACTGCGGTCAGTATCACATAAGCACCGGTCCGGAAACGACGCCTTGGTGCTACGTATTTCTGCTTTCACACATCCTTCGTTTAGCGGTCTGCAAGAAAGATTTCTCGCTTCGCTCGAAATGACGATACGAGAGTCTCCTAGTCTCCTAGCCTCCTAGCCACTAGCCACTAGTCACCAGTCACCAGTCACTAGTCACTAGTCACCAGCTGCTACCTGTGTTCCTTGTACCCAAGCTCCCTTAGGATATAATCCTTGTTCTTCCAGTCCTTGCTGACCTTGACCCAGAGGTCGAGGAAGACGGGAGCGCCGATGAGACTTTGGATCTCTTCGCGGGCTTCCTGTCCTGCTTCTTTGAGGACGGTGCCTTTCTTGCCGATGATGATGCGTTTCTGCGAATCACGCTCGACGTAGATCGTGCAGCGGATGTAGACCTTGCCATTTTCACGTTCATGGAATTCTTCTGTGAAGACGCCGATGGCGTGCGGCACTTCATCGCGTGTGCGCGTCAGGAGCTTTTCACGAACGATCTCCTGCACGATGTTTCTCTCCGGCTGGTCAGTCACCATGTCATCGGGGAAGTACTTCGGACCTTCGGGCAGGTACTTTTCCACCATCTTCATGAGGACATCCAGATTCTCTCCAGTCTTTGCAGAGAGCGGGACGATCTCTGCAAACTTGTAGATCTTATCGTACTGCACGAGCTTCTTCAAGAGCTCGTCCTTGGAGATCAGGTCCGTTTTCGACAGCGCAAGGATGACCGGCACCTTGCGGTCCTTCAGGAGGGAAATGATGTAGCGGTCGCCCGCGCCCAGAGGATCGTTCACGGCGCAGAGGAAGACGATGAGGTCGACCTCGTCCAAAGCGTCCATGCTATTCTGACGGATCACTTCGCCGAGCTTGCTCTGCGGCTTGTGCATGCCGGGGGTGTCCAGAAAGACCACCTGGGAATTCTCGCCGTTCCATACGCCGGTGATCTTATTTCTGGTCGTCTGTGCGTGAGCAGACACGATGGAAATCTTTTCCCCCAGAAGGGCATTCATAAGTGTGGATTTACCGACATTCGGCCGCCCGACAAGAGCGACAAAGCCGGAGTGAAATTTGGTTTCGTTATTCATAGAGTCTCCTAAATAAAGATGGCAGGGTTAGCCTGTGGGGCGGATCGCCCATGGATTGCGAATGAAAGCTCTCCTCGAATGAGGAATGAAGGTGGCGGCTTCGCCGCAAATATATAGGGCGATGCCCTAAGGTCTCTTGATAGCAGGTTTCCCGTTTGGGGTTTCCCAACATTGTTCGCCGAACCGCGAATGACAAAGATTTCTCGCTTCGCTCGAAATGACGATACGGGAGTCTGATATCTTCTAGTCTCTTGATCTAGTCCCCAGTCACTAGTCACTCATTCCCGCTTCTTCCCTTTCGATCTCCCCTTCGGTCATCATGCGGGTGATGCCGCAGGCGGAGAGGATATCTTCTTCCGCCTTTCGCATGGCTTTCTTTTCTTCGGGGTCATAATGGTCATAGCCAAGAATGTGAAGGAAGCCGTGAACGGAGAGGTAAGCTACTTCGCGTTCCGTGCTGTGTCCGAATTCTTTGGCCTGCTGGATAGCACGATCCAGATTGATGACAATGTCTCCCAGCTCTGTTTCTTCCTCCGGGATGTCCTCCTCCCCTTCATTCAGCGCAAAGGAGAGGACATCGGTCGGTGCATCGACATTGCGGTAGTCGCGATTCAGCTCATGGATGGTATCCGCATCACAGATGAGGACGCTGATCTCTGCCTCTTCCGGCACCTTCTGCAGCTCTGCGCCCTTGGTGAGGACGGTGTGGATCAGCTTTTCGTAATTTTCGTCGTAAAATTTCATATCACTGTAATTGATCGTGATTTCCATGGTAACACCTCCGAGATCATGGATTTTCGAATGGAAAGTCGTGGGTTCAAGGTTCAAGGTTCAGGGTTCAGGGTTCAGGGTGAGCCCATGGGACGTGTCGTCCCTTGATTGCGTGTGAAAGCTCTACTCGCCAGTTAGGAGTGAGGAGTTAGGAGTGAGGAGTGGTGGTGCGGCGCATAAAAACATAGAAGCGCCGCGGAGTATAAATAGAGCGATGCTCGAAAGTGGCATTTAAGTCACCAGTCACCAGTCACTAGTCACTCCTAATCCCCAATCCCTAATCCCTAGCTACTAGCCACTAGTCACTAGTCACCAGTCACTAGTCACCAGTCACCAGCCACTAGTGACTCTTTTTCTTCGCATCTTCTTCGTAGGCATGAATGATCGCCGCCACAAGATCATGTCTGACGACATCGTCTTCATTGAAATAGACATGCCCGATGTCTTTCACATGCTTCAGCACGCGCTCGGCATCGATGAGGCCGCTCTTGACATGAGGCGGGAGATCGATCTGCGTGGTATCGCCATTGATGACCATCTTCGAGCGGTGCCCGAGACGTGTCAGGAACATTTTGATCTGCTCGATGGTGGTATTCTGCGCTTCATCAAGGATGATGAAGGATTTCTCAAGCGTGCGCCCGCGCATGTAGGCGAGCGGTGCGACTTCGATCTGTCCCTTCTGTTGCAGCCGCATGAAGTCTTCCGGGCCGAACATATCCAGCAGTCCGTCAAAGAGAGGGCGAAGGTACGGATTCACCTTTTCCTGCAGATCCCCGGGAAGGAAGCCCAGTTTCTCACCGGCTTCGACCGCCGGACGGACGAGGATGATGCGCTGGACATCGTGATTTCGAAGCGCAAAGGCGGCGAGTGCGACAGCGAGGTACGTCTTGCCTGTCCCAGCGGGGCCGATGCCGAAGGTGATGGAATTTCTCCGGATGGTATCGACGTAGATTTTCTGTCCCACAGTCCGTGGGCGCAGCGGCGCGCCCTGCTTGGTGAAATTGATGATGTCGTCTTCCATGTCTTCGAGCAGCTGCTCTTTGCCTTCATCCAAGAGGGACATCACCATCCTGACCTGCCGCGCAGAGAGACGGATCCGCTGGCGGATCATCCGCCGAAGTCTCCCGATCACGCGCATGCTCTGATCGACTGCCTCTTCCTCGCCCTTGAGCCGAATGAGATTGCCGCGGGCAAAGATGTCTGCGCCGTAATGCTCGCCGATGATGGCAAGGTATGAGCTGTCCCGCTCTAAAAGCGCGCCGGCCTCCTCGCGATCATTCACCATGATCTGTTCTGTTTTTTCTGCCATGAAGATCCTTTCATTTGTATATGATGACGGGTGGTACAACGCAAATAATCATAATGCGCCGAATGTATCCAGATAATCATTTGCGGCGCTTTATATTTTTTTGCGCCGCCCCTTCATTTCTCATTTCTCATTTCTAATTTCTAATTTCTAATTGCACAAATTTTCGCACGGCCTTTCCGTCGATATAGTCGCAGCGAACGCCTTGCAGGATGCCGCGCTCTTCCATCAGGGCGTCGATCCTTTTCTTGACGTCCCACCACGGGGAGCCGCCATTGACGGTGAGCGTATTCCCGCCAGAGGCGCGGCCGACGATGCGCTGGATGACGATGTCAGGACGGAGGTAGGAAAGGAAGAGAATGACGCGCTCCATGTATTCCTCCATCGAAGAGAGTGTGACCTCGCCGGCTTCATACATATGCGCGAGCGCTGTATCCTTCACGATATATAAGGAGTGCAGCTTCACCTCTGTCACGGGAAGGACGGAGATGAGCTTCGCCGTCTCGATGACGTCCAGCCGGTCATCCCACGGAAGATCCGCGATGACATGCGTACATTGTCCGAAGCCATAGCGTCCGATACGGAGCGAGGCATCGACGTATTCCGCGACGCCATGGCAGCGGCCGATCTTCTCGAGGGTATGGGCATTGCTGCTTTGCAGCCCCAGCTCGATCGTCACATCCTTGCCATATTGCTCAGAAAGCTCTTTCAGTATGTCAAGGTAGCGCTCGTGAATGCAGTCCGGACGCGTCGAAACGTCGACTCCCACCACATCGGGATGCTGCATGGCTTCCTCCATCCAGCGGCGAAAATCATCCGGCGGCGCATAGGTATTTGTGAAATTCAGGAAATAGGCGATGAATTTCTTCGCCTTGTACTTCGGCCCCACATGCGCGATGCTCCGGTCAAGCTGGCGGGTGATCTTCATGCCGACCGCCTTCGTCTCATAGTCCGCTCCGATCGATCCGCAGAAGATGCAGGGCGCTTTTGACAGCGTACCATCGCGGTTCGGACAGGTCACGGGGAGCGAGATCGGGATCTTGTAGACCTTCTCGCCGTATTTTTGTTTCAAGAAATCAGAATAGTTGCGATAATGTTCCATAGTTAAGAGATTCTATAGGTTGAGTGAATTCGACAGTATTTCTCTAGCCCCTTCCTTTGGAAGGGGCTGACGAGCGAAGCGAGTCGGGGTTGGCTCCCGCATGAAGTAAAAATCCGCCTAGGGAGATACTGATTCCATCGTTGTCCGATTGAATCAGCGTTTCCCCAGCTCGGCGCCCCCCTGCCCTTCGGGCATCCCCCTTCCCAAGGAAGGGGATAGGACGGTTCGCTGCATATTACAGTCATTATATAACAAATCTCGCCGCTGTGCATTTACAATAGGGAAATGCTTTTGTAAAATGGAAGAAAAACAGGTTCAGGGTTCAGGTTGACGGGTTCAGGGTTAGCTCCTGGGGCGGCTCGTCCACTGATTGTGGATGAAAGCTTTGCTAGAATGAGGAATTAGGAATGGTGGTGCGGCGCGTAAAAATCAGAAGCGCCGCGAAGTATAAATAGGGCGATGCCCGAAGGCGGTATTCAAGTCACTAGTCACTAGTCACTCCCAATCCCCAATCCCTAATCCCTAACTACTAATCCCTGCTTTCAAACTTTTTGTGCGGCGCATAAAAAATTAAAAGCGCCATAGAGTTTTTATAATGAGGGGGCATTGGGGCGCTTTATCATTTGTGCGCCCCTTCCGCCACTCCTCACTCCTAATTCCTCACTCCTCACTTTGAGTCAGAACGTTTACTGTTTTGTTAACTAATATTCAGTTAGATGCGAAACACAATACCAGTCCCTAGCCGCCAGTCACTCCTAATCCCTATTTCCAACGAAAGAAGCCCAACCATGCTCACTATCCGCACCGCCCAGCTCGACATCCAGCCTGGGAATATCCGCGCCAACTGGGCGCTCATCGAAAAAGAAATCGTACTCGCCAAAGGCGAAGGCGCTGACCTTCTTGTTCTCCCTGAAATGTGCCTCACCGGTTACCTCATCGGCGACCTGTGGGACCAGAATGCCTTCCTGCGCGAGGCGGAGCGATACAATGACCGTCTCCGCGAAGCGGCGCAAGGCCTCGCGATCGCATGGGGGAATGTCGCCATCGACTGGACAAAGACGAATGACGACGGCCGCCCCCGCAAATACAACGCTGCTTTTCTCGCGAAAGACGGCGCATTCCTCTCTCCGGAAGGACTGCATCGTCCCTATGCGGTGAAAGCGCTGCTGCCCAATTACCGCTGCTTTGATGACCGCCGCTATTTCACCTCTCTTCTCGCCCTCGCGCGAGAAGAAGGCTCGACCCCCGAAGAAGCGCTCGCGCCCTTTGTGATTTCCCTCCGCGGCGAAATGCTCCGCCTCTCGCTTCTCCTCTGCGAAGACAGCTGGGATGAAAATTACAGCTTCTCGCCCATGGATGTCCTTTCCGCCAAGGGCAGCGATCTTTTCCTGAATCTGTCCGCCTCCCCCTTCACGCTTTCCAAAAATGAAAAACGCCACCGCATGCTCTCCGCCAAGCTCTCCCGTCTCCATATCCCGATGCTCTATGTGAACCGACGGGGGCTGGAGAACAATGGCAAGACCTGCTATACCTTCGATGGCATGACCGCCGCGTATGGAAAGGACGGCAGGCTTCTCGCCGAAGCCGCTCCCTTTGAAGAGGCCCGCAGCACATTTCATTTCGAGACATCTACCGGTACGCTCCTTCCCGCCTCCCCCATGCCGCCATGGCAGGGAGACCTGCTCCTTTTCGCCATGCGCTACGGCGTCAGAAAATTTCTCTCCGCCATCGGCGTCTCCAAAGTCGTGATCGGCGTCTCCGGCGGCATCGACTCTGCGGTGAATGCCGCGCTCTACCGCTCCGTCCTTCCCGCAGACCACCTGCTCCTCGTGAATACGCCGACGCGCTACAATTCAGAAATGACGAAGGGGCTCGCCAAAGACCTCGCGACGCGTCTCGGCTCGCCCTACCTCACCATCCCCATCGGGCAATTCATCGATGAGACGGCAAAAACACTGGAAGGCCTTCCGATTTCTGCAGGACATGAAATCCATCTCACGAGCTTCATGAAAGAAAACATGCAGGCGCGCGACCGGAGCAGCCGGATCCTTTCCGCCCTCTCCGCTGCCTTCGGCGGCATCTTCACCTGCAACGCCAATAAAACAGAAACGACCGTCGGCTACGGCACACTTTACGGCGATCTCGCCGGTGCCTTTGCCGCGACTGCTGACCTTTGGAAATACCAGATCTACCACTTGGGCCGCCTTTTGAACAACTGGTACGAGAGCCCCGTCATCCCGGAAGGCATCTTCACCGTGAAGCCCTCCGCCGAGCTTTCCGAAAAGCAGGACGTCACCAAAGGCATGGGCGATCCACTCATCTATGAGTACCATGACTACCTTCTCAAGAGCTTCGTCGAGCCATGGCAGCGCCCCTGTCCGGAAGACCTTCTCACATGGTACGCAGAGGGAAGTCTCGAGACGCATATCGGATGCCATGTCCGCGTGCAAGACCTCTTCCCGACCGCCAAAGCCTTCACCGAAGACCTTGAACGCTGGTGGAATCTCTTCTCCGGCTTCTCCGTCGCCAAGCGCATCCAGACCCCGCCGATCCTCGCCATGAGCCGGCGCCCCTACGGCTACGACCTCAGAGAGTCCCAAGTCACGCCGTACTATACGGATGCGTATCTCGCGCTGAAAAAGAAGCTCGGAGTGTAGGAAACGGAAATCTTTTCCTTATCCGAAAATCACAAACGAAAAAGAGATGGAGCCGAATGCATTTGCATCCGCTTCCATCTCTTTTTTTGACCTGATCGGGATGAAATATCACTCACAGCGCCATCATCCGTTTCCGAAGCTCTGCGAGCCTTTCCATTTCCATCCGCTTCGGATGGGTGATCAGGAGCGAGACGGGCTCGTCTATGAAGGGCGTGAGCTTTGCGATATGCTTCTCTACGGTCTGGATGTTCCAGTAGGTGTGGAGGGAGTGCTCCGTATCAAAGCGAATCGTGCATTTCCCGTCCAAGTCCACGAAGATGTCATGGAAAGAGCCGAGATGCACATAGCCAAGTCCTGGCGCCTCTCCCGAAAGCTTTAGCTGGACGAAAAGGCTGTCCGCATCATCGCCGAATTTCACCGCCGTCCCACGCCGTTTTCCGAAGAGCCTTCTCTGCGTCCTCATGCACTCGCCATAGGAGCGTGACAGCCGTCCCATCGCCGTCTCGACAGGGCAGGGCATGTGGATCAGTCCCCAGTCATTCCGAATCGCCAACGTATCATCCACGCCGCCGCGCTTCACCGGCACCAGCGCTCTCATTCCAATATTGCACATGCTGCTTCCTCTCTTTCAGCACGAACGTCTCTTCTCTCAGAAATATTGTTCTCTGAACGTAAGTATAGCAAATGAGTGTTTGATCGTCAAGAAAAGCAGGAACGTTTTTTCGTTCCTGCTTTTTGGGTTGGCCAGGGATTAGAAGTGACTGGTGACTAGTGACTAGTGACTAGGGTAACTAAGGAAACACTGATTAAATCGTTGTCTGATTTTACTCTTGATTTTTATGCATAGCGAGGAATAGGGGGCGCGAATAGCGAGCTATTTAAGGAGGGTTATGACGAAGCTATGTATAAAATTTCTTGTAAAAGCTGACTCTGCGATTGAATCAGCGTTTCCTTAATGCTTGCGTTTGCTTGCAATATTCTATATAATGCAAATGGTGAAAGGTGGTGTTTTTCATGGCTAATTCAAATGTAGTTTACGCACGCATTGATCAGCAGTTGAAGACAAATGCGGAAGCGATTCTGGCGCAGTTGGGCATTTCGCCTTCCAGTGCTATCCAAATGTTTTACACCCAGGTAGTACAACAGAATGGCATACCTTTTGACTTAAAGTTAAAATATAGAGCGCCATTATCTCTAGGTGCATTATCGCAGGAAGAACTAAATGCAGAACTCGCTAAAGGGCTACGCTCCATAAAAGAAGGTCGTAAATATACAGATAAGGGAGTCGACCGCATTCTTTCCAAGGAGCTCGGTATATGAAAGCAGAGTTCCATTTATTCTATTCTGATGAAGCAATAACAGATTTGATTTCTATCTATCGATACATCGAGGAAGAGCTCTGTGCCCCCATTGCTGCTAAAAATCAAATTTTCCGAATCAGAGAGGGCATTCGGAACCTCTGTTTCTTTCCACAAAAGCACCCGCTCGTTACCTGGGAACCGGGGAAAGCAGAAGGAATCCGCCAGCTTCCAATCGACCACTATATCATTTTTTACCAATATGAAGAAAACACTTGCACAATAAATATTGTACGCATTATGTATGGCGGTAGAAATATTCCCAAAATCATTGCGAAAAAAAATAACACATAAGAAAAGCGGTTCGCGTTTGCGAACCGCTTTTCTTATGGCACGTGATAGCCCAAATAAAATCCGCTTCGCGAATTTTGTGATGCTGCGCGCCACCTTCCTCAAAGAGGAAAGCTGACGATACGGGAATACGGCTATGTAAAAATTCCGCGGCGCTCCTATTATTTTATGCGCCGCACCACAAGTTTGAAAGCAGGGATTAGATTAGGAGTAACTAGTAACTAGTGACTAGTTACTGGTGACTGGTGACTGGTAGCTAGGGATTAGTGGCTAGGGATTAGGTTTGCGATACGAGAAACCCGCTAGTTTCAAACCTCTGCGGCGCTTCCATATTTTTATGCGCCGCACCACCATTTCGCATTTCTCATTTCTAATTTCTCATTCGAGCAGTGCTTTCATTCACAATCAAGGGGCAGCACGCCCAAGGGGCTAACCTTGAACCCATTTTTACTCCACGATCTCAAACTCCGCGCGGCTTCCCTTCTCCGCCGGACTGACTTTGAGGCGGGCGTCGATGCGCTCCTCGAGTTCAGGCACATGGGAAATGATGCCGACGAGACGGCCGGTGCTCTGCAGATCGATCAGCGTATTCATCGCGCTGTTCAGTGCTTCCGGATCCAGCGTGCCAAAGCCTTCGTCGATGAACATGGTATCGAGGTGTACGCCGCCCTGCCTTGCCTGCACGACATCGGCAAGCCCGAGGGCGAGTGAGAGGGAGGCGAGGAAGGTCTCTCCGCCGGAGAGGGTATTCGCCGGACGCGAACGGCCGGTGTAGCTGTCAGAGACCTCAAGAGAGAGACCGCCCTTATTCGCTGCGCCTGTCTCCTTCATGCGATGAAGCGAGTAGCGGCGATGGCTCATCTCAAGGAGACGGTGATTGGCCGCCTCCGCGACCTCGTCTAAGAGAACGCCCAAGACATAGCGCTCGAGTGTGATCTTCGTGCGGCTGCCGCGGGTGAGGTCATAGAGCCCCTGCGCAAGAGACAGTTCTTCCGAGAGCGCGTCAAGCACCTGCGCCATGACTTCGGTGTCCTTCGCGACTTTCTGCAGATTCTTCAGCTGGTCAGCAAGCGAGCGGCTCTGTCCCGCCGACGTAGTGAGACGGTGCTGCAGCTGGTTATCTTCCTGAACGAGCGCGGCCATGTCGGGGCATTTCGCGTCGCCTATTACGAGACGCTCATCCGCGATGGTTTTCTCCGTCGCTTTCAGCTCGGTTTCGTAGTCGGAAATCGATTTCTCCATCCGCTCTGCTTCTTTGACGCGAGCATACCAGACCTTGCAGTCATTGCGGTCCGCAAAGCCGGCTCCCCTGGCTTTTTCATCCAGCGCATCCGACTGCGCTTTATAGTCGGCTGCCAGCTTTTCTCGCCTGGTCGTGGCGTTCTGGAAATTTGCCTCCGCGCCGCCCAATGCGGAAAGGAGCGGCTCTTTTTTCTCCTGCAGCGCTTTCAGGGCTTCTTCCCATGCCGTCACGGCCGCAAAGAGCCGCTTCACTTCGTTTCGAAGGAAAATGGGACTGCGGTAGGCTTCCGGCAGATCGGAGAGGCTTGCGAGTTTCGCCTGGGCATTCCCCATCTCGGTGATGGCGCTGACGTATGCCCCCGCCGCATAAGTGCCCGCCAGATTTCTGGCATTCTCGTAGTCTTTCGCCGCCGTTTCCGCTGCTTTCTGTGCCTTTTTCAATTCGGTTTCCGTCGGCAATTTTTCCTTCGAAACCGCTGGATGCGGATGATGCACGCTGCCGCAGACCGGACAGGGTGCGCCCTCTTCGAGCTGGCTCGCCAGAATGGCCGCCTGCCCGAAGATGTAGCGCCGCCGGACGTCTTCGGCTGCTTCGCGCGAGGCTTGTGCCGCCGCGCGGCATTTCTTCTCCGTCTCCTGCAATCCGGCAAGCTCCGTTTCCGCTTCCTTGTATTTCTGCGTGTAGCGCTCCACATTGCGCCGCGCCGCGCCGTACTCCTTCGCCTTCGGCTCCCAGCCCTTCAACTGCGTGATGGTTGTCTTCGCCCTTTCCATCTCCGCGCGCTGGCCTTCGAGCTTCATTTCAAAGGCAAGCAGCTGCTCCTTTTCTTTCGCATAGCGATTTCGCTCTGCCTCGGCGGTATCCCTCGCGGACTTTGCCGCCTTTCCTTCTGCCATGATGTTGTCAAGCATATCAAAATACGCCGCAAGCTCCTTCGCCCGGCGGATGCGGACCAGATCCTGCTTTTTATGCTCGATTTCCTCAGCCTTCTTCAGAAGTGACGCCTGCTGCTTTTCTGCCTTGTCCAGTGCCTGAAAATGGGAATTCAACTGCGCGGCCTCGCTGTACACCTTGCGAAAATCCTGCATCGCGCTTTCCGTTTCCGCGTGTACCTTCTTCGCGTCCGCGAGCTGCTGCTCCGTCTCCGCGGCAAGGTAGGCAAGCTCCGCCGCATCCTGTGCGCCGACCGCATGGTATGTGGTCACGAGCACCGTTTCTTGCTCCTTTTTCTTCCGGTACAGCGCATCAGCACGCCCCTTCAGCTCGTACTGGAAATCCGAAAATCGCTGCGTCTTGAAAAGCTGCTTCAGGATGCCCTCACGCTCTTCGGCTTTTGCGACGAGGAGCTTTCGGAAATCCCCTTGCGGCAGAAGGATGACCTGACAGAACTGGTTCGCATTGAGCCCGATCAGTTTCCCTGCCGCCGCCTCGATATTCGTGCGAAGCGTCGACATTTCCTTCCCGTCGACCAATTCCGAGAGCGAGGCCTGCATCGCCGTCTTCGTCTGTCCCGTGCCGCGCTTCTTATCGATGAACTGCTCAGGCGAGCGGCAGGCACGATACGTCTTCTCGCCGATCATGAAATCAAAAATGACTTCCGTCTTCTGGTCCGTCCCCGCATAGTCGCTTCGCATGCGCGCGCCGCTCCGATCGCCTGACGTCTTCCCATAGAGCGCATAGCACATGGCATCGAGGATCGTGGTCTTGCCCGCCCCAGTCGGCCCGCAGATGAGGAAAAGATGCCGCCCATCCAGCTTTTCGAAATCGATCGTCACTTCCCCCGCATAGGGGCCGAAGGCACGCATCGTCAGCTTCAAAGGTCTCATCGCTCTTCCTCCTTCTTGTACACCGCTTCCCAGCAGGCATTGGCAAGCGCCTCTTCCTTGTCTGACAGCTCTCTCTCTCGGAATTCGCTGACAAATGCACGGAAAATATCCTGATCGCTCATGTGCTCCAGCTCGATATCGCGGCGTCCGCTGTCCTCCTTATAGCCCATGTTCTGCTCGACGCCCAGTGCATTCTTGTACTTCTCGCGAAGCTTTGGCATCGCATCGATCACAGGCAGCTCATCCGTCAGGATGACCTGCAGGTAGTCCTCCGAGGCCTCCCTCTTTTCACTCATGAGCTCGGCGAATGTTCCTTCCAGCACACGTACCTGATGGAGCGGCGCGAGCTCACGGAAATCCGTCTCGATGCTACCATCCTCTCCGATCGTTCCCACGATGACGCCCTTATGCTGCTCCGCCTCATCGAAGGAATACCGCATGAGGCTGCCGCTGTACTGCACCCTTTCCGACTGCTTCTGCGTCCTCTGGTGCCGGTGCAGATGCCCGAGCGCCGCATAGTCGTAGGCATCAAAGACACTGTCCGAGATCCTGTCATAGCCTCCGATCGAAAGCGGCCGCTCCGACTCGGAAGGCGTCCCGCCCGCGGCAAAGACATGCGCGAGCACCACCTTCCGCATCGAAGGATCGGGCAGGGCAGAAAGAAGGATCTCCGAGAGCTTCTTCTCCGCCTCCTCGTAGCTGTGAATGTCTTCCGCACCGGAAAGCCCCTTCTGATTCATCATGACGCGCACGCGCGCCGGCTCGGCATAGGGGAGCGGCACAAAAGCCACCTTCCCCCATGCATCCTCCAGGATGACGGGATGCACACGATCCAGCGGGCCGAAAATATAGAGTCCCTGATGCGACAGGAGACGGCTCGCCACCGCAAGGCGCTCCGCACTGTCATGGTTCCCGCTGATGACGATCAGGGGAGTATGTCGCTTTCCTACGATCTCCTCTGTCATGCGGTCGAAGAGCTCGACCGCCTCCTCCGGCGGATACGAACGATCATAGACATCCCCTGAGAGCAGAATGACATCCGGCCTCTCTTCATCGACGAGCGGAAGGAAGCGATGCATCAAAAGCCATTCCTGATCCTCTGTCATGGCATGCTCTTTCAAAAGCTTTCCCAGATGCCAGTCAGCCGTATGGATAAATTTCATAGTACCTCCTTTGAAAAACGAGGAAACTGAGAGACAATTAGACTTTAGACTTCAGACCTCAGACTTCAGACTTCTAACATCTGACATCTGACATCTGACATCTGACTTCTGATGTCTGAAGTCTTCCAGTCTTCTAGTCACTAGTCACCAGTCACTAGTCACTAGTCACTGTCCCCACATACTCTTCCAGTTCTTTCTTCTCAACCAATCGCAGCGGCTGGTGCACGGCGAGTGCGCGCATCCGGTCCGTGAAACCGAAGAAGGAACAGATGACATAGCAGACTTTCGCGCCTGACGGCAGCGGGTACTTCATCTGCAGCTTCTGGTACACATCGATATCAGCCGCCTCGTGGCGATACTTGCACTCACCCAGAAGAAAATATTTCTTCTCCCGGTCAAAGGCCATCATATCGATTTCCTCTGCGACCGTCCGCTTCCGGCCCTCCACCTGATGCACCACCTTGTCCCACCAGCGACCGACCCGCACGAAATGGAAAGGCAGTGCGTCCCGACGGTTCAGCGCACGCATGTACTCGATGCAGACATCTTCAAACGCATGCGAAATAAATTCATGCAGCCCCGGCTCGACCTGGTAGCGGTACACGCCCTCCACGTCATTGTTCTCAAGCTCCGAAAGATTGCCGTACACAAAAGTGTACCAGAATTTGAAATAGGCATCCTTCAGCCGGTACAGCCCGCGCTGGCTCCGCGTCTTCTCTTTTTCCGGCACCAACACAGAAAATTCCCGCTCGATGATGCCGAGCTCCATCAGATTTTTGAGATACACGCTGATCTTGCTCTTGTCGAGATCCGTCTTGTCGTGAATCAACGCGAGCGTATTATTTCCAAGCGCCACCGCCTCGATGATCACATTATAGATATGGCTCTCCCGAAGCTCCTGACGAAGTAGAAACTCCACCTCACTGTAGAGCACACTCCCCTTCTGCAGAAGCTCGCTTTTGATATTCTCCGCCAGACTTTTCTCCGGCTGGAAACGCGACAGATAGTACGGCACCCCGCCCAGAATGGCGTAAACGGCGAGCTTGTCTTCCAAGGAATACCCCGGAAAAAACTGTTGTGCCTCCTGAAATGACATGGGTGCGAGCTTGTAAATCCCCGTCGCCCGCCCATAGAGCGGATTTTTTTCTCCCAGAATCTGCTTTTCGATGAAACTCATCGCGCTACCGCATAGAATGATCATCACATTCTCCCGCTTCAGCTGCTGGTCCCAGAGCGTCTGCAGAATAGAAGGAATCGCCGGATTTCCGCGGCACATATAAGGGAATTCATCAATAATCAGAATCTTCTTCCCCTGCGAAGGTACATCGACGATGCTGCCAAGCGCACTCTCCCAGTCTTGGAAACTCTGGATGTAGCGCGCCGCCGGAATCCCAGACGCCAGAACGCGCTTCGAGAAGCGCTCCAGCTGCTCCCGGTCCGGCGTCTCTGTGCAAGTATAGAAGACCGCCTGCTTCCCTTTCATAAATTCATTCAGAAGCTCCGTCTTCCCTACTCGCCGCCGACCATACAGCACGATCAGTTCCGCCTCGCGCGAGGCATACCGTTCTTCTAAAAACTGCAACTCCGCTTTTCGTCCGATAAACATAATCTCACCTTCTAATCGTGATTATACAAATCTTGATTATAATAATCGTGATTTGTAATCATTATAGCTTTGTGAAATATACTTCACAAGAGAATGGACGTGCGCCAGGAAAACATGAATCATAAAGCCAGTCTTTACTCCCTTTCCCCCATGCAAAAAGAGGCTCATCGAGCCTCTTTTCATGATTCCGTATTTCTCTCTGTCAGGTAATGCGCGATGGCTTTATAGAAATCCTGAGCACGCTCATACTGCTCTTCCGCTTCCCCCTCTGACACGACAAAGAAATCTGCGTAGTCCGTATTGTTTCGGATCTGAAAAGCCTGACTCAGATATTTCGAATACTTCACATCAAAAATTTTTGTCTTGACATATTCCCGTTGGAAATAGGAAATCACGCCTGCGTGTTTTTTGAAGTCCACCCCATCTAGGGCCAAAATAGCACGAACAGCCGTAAACATCACGTAATAAGACCGTCCAATGGAGTCTTTATAACTCGCATGTTCCAGCAGCAGCTTCGACGAATCAAGCCGCTCTTTTGCCATAGAAAGACGATAACGCATCAGTGCCTGTCGATTTTCAGGAAGCAATCGGGATCCCCTCCTGACTGATATTTCTATAATACGGCAAGTCAGCTTTGTACTTCATATACTCCTCATACGGAATCACCGTGGGGGAAATGATGATGCCATACTCCAGCTCCAGATCTGAAGAAATGTCCCAAACCTTTTTCAGCTTGTCTTGCAGTTCCCGACGATCCCCATGCACAATGGCTACGAGATCAATATCCGACTCCTCATCATTTGTTCCCCGCGCATAGGAGCCATACAAAAGAATCTGCTCAATATGGTTGCCAAAAACCCTGTGGTATGCTTGGGCCACATGGTAAAGGATCGTCTGTAATTCTGATGCACTGCACATGGTATCCCCTCCTTTCCTGTATTATAGCATGGGTAAGAGCGAAAGGGTATGGGGCTATGCTCATGCATCCACGCAAAAAGAGGCTCACAGAGCCTCTTTTTATATGCCTTATTTCAGCACGCCGATTTCCTTATAGTACTTGGCAGCGCCCGGGTGAAGCGGAATGTCCGCGATGTCCTTCACTGCATTTTCAGCGGTGAGACCTTTCAGATTCTTCTGGGACTGTCCGAGCTCATCCATGTGTTCCCAGAGGGTCTTCGTCAGCTGGTAGACCACATCCTCCGGCAGATCGCCGCGGCAGAACATGACCATCTTGATCGCCGATGTCTTGACATCCTTATCCTGATTCGGATAGGTGCCCGCCTTGATCGTATAGCTGGTGTACCACGGGTACTTCGCCTTCAGATCTTTGATGAGGTTATCATCGATTTCCACCAGATGTGCGCCGCCCGTCAGTGCCTGCGTCACCGCGGAAGCCGGAGCGCCGGACATGATCCATGCACCGTCGATGGAACCGTTCTGCAGCATATCCGCCGCATCGGTGAAGGTGATGTATTCCGCTTTGATGTCATCAGGGAAAGAAAGACCTGCTGCCGTGAAGTGTGTCTCGCATTCGTTATAGACAGAAGAGCCTGCCGATGCCACGGCAAAGTGCTTCCCTTTCACGTCCTTCAGGCTGTTGATCCCGGAATTCGCCGTAGCAACGACCTGATTCGGATTCAGGTACAGACCGCCGATCGCTTTCAGATCCTTGTAAGCGTGATCCTTGAAGCTGTCCGTACCATTCAGACACTGGTACACATTGGAAGAAATCGCAATGGATACCTGTGCTTCGCCTTCGGATACCATGTTCAGGTTTGCGATGCCGCCGGCCGATGCCTGGCTGGAAGCCTGCACGCCCGGTACCTGGCTGCTCCACATGTTCGTGATCGCTGCGCCCACCGCATAGAGCGCACCCGAAGCTCCCGCCGTCGGGAAATTGATCTTGATCGCCTGTCCGGCCGCCGGTTTCGCCGCGCCGGAAGCTGCTTTCTTGTCATCCCCGCATCCGGCCAGAGCTCCGGTCAGGGTCAGCGCTGCCAGTGACAGCGCAATCGCTTTTTTCCATTTTTTTGTCATGATGATCCCTCTCTCTTTCTTCTATCCTACTCTTCTCCATAGAGAATAATAAAGTTGTGATTATTATACTATAAATGAGCGGGCATTGGTAGGTGGGGCTCAGGGGTTCAAGGTTCAGGGTTCAGGGTTCAGGGTTCAGGGTTCAGGGTTCAGGGTTGTGGTGCGGCGCATAAAAATATAGAAGCGCCGCGAGTATAAATAATGGCGATGCCCGAAGATAGCATTTCAGTCACTAGTCACTTTTAATCCCAAACTCTGCTTTCAACCTTGTGGGGATCCCTTTCCCGTAGCGTCATCCCGAGCGCCGCCGAGGGATCTTTCTTGCACTGCGGTCAGTATCACATCGGCATAGGCAGGGAAACGACGCCTTGGTACTACGTATTTCTGCTTTCACATATCCATTGTTTATCGGTCTGCAAAAAAGATTTCTCGACTTCGCTCGAAATGACGATACGTGGGACTGATGTCTCCCAGTTACTAGTCACCAGCCACTCCTAATCCCTAGCTACTAATTTCTAGTCACCAGACACTAGTACCCCCATCCCTATTTCCTTCTCATCCACTGGAAGATGCATACAGCAGCGATGCCTGCAATGCCTGCGATATCCGTCAAGCTGCCTGGGAAGAGCAGCAGCGGGGAGACAGCGATGAGGATCACGCGCTCGATCATGCTGGCCTTCCGGATGATCCAGCCTTCCAGCCCGGCCACGAGAGCAAAGGTCCCGATCATCGCGGTGAAGATGCTCCAGAGAGATTCCCAGAGTGTCGCCGTCTTGTCGACGCCGATCAGGAGCACCGGATTATCCAGGAAGAAGAACGGAATGATGAAACCGATGAGCCCGAGGCGGACTGCCCACAGGCCGGTCTTCGTCTGATCAGAGTCGGCAATGCCGGATGCCACATAGGCGGACATGGCGACCGGCGGCGTGATATTCGACAGGCAGGCATAGATGAGGCAGAAAAGGTGCGCGATGAGCGGAAGCGCGCCCGCCTTGATGAGGACCGGCACGGCAACGGCCTGCACGATGACATAGGCAGCAACGCCCGGGACACCCATGCCAAGGATCGCCGACATGATCATGACGAGGAAGCCGGCAAGGTAAATGTGATCTCCCTGTACGATGGACAGGATGAGGTAGCCCATATTGAGCCCCATGGATGTCAGAGTGACGGTGCCGATGATGATGCCGATGATGACGCAGCACACGCCGACCGAGATCGCGCTCTTCGACCCTTCGATGACCGCTTCCAGGATCTTTGCGGGGCCCATGCGGGTATCCTTACGCAGCCAGCTGGCGCCGATGGTGACGAAGATGGAAATCACGGCCGCATAGAGCGGGGTGAAGCCGGCAAACATCAGCCCAATGAGGCTGACGAGCGGAAGCACCAGATGCCCCTGCTCTTTGATGACGACCATCGCATTCGGGATATTCTCCTTGGCGATGCCGGAGAGCCCGAGGCGCTTCGCTTCGAAGTGGACCGCGAGCAGCAGACCGACGTAGTAGAGGAGCGCCGGTGTGATGGAGGCAAGCGCCACATAGGTGTAAGACAGATTCAGAAATTCCGCCATGACGAAGCCGACCGCGCCCATGATCGGCGGGGTGAACTGACCGCCTGTCGATGCCACGGCTTCGACAGCGCCGGCAAATTCCTTCTTGTAGCCCGTGCGCTTCATGAGCGGAATCGTGATGGTGCCCGTCGTCGCGACGTTTGCGATGGCCGAGCCATTGATCATGCCCATGAGCCCGGAGGCGATGACCGCCACCTTCGCCGGGCCGCCGGATGTGCGGCCGACAAGCGTCAGAGAGAAATCATTGATGAATTTCGAGAAGCCGCTGTGCTTCAAGAAAGCACCGAAGACGACGAAAAGGAAAATATAGGTCGCCGATACGCCGATACCGGTGCCGAGCACGCCCTGCGTCCCCCAGAACTGGGTGATGAGCACGCGCTTCAGCGTGAAGCCATTGTGTCCGAAGTAGCCCGGCAGGTACGCGCCAAACCAGTTGTACGCCAGAAAGACCGCCGCGAGAATCGCAAGATTGCCCGATGCACGGCGCGCCGCTTCAAAGACGCAGACGATCGCGACGAGGGCGATGCCGACCTCCATATCAGAAATACGGCCGCCGGTCTGTGCGATGCGCGTATAATTCAGGATCAGGTAAGTGAAAGAGCCGATGGAGCCCAGAATGAAAACCCAGTCCCAGATCGGCGGCAGCTTCCTTCTGCGCTTCTCCTTCTTATACGTCGGAAACAGCAGAAAAGTAAACAACAGTAAAAATATGCAGTGGATCGCACGCAGATTGATCGCGCTGATCGCACCGATGGTCGTGAAATACAGCTGAAACGCCGTCCACACGCAGAGAAGCACAATGATGGCCTTCCCCAGCGGTCCTTCATAAATACGCATGCGGGAGTCTGCGTCCTTGTCCTCCAGCATCTTCCGGGCTTTGTCATCCAGCTCGGCCTTGCTCGCCGCCACATCCTCCAGGCGGACGTCTTTCTCTTGACTCATGATTTCCTCCTATCCTTCCATTTCGGGTCTTTCCCGAAGAGTCGTATTGGTACAGTATAGCAGAGAATGGGTTCAAGGTTCAAGGTTCAGGGTTCGAGGTTCAGGGTTCAGGGTTCAGGGTTCGAGGTTCAGGGTTCAGGGTTCAGGGTTCGAGGTTCAGGGTTCGGAGTAGCCTAGGGGGCGGCTCCGTCCACTGATTATGAATGAAAGCTCTGCTCGAATGAGGAATTAGGAATGAGGAATTAGGAATGGTGGTGCGGCACATAAAAATCAGAAGCGCCGCGGAGTTTTGATAGCGCTTCGCGCCGTCGTCATCCCGAGCGCAGCCGAGGGATCTTTCTTGCACTGCGGTCAGTATCACATAAGCACCGGCAGGGAAACGACGCCTTGGTGCTACGTATTTCTGCTTTCAAACATCCTTCGTTTAGCGGTCTGCAAGAAAGATTTCTCGACTTCGCTCGAAATGACGATACGAGAGCCTGATGTCTCCTAGTCTCCTAGTCACCAGTCACTAGTCACTCGGCACCCCTAATCCCTAGCTACTAATTCCTAGTCACCAGTCACTTGCATCGCTTCTATATTTTTCCGCCGCCCCCGTTGAACCTTTTCCCAATCAAAAATCGGAAGCAGGACGGATCCCACTTCCGATTTTTTCAAACCTTATTTACTTTCAAAGAACGCTTTGTACGCGAGGTAGGTCTCGTAGGCATCTGCCTTGGAGAGGAGATCATACGGCGCATGCATGGAGAGCATGGCGGTGCCGCAGTCTACCACTTCTGCGCCCCAGTCTGCCATCATGAAAGCGATGGTGCCGCCGCCGCCCTGATCGACCTTGCCGAGCTCGCCGATCTGCCAGCAGACACCGGCTTCATTGAAAATGGTGCGGATCTTCTGCAGGAATTCCGCATTCGCATCATTGCTGCCGGACTTGCCACGAGCGCCGCCATACTTGGTGAGATTGATGCCATAGCCGAGGAAGGAAGCATTGTCCTTTTCGGAAACTTCCGCAAACATCGGATCCAGGCAGGAGTTCACGTCAGCAGAGAGCATTTCACTGTTTTCCATGGTTTCATAGAAATCAAGGATGGTATTCTTCCCCTGCAGCGCGAGGAGCTTCATGACGAATTTGACGAAATAAGAAGACTCCATGCCCGTATTGCCGTAGGAACCGATTTCCTCTTTATCGGTCAGCAGTGCCGCCTGCGTCTTGACACCCGGTTTCGCCTGAAGGATCGCTTCGAGGTTCGCATAGGAGCAGACACGGTCATCCTGACCATAGGATGCGATGAGGGAACGGTCGAAGCCGACGTCGCGGCTCTTGGTGGCCGGGACGAGTTCGAGTTCCGCCGCAGCAAAGTCCTCCTCTTCGATGCCGTATGTATCCTTCAGCATCTTCATGAAGACTTCTTTCGGCTTCAGGTCTTCTTCCGCATTTGTCCCTGCGATGGCCTGGAGCTGTTCGCCCGTGATGCCTTCTGCGAGCGTCTTCTTCATCTGGTCCTGCGCCATGTGGATCAGGAGGTCGGATACGTAGAAGATCGGATCGTCATCCTTGAGACCGATATTGATATCGACCTTCTTGCCGTCCTTCGTGTATACGACGCCGATCAGCGCGAGCGGGATGCAGGTCCACTGGTACTTCTTGATGCCGCCATAGTAGTGTGTGCGGAAATACACGATGCCATCCTGCTCATGCACCGGATTTGCCTTGAGGTCGAGGCGCGGGGAGTCGATGTGAGAACCGACGATCTTGATGCCTGCATGCACCGGTTCTTCCCCGATGACAGCCAGGATCACAGACTTGCCCTTCTGGTTCCAGTACACCTTGTCGCCCGGCTTGAGGGAGTCCATATCATAGACCGGCTTGAAACCGGCAGCCTCTGCCTGACGGATGATCTCATCCGCTGCCAGACGCTCCGTGCGCGCGGTGTCTAAGAATGCCTTGTACTTTTCGCCATAGTCCATGACAGCCTGACGTTCATCGGCGTCCATGCGCTGCCATACAGACTTGGTTCTGCTATATGTTTCTTTCATCATAAAGCCTCCTTTAGAGAATGGTTATCATGTAGCTATTATAAACGGCAGGGAAGAGAAAGACAATAGAAAGTTCGAGGTTCAGGGTTCAGGGTTCGAGGTTCAGGGTTCGGGGTTCGGGGTTAGCCCCTGAGGCGCGCTACCCCTTAATTGCGGGTGAAAGCTCTTCTCTCTAGTTAGGAGTGAGGAGTGCTGGTGCGGCGCATAAAAAACAGAAGCGCCGCGGAGTTTTGATAGCGCTTCGCGCCGTCGTCATCCCGAGCGCAGCCGAGGGATCTTTCTTGCACTGCGATCAGTGTCACATAAGCACCGGCAGGGAAACGACGCCTTGGTGCTACGTATTTCTGCTTTCACGCATCCTTCGTTTAGCAGTCTGCAAGAAAGATTTCTCGACTTCGCTCGAAATGACGATACGAGAGAGTCACTAGTCACCAGTCACTAGTCACTAGTCACTCCTAATCCCTAATCCCTAGCTACCATTCACTAGTCACCAGTCACTAGTCCCCCGGGAACAGCTTATTCAGATAGTAGGTCAGCACCGCAAAGACCGCCATGACCACGAAGACCATGGGATATGCGATGACTGTCAGCATGATGGAAGATTCGATACTTGTCATAGTGCCTCCTTACGAAAGGACAGGAATCAGCGCGAGGACGAGGCCGCCGGCCACGACGGATGCCACCTGGCCTGCCACATTGACGCCCATGGCGTGCTGGATGATGTAATTGGTCGGGTCCTCTTTGAGCGCCATCTTCGCGATGACACGCCCGGACATCGGGAACGCGGAAATGCCGCATGCACCGATCATCGGATTGATTTTCTTCTTCAGGAAAAGATTCACGACCTTGGCGAAGAGGACGCCGCCTACCGTATCAAAGACGAAAGCCACAGCCCCCAGTGCGAGGATCTTCAAAACATCCAGCGTGAGAATATTCTCTGCCGTCATGGTCGCACCAACTGTGATACCAAGGAAAAGAGTCACGAGATTCGAGAGTTCATTCTGCGCGGTGTCAGAGAGCGAGTCGCAGACACCGGAGACCTTCAGCATATTGCCAAACATCAGCGCACCGATGAGCGGCACAGAAATCGGCGCGAGGATCCCTGCAAAGAGAACGACCATGAATGGGAAAAGGAACTTGACTGTCCAGGACAGCGGTTTCTCTTCGCGATACGCCATGTGGATCCGGCGCTCATGCTTCGTCGTCAAGAGCTTCACGATCGGGGGCTGGATGATCGGGACAAGCGACATATAGCAGAAGGCCGTCACCGTCAGAGGCGCGAGAAGGTTCGTCGCAAATTTCTGCGCGACGAAAATGGTGGTCGGACCATCCGCTGCCCCGATGATGCCAATGGATGCAGCTTCGTTAAAAGGAAATCCGACGACAGACGCCAGCATCGTCGCTGCGAAAATACCGAAATGAGCCGCTGCGGCAAAGAGCATGACGTACGGCGCACGGATCAGCGCATCAAATTCACACATCGCACCGACCGCGATAAAGATCAGCACCGGGAAAAGCTCATTGGCGATGCCCGCCTGATAGAGGACAGACAGAAATCCAGGTTCTCCTCCATCCGTCGGGATGACCGCAAAGTGTCCGGGGATATTGGCAAGGATACAGCCCACCCCCATCGGGAAGAGCAGCATAGGCTCATAGTCCTTCTTTACGCCGAGCCAGATCAGGACTGCGCCGATGGCAAACATGACCCAGACCGTGGGGTCGGACATGCCCATGACGCCGGTGAATAATTCTTCTAAAACTTTTTCCCAGTTCTCCATGAATACCTCCTATATTGAAATAATGAATTGGGACTATGTGAAAAGCGATAGACGCTTGGAGTTGGTTCAAGGTGGCGGGTTCAAGGTTCAGGGTTAACCCGTGGGGCGTGCCGTCCCTTGATTGTTTGCGAAAGAGGTTCGACAGGTTCTATAGGTTCAAGAGGTTCAAAGGGGTTGGTGCGGCGCATTTCGTCATCCTGAGCGGAGAAAAACGTCGTATGTTAAAAAATGGCTTATCTGAAAATATGAGAACTGAGTCGAAGGATCTAAGCGCCGCAGAGTATAGATGGTAACGATGCCATGAGCTGGCATTTCAGTCACTAGTCACCAGTCACTAGTCACCAGTCACCAGTCACTTCTCCCCCCTAACAAAAACAGGACCTGACATTTTTCAATGCCAGGTCCTGTTCTTTATTTCCTGCCCCCGTGCCATCCGCAGGAAATGCTATGCAGTTTTTTATACATCATACCCCAAAAGCGGGAGAATGACGAAGACGACCAGCGCCCAAATGACGCCCGCTCCGGCAAAGATACCGAAGGTGATCGCAAAGCCCTCCTTCGTGCGCGGCACGCCGAGAAGGCTGTAGTTTCCCATCACGCCGCGGCGCACCATGAAGCCATTGTCTTTTCTCTGACGGAACCACTTCATTTTGTGCTCGTAGCTGATGCTGTAAGCAGTAAGTACGGCCACGACCGAAGCGATCAGCCAGTAAATAAGAAAACGGGCTGCGTGGAAATCCTGAACATCTGATAGATCTATAAGTTGTGGCATAAATGCACCATCCTTGTACAAAGTTTTATGTTACCTATTATAAAGCACGGATGGGATTTTGGCAATGAGGAATGAGGGTTAGCCCCCTGGGACGTGCTCCCCTTTGATTCCATAGGGATTCGTTTGAAACAATCCAGCATCATACGGAGAGATTGCAGACCGTCGTAACGGTAAAGAGACCCGTTGAGGAAATCGCTTCTCCCGTATCGTCATTCCGACCGAAGTGGAGGAATCTTTTTCGTTCGCACTGAAACGGTTTATGTGTGTCAATTAGAAAACGGGGAACCTGTCACCCCAATTTAAGGAAACGCTGATTCAATCGCAGAATCAGATTTCACATCCATTTTCATGCAATGCTACATCATAATCTTCCTTAAATAGCGTAAAATCCGCTATGCGGATTTTGCGTCGCTTCGCGCCGCCACCATTCCTCATTCCTGATTTTACTCGCATTCACTACCCAAAAACGCCCACCTTGCGGCGGGCGTTTTCTCACTTCATCATATCGGTAAAGTTCTTGATGATGACGATCGGTGTTTTCTGATTGTCATTGCCGAAAGGATTATCGATCAGGATCTTGGCGATCTGCTTCGGGTCAAGCCCCTGGCTCTTTCCGAGGACGGCCGCGCGTTTCAGGTCATTGACATCTGCGATGACCGCGCCGTAAGCGCCGGTCGCTTTCTTGATCTTCTCACAGACATTGTCGGTATCCGCCGGACCATAGACGAGACATTTGTCGAAAGGCGGCATGGTACCGGTGACATCATCGATCAGAGATGCCTGACGGCAGCGGGCATAGAAGACACCGTTCTTGCCGAAAATCTTTGCGACAGCGCCGAGGACGAAGGAGAAGAGCATATTCCATTTCCCTTCTTCATCCATGGCGGCCTGCATACCGTAGATGCTCGCCATGGAGCCCGCGGCAGGAACGAAGCGGTTCATGAGACGGGCCTGCCAGCAGACATTCAGCTCTTCCGGACGGACGTAGCGGTTCTGTGTGATGGCGACGACGGACTCTGCACTGCAGACGATATCATGGTCGGTGATCTTGTCGCCGGCGTATTCCAGAATGGCATCAACGATGTTGTCGTGATGGGTGAGGATGCGGGTGTGGATCGGTATGAGTTCGAGTTCTGCCATTTATCTCACCTCCGTTTTGTATTCATAGAGCGCATTTCTGAGTTCTTCCTTCGAAAGAACGATGCGGGACTTCGCATAGTAGTAATCGCTTCTTGCAACCACCTGATAAATGACGTCCATCCCCATCTCCGGGAAGGTTTCCAGATCATGAAGAATGCTGTCGCCCTTGCCCTTGATTTCCAGCGTGATGAGGAATTTCTTCGTCTTGCCCGGCTCGAGGATGAAGGCCTGCCAGTAGTCATCGGGACGCGGCGTGTCGAAATCGGTCAGGTGCGCCGTGACAACGGCTTCATCGTACTGCTCAAAGGGCAGGTACACGCGGACAAAGGCATCCATGATGGTGCCGAGCTGCTTGCCGACATTCTTGATCGGCAGCGTGCAGGAGAGCGTCACGCTCTTCATATCCATGGACTCCACATGGAAAGGCGTCCTCTTGGACTTCATCACCTTCAGCACACAGTCGCCTTTGACGATGGCGATGGCCCAGTAGGCAATGAATCCCAGGCAGATCAGGAAGATGATGACTGCCAGAATTTTCGTGATCAGTAACATGTTTGTCACACTCCTAAATGATAAATCAGTGGTCGGGTTCAAGGTTCAAGGTTCAGGGTTCAGGGTTCAGGGTTCAGGGTTCAGGGTTCAGGGTTCAGGGTTGTGGTGGCGGCTTCGCCGCGAGTATATATGAGGCGATGCCCGAAAATAGTATTCAAGTCACCAGTCACTTGTGACTAGGAATTAGGGATTAGGTTTGCGATATAAGAAAACCGCTAGTTTCAAACCTCCTCGGCGCTTCATTATTTATGCGCCGCACCACCATTTCGCATTTCTCATTTCTAATTTCTCATTCAAGTGAGGCTTTCCATCGTAATCAAGGGGCGAGCCGCCCACGGGCTCACCTTGAACCCTTTATAATTCCAAACTTCCCTTTTCCACCTTCACGTCGCCGAAGATTTTCTTCACAAGCGGCGCGGAATTTTCAAGGCCTTCGGTGAAATAGAAGGTCTTCTCCTGCGGTGCATCCGCCAGCGCGTCATGGGCGCGGAGAATGTCCATCCCTGTTTCCACCGTCGGAAGTGCAGGGTCAAGGAAGCGTACCTTCGGCAGCACCTTCCTGAATACATCAGCGATCAGCGGATAATGGGTGCAGGACCAGATCGCAGTGTCTGCATCTAATGCATGATACTCCTCTGCCGCCTGTTTGACAAGGGCAGAAAGGGTATTTTCGTCCGCATTTCTTTCGATCGCGGAAGCCAGTCCGTCGCAGGGGACCTCCACGAAATCCAGCTGCGGGTATTTTTTTTGAAAATATGCCTTGTGCGCATGCGTCGCGATCGTCGCGGGCGTCGCAAAAACAGCGAAGCGCTTCGCGTCCTCCGGCACCTCTACCTCCATACTCATCTTGATGACGGGAATGTCTTCATCAAAAAAGTCTGGCGGCACGTTGAAAGAAATCGTATTGCACGCGATCAGGATCATCTTCACCTGATGCTTTTTCAGGAAATCCTTGATGGCAAAGGAGAAGCGCACAATGTCATCCCTGCTGCGTTCGCCGTAGGGATTTCTCTTCGTATCTCCGAGAAATACGATGCCTTCTTTCGGGTACTTTTCATGCAGCACGCGGGCTACGGTAAGGCCCCCGATGCCCGAGTCCATGATGCCGATCGGTCTGTTATCCATTATATCCTGTCTCCTTCCGAGAGTTTGACAAGGCCTTCGATCTTTTCCTTCGGAATGCGCGCGATGCGGCCCGTCTTCATATTTGTGTATGTATTGACCGTATGCCCCGTCGTCAGAAGCTCGCCCGTGGATTCGCGCACGACTTCATAATCAAAGTCCAGCCGCACACGATCGACGCGGCGAAGGTAGGTCCTGATGAGGAGCGTATCATCATAGCACGCTGACTTCAGGTACTTCGCACTGACTTCGACGATCGGAAATACGATCCCCTCTTCCATCAGCTCATTCAGATCAAGACCGCCTGCGCGCAGATACTCCACCCGCGCCTCCTCAAAATACTTGAGGTAGTTCGCATGATGCACCACTTTCATGCCGTCAGTCTCGTAAAATGTCACTCTTCTTTTATAGGTAAACATAGCGGTATCCTCCATTAGTCAATGGAGATATTATAGCACAATCAGTGGGATGGTTTAAGGGTTCAGGGTTCAGGGTTAGCCCGTGGGGCGTGCTACCCCTTTGATTATTTGCGAAAGAGGGGGAGCGGGTTCTACAGGTTCAGAGGGTTCAGAGGGTTCAGAGGGGGCGGTGCGGCGCATAAAACTATGGAAGCGCCGCGGAGTTTTGAAGATATGGTATTCACGAAAGATGAGAAACCTTTGAACCTTTTGAACCTTCAGAACCCGTTTAACCTATGAGACTTCATAAATAGGGAATAAGAATAGTCTGCTTTCAAACTTCAGGGTTCAGGGTTGTGGTGGCGGCTTCGCCGCGAAGTATATAGGGGGGGCGATGCCCGCAGGTGGCATTCAAGTCACCAGTCACTAGTCACTAGTCACTTGAGACTCCTAATCCCTAGCCACTAATCCCTAGCTACCCGTCACCAGTCACTAGCTACCAGTCACTAGCCACCCTGAACCCATCCATCTGAACCAGACAACCTTTATTTAAAATACATCAAAAATGCAATATTCAAAAATCCTGCCATGAGGCCGACGAGCCAAGTGGAGGCGAACATGCGCTCCCACTTGATGCGGGCGCAGCAGTTGTCGATGAGGATCTCTGCGAAGAAAACGATCTCGCAGATGGCAAGGCCTAGAAGCCATGTCCACCAGGTATCCGATGCAAAGAAGAGGAGTACGAGCCCGAAGAGGAACACATTCTCATACCAGTGCGCGAGCTCGACGACGGCCAGAGTACGGCCGGAGATCTCTGTCTTCAGACCGCCGATGAGCTCCTGATGCGCTTCATGCGACATGGAGATATCGAAGGGCGATTTCCTGAATTTGATGAGAAGGATGAAGCAGAGGCCGAAGAAGATGCCCGGCATGCGCAGAATATTCATATGAGCGCCCGTCAGGATGTCTCCGACAGAAAAGCTGCCGCTGGCGAGGTAAAAGCCGAGCGCCACCATGAGGAGCATCGGTTCATACGCCATGGTCTGCACGAGCTCACGCTCCGCGCCGATCTGGCTGTAGGGAGAGTCGACGGCATACGCCGCGATGATGAGGCAGACACTCGCCATGGTGAGTGTGAAGACGACGAGCAGGATATCGCCCTGCGCGAAGAAGATGGTGCCGGTCAGAAGGACGAAAAGAAGGAAGCCGAAGATGTAGAAACCTTCCGCCTTATTGACAGCGATCGGCTGCTTTTCCCACAGCTTCAGGAAATCATAGAAGGGCTGCAGGAGGGGCGGCCCCTTTCTCCGCTGCATACGGGCGGAGATGATGCGATCGCATCCGGCAAGCAGTCCGCCGAGGATCGGCGCTAAGAGGAGGTACAGGAGACCCCCTGCGATAGGCATCAGGAAGTCAGACATGGAATACACCTCCTACGGTCAAAGACAGCTCCATCAGGACGCAGGCAAGGGCTGCCGTGTAGCCCAGGAGCTTCATGCGGTCTTCGCCGAACCAGCTCTCGAGGTACCAGTTCCGCAAGGTGACAGGGACGACGCGTCCAGCGGCACCGCGATAGGCATTGTCGCTTCCGAGGTTCTCCCCGGAAAGATTGGTGACGACCTGTTTCTTCTCGCGGCTTTTGCCGAAGCGCAGCGGCAGGACGACCAGGAGGAAGACCATGAGCGACATGATCCAGAGATTGCTCTGCGCGATGACCTCTGCCGTCGCATGATAGGTGAGTGCAAGGTAGGGGATGACGCCATATTCCGAAATGAGCGGGAAGAGCACGCAGACGATGAGCGTCAGTGCTGCCAGCGTTTTGAGCGCCGTCCATTCGACGCCGAGGATCCCTCGCTCGCGGTTTTCATTCGTCGGGACAAAGGTCGTGATCTTGCCGAGCCACTTCGTCCAGTAGAAGAGCGTGGTCGCCGAGCCATAGACGAGGACGAGGAGAAGCAGCGGCTGCCCCGCATCGACGAAGGCTTTCATCGCGGCCCACTTGGAAATCAGCATGCCGAACGGCGCAAGGAACATCCCGCAGATACCGATCACCATGCAAAGCGAAAGGCGCGGCATGGAATTGAAAATGCCATCGAAATTCTCCAGATTGCGGCTGCCGAGCTGCTGCTCTGCGGTACCGACCGTGAGGAAGAGGAGAGACTTCGCGACCGCGTGGAAGATGACAATCATGATCGCCGTCCATGCGGCTTCATAGGAGCCTGTGCCCGCGCAGCAGACGATCAGGCCGAGATTGGAAATCGTGGAGTACGCGAGCACCTTTTTCCCATCGGACTGGGAAATGGCCGCGCAGGAAGCAAAGAAGAAGGTGATACCGCCCACCAGCATTGCCATGATGCCGACATGATTGTCCCCCAGGATCGGCGCGAGCTTGATGATGAGGAAGACGCCCGCCTTGACCATGGTCGAAGAGTGCAGGAGTGCCGAGGTCGGCGTCGGCGCCACCATCGCCCCCAGAAGCCAGCCGGAGAAGGGCATCATCGCCGATTTCGTAAATCCGCAGAATACGAGGAGTGCCACGGCAAGCTCGACCGGTTCACGGCTGCGGCCCAGATTCACCAAGAGAGACAGCTCGACCGTGTAGTAGGTTTCCCCCAGCCAGGCGATCGCCAGCGCAAAGGCGAGCCCGCCCAGGAGGTTCATCCAGAGTGCTTTGCAGGAGTTGTGGATCGCTTCATTCGTCTGCGAGTAGCCGATCAGGAGGAAGGAGCAGAGAGACGTGATTTCCCAGAAGGTGTACATGAAGAGCAGATTGTTCGACATGACAAGGCCGAACATCGCCGAAAGGAAGAGGAAGACCACGAAGAAGAAGAAACCGCGACGATCGGGAATCCCCGTATGCTTTCGATGGTACTGCGCCATGTAGCCCAGAGAGTACACTGCGATGAGTCCGCCGATGATGCCGGCGATCAGGATCATGATGATGGCAAAGTGATCGATGATGAAATCCCATGATACATAAATGCGATCCCCCATATGCCATTCAAAGGCCGCCACGATCGCAAACTGCACAAGCCCCAGAAGCGCGATGCTGTAGCGTTTGAATTTCTTCGCATAGTAGCAGACCGCCAGGATGACCATGAAATCTGCCGCCAGCATCACCGCTTTCAGCAGCTCACTATCCACGCCGATCTTCACCGGTTCATCGAAGCAGGTGACAGCGACAGCCAGTGCGAGCCCCATCATCACCGCCGCCGAACCTTTCACAAGCAGGGTACGGAAGGAGGTGTCACGTGTCAGGAGCAGGACCACGGCCGTCGCAAGCGGCAGAAGAAACAGCAAGAGGGGTAGAAGCATAAGATCGACCTCCGGAGGGACCATGAGAAATGAGAGAGTCTCTCAATAAGTGCATGTAATTCATATAGTGTATATACATATTTTCGTATATTTTTTCTATTGATATATACTTTATACTAAACGAATCAACAATGCAAGCGTGAAAATCATTTCACATCGACTTTTCGCAGAAAGGAAGAAGGCAGATGCGGCAAGACGCAAAAAACGTTTGCCGCATCTGCCCTCTTTGGGAAGTGACTAGGGACTGGGGACTAGGGACTGGGGACTGGTAGCTAGGGATGAGGGATTAGGAGTGACTGGTGACTGGTGACTGGGAGTTTTACCCAAACTGAGCAGGCCCCTGGAGAGGGACCGCGCCAAAGGCGCAGGATGGATGTGCCGCGTAGCGGCACCCTTCTACGTAGCGGAAAGCATGCCATCTGTTCCAGACGTTCTACCGTCTATTCCATATTTCCCGTTTCTCATTCTGCAGAATTCTGCCTCTTCGAGGCAGTCCATCCCCTGCCCTTCGGGCACCCCCTTCTTCAAGGGGGGGAACGCGTTTTACGTTTATTTCAAAACTCTGCGGCGCTTCTATACGTTTATGCGCCGCACCACCATTTCGCATTTCTCATTTCTAATTCAAAGAGCAGCATGCCCTAAAAACCAATTGACTCACGATTTCCCCAGAACGTTCTCCATCACGCGCTTGAGTACCTTCATATCGATCGGCTTTGCCACATGGGCATTCATGCCGAGCGCGATGGCCTTTGCCTTGTCTTCGGCGAAAGCATTGGCCGTCATGGCGATGATGGGGATCTTCGAAAGCTCCGGATCCTCCAGACGGCGGATGATGGTGGTCGCCTTGTAGCCGTCCATATTCGGCATCTGGATATCCATGAGGATGAGGTCATACCAGCCTGCCTTCTTTTTCTCCAGCATCGACAGACACTCGATGCCATCTCTGGCGCGCTCGACAAGAAGCCCGGCATCCTTCAGGAGCTCTTCTGCGATTTCTGCATTGAGGTCATTGTCTTCCGCAAGAAGGATGCGGCGGCCTTGGAGTACGGTATCCGGCAGGACGGACTGTTCTGCATAGAACTCTTTTTCCGGACATTTGGCGATGCGGTGCGGGATCGAAACAGTAAAGGTGGTGCCTTTGCCCGGTTCGCTCTCGACCGTGATGGTGCCGCCCATGAGCTCTGTCAGCTTCTTGGCGATGCCCATACCGAGGCCAAATCCCGGCTGGCGGCTTTCCGTGCTGCTGCGCGCGCGTGTGAAGGCCTCGAAAATGTGCGCGAGAAATTCCTTCGTCATCCCGATGCCGTTATCTCGGATGGTTGAAGTAAAGAGTTCGACCCCTTCTTCCTGAGACGGCGCGGAGCAGACATCGAAAGACACCTTCCCTCCCGGCGGCGTATACTTGCACGCATTCGAGAGAAGATTCAGCAGGATTTCCTGCAGCTTCACCTTGTCGGCATAGATGAAGCGGTGCGTCGTCCGCAGCGTCCTTGTGAAGGAAATCTGCTTCGCCTTCATCTGATTTTCGAAAAGGTAGCAGACCGCATCATTCAGCTCCTTCGTATCGATGATCGTCTCATCAAGCTGGCTCTTGCCGCTCTCGATGCGCGAAAGCTCAAGGACATTGTTGATGAGAGAGAGCAGGTACTCCCCGGACTTCTCGATCTTTTCCGTATAGTCCAGGATCTTCTCCGGCTCCTCTTTGTGCATGCGAAGCAGGCTGGAGAAGCCAAGGATCGCATTCATCGGCGTGCGGATGTCATGCGACATATTGAAGAGGAAGGCGGACTTCGCCTCATTGGCGAGCTCGACCTGATGGAGCGCTTCTTCCAGACGCTGTTGGTTCATCCGCTCCTCACGAATCACCTGATCCAGCGGGCGATAGCCCATGATGACCTCGAAATGATTCTCATCCTGCTGGGAAAGTACCGCCCGCACTTCGAAATACTCATTTCCCGCGGGATTCGGATGCACATGGCAGCGGACGCTGTACATCTTATGCTGGAGCAGCTCCCTCTCCAGATGCGCCGCTGACAGGAGGAGGGCCATCTCTTCGCGATTCTCCTCGTACACCAGATGCTCGCAGGCATAGCGGATCCATTCGCTATAGCGATGATGCACATTCTCGAGCATCAGCCCCAGGTGCGTATCCTCCATGCCCCGGATCATCTCGATGGTATCCTGCCGGAGATCCGCCAGGAAGATCGCAGAGAAATCCTGCCCCAGTGCATTCATCACGGCCTGATACTGCATTTCCTTCTGCTTGGCACGGTCGATGGGATTCACCATGTACAGGAGATCCTTCGCGCGCCCCTTCTCATCTCTTATCTTCACGATAAATCGCGCCTGCCGCCACTCTCCCGTGCGCGAACGATACGTGGTCGTGATGGTGTCTTCCTGCGAAAGGCGCATGGCGAGCGTCCTCGTATCCACGAAAGCGCGCATGCTGTCCCAATATTCCACGGAAACGATATACTGCAGTATATCCTCAAATGCCTGCGACGCCGCACACACCTTCCCGCTCGCCTGATACCCTTCGCCGACAGCAGCGATCCTCTCGCAGGTGTCTTTTTCGAGATCAATGAGGTAAATCACCCAGTAAATCTTGCTGATCGCAGAAATGACTTCATTCGACCGGCGCTCAGATGCGAGTGCCTCCTCAAGGCGCCGTTGGTGTCTTCCTTCTTCCCTGACCAGCTCATCGATCGGCCGCAGCCCGATGACGATCTGAAAGTGAGCCTCATCCTGATGCACGCGGATAGCCTTCAGCTCGAAGTATTCATTTCCCTCGCGATTCCCATGGGTGCGCGCACGATAGGTGAACGTTTCCTTCACTGCCAGATGCTGCATCAGCCCCTCGGGGCCAATATTTCCATAGAAATCCCCGCAGGACTCTTTCACCAGCAGATGGTCGCGGAGGTATGCCATGCGCGCGCGATAAGAAAATTTCTTCTCCGCAGGCAGCGCCTCTTCGATATCCAGACCGTGACTGAAGATCCCCTGCTTCACGACCTCCATCGTATCTGTCTTGAGGTCGGCGAAATAAATCGCCGTGTAATCCAGACACAGCGATTCTAAGATCGCCTTCTCCCGCACAAGATGGCGAACCGTCTGATCCATGGGATCTCCCGGCTCCAGCTCCTCATGGAGCGTCTTTTCGAAATTTTTGATCGATGCGATGCAGTAGCCCGGTGTCCCTGCCGGCATGATATGAAGATGGATGTATCGCTTCGTCCTCTGGGCAAAGGTATCGAAGTCCAGCGTCTTTTCGAGATACGCCGCTTTATAGTAAGGAAGAAGCCACTTTTCCCCGATCTTCGGCAAAAGCTCGATGCCCGAGCTGCCGAGCAGCTTCTCGAGAGGGGTAGAGAGGTGCCTCGCTTCCGCCTCATTGGCATAGGCGAAACGCCAGTCCACCGGTTTCCCCACCTCATCCACCTCGACATGAATGATATAGATGGGTACGGGGCTTTCCCATACCGCCGTCCCCAGCATCTTCAAGTAAGCCTCGTCCTTCATCATTTCCCCCTTATGCCGAATATAAAAAAGCCGCATGCATGAATTTCTTTTTATTATACATGCCTGCGGAAGAATTTCAAAGAGAACGGGTTTGAGGTTAGCCCGTAGGGCGTGTTGTTCCTTGATTGTGGAAAGCTTGGCGCGAATGAGGAATTAGAAATGAGAAATGAGAAATGAGAAATGGTGGTGCGGCGCAAAAACAATGAAGCGCCGCAGAGTATAAATAGGGCGATGCCCGAAAGCCGACGAAGAGCAGGTTTCCCGTTTGGGATTTTCAAACATGGAGACCTGCCGCGCATGACAAAGATTTCTCGCTACGCTCGAAATGACGATACGTGAGTCTGAACGAGTCCCCCGAGGCTCCTAATCCCTAGCTACTAATCCCTAATCCCTAGTCACCAGTCACTAGTCACCCAATTTAAATGCCCGCACCGGATGGCGGCCGGTGCGGGCTGTATTTTTGGAGTCTTCGGAATGGTCTAGTCATAAGACCATAGGACTATGATCCTATGAGAAGGCGGGACGGAACAGGCATCTGTTCCTCAGAAATCCACCGTTGACAGCCGGTTTCATTCTGCCGGACCGCGGCCGGCAAGGAGAGATGGGAGCGCAGGATGGAAAATCATACAGGAACACGCAGCGAAAGCACTGACTTCATGCGGGAAAGAGGAGCAAGCCCTGGTGAAAGGCGCGCGGAAACGCAGCCGCGGTATGACTTCTACGGCCCCCGACTCTGGTGCCTTGGGAGTCATGTCACGCTGCGAGGCCGCCCTCGTTCTTTCTTTCCTTTGCGTTCTTCCGCACCGGCTAGACAGATTTACCGGAGAGGACAGACAGAGCATCCCAAAGGCCTTCCCTGTGAAGCACGGGAAAACGCTCCCGGATCCTCCATCTCACAGTCGAAAATTTCGGAGACGAAGCTCATGAAAGAGAGTCTGCTCATTTCTCAGGCGATCGCTGCACCCATCCTGCCGATCTACTTTATCGGCGGCAAATGCCCCGGGCTCCTGATCCACACGCAGAGTTCTTTCGGACAGATTTTCTCATCAAACGATCTGACATGTCTACTTGGTTCTATTATACACCATTTTTCACTTGAAAAAGTGAACAATTTGACCTGCATGACAAAAGCCCCGCGAAGACGCGCTTCGCGGGGCTATCGAAAAATTCTTGAAGATATTATGAAATAAATTCAGGGTTCGCCCTTGGGGCGTGCTGTCCCTTAACCCTGAATGAAAGCCTTGCTCGAATGAGGAATTAGGAATGAAGGTGGCGGCTTCGCCGAGATCCTTCGGCTCAGGTCGCAGCTGTTCTGGCATTCGTTATCTCACATACG
>OIXL01000168.1_pt1 | contig 37581 bp, 36 predicted proteins | sample 1587761 | NCBI WGS metagenome assembly OIXL01 (sample SAMN03283246) | human gut metagenome | biome: human-associated habitat; material: feces | host: Homo sapiens | place: Peru | collected 2012 | reverse complement strand
TTATTTTGTAGCAATTATTCCATATAGTCTCCTTTTCAACAGAATGCCTTTTTTTAAGGTGTACTTATCCACATATTTTTCAAATAAGTTCATTTCTATTCTTTTTTTGTGTTTAAATTTGCTATTTTCTATTTCAGAAAACTCATCTAGTATTGGAGTTTTTAACAGTAATGCCATTAAATCTTCTTTTGTCTTGTAATACTCATTTTCTAGAATTTCTACCTTTTTAATCTTACTAAATCCTGCTTCTTTTAAATCTATATAGTCTTTTTCTGCTATCGAAATCGTGTCATTATATGCCTGACCTCTTTCAAAAATCTCCTTTATTTCCCAACAATCTTTTTTATCCACTCCTTCTATTATTATAGTTCCACCTTTTACTAGACAATTGTATATTTGTTTTGCATTTATTATTGTATGTCTTGCTGAAATCAAATCAAAAGTCTCTTTTGGAAATGTCATTTCTAAATTATTCATCCATGTAAACTTTACATTCTTTCGTGGGTACTTTTTTTGATTTTCTTTTGCTGTTTTTAGCATCTCTTTAGAAAAATCTGTAGCAACAATCATTCCTACTTTAGGATAATTTTTTAATACTTTTTCTCCTCCACCTGTTCCTAAATCTAAGCATAGTGATTTTTCATTTGTATGTTTTTTTATTTCTTTGTAAAAATCCCAATTTGTTATTTTTCGGACCTCACATTTTATTTGACTAAAATCCCAGTTTCCTATTCTTTCATAATATTCTAATTCGCTTTCTTGCATTTTTATTTTCTCCTTTATTTTTATATTTGGTTGTATATACAAAAAGAACCTCCTTCCTATGAACAAAGCAAAAACAACCATAATTTTGCTATGGTTTAAATTTTTGCCATTCATAGAAAAAGGTTCTCAACATTTTCTATTATTCAAGTTTTAAACTCTCAATTTCTTTGGTAGCATCACGCGAATGGACTAATTGAAATACTACATTAATATTATATCATGGTTTGATTATTTAGGCAACATGGTTAACTTACTATATTTGTTCTTATTCTTACTTTTCCTAATATTAATTTCTTTAAATATCAATAACTATAAAGCTACTTCTCTTTGTGTTAATTTGTTAGCAAAGTATCTATCATGTGATACAAATAATATTGTGCCTTTGTATTCTTGTAAAGCCTGTTCCAAAGTTTCTCTTGAACTTATATCTAAATGATTTGTAGGTTCATCTAATATTAAAAAATTTGTTTCCTTTATTACGAGCTTTGCAAGTAATAATCTTACTCTTTCTCCTCCGGATAACTCTTCTAATCTTTTAAATACATTATTTCCAAAGAACATATATTTAGCTAAAAATGTTCTTATTTCTGTTTGGCTTTTATTATATTCTTTTGAAAAGAATTCAAATATTGTTTCTTTTTCATTTTCAAATTTTATTTCTTGTGGTATATAACCTATTTTTACAGAAGGGCTTAACTTTATTTCTCCTTGATATTTTGACGATTCATGTATCCTTTATTATAGCCCTCCGGGCAGGAAAGGTCAATCCGGCCCCGCCGCGCCGGGGCAATAAATTTGTTCGTCCCAAGGCCGATTGACAACCGCGCGGCAGAACAGTATACTAGTCTCAGAGAGATATTTTTCCCGGCCCGGCGCCGGGCGCAGATAGAAGGAGGTCCTCCCTTATGACTCAAAAGCGTATCCTTTCGCTCCTTGTGAGCGCGGCTTTGCTCTGCGGCCTGCTGGCAGGCTGCTCCGACACCAGCGATGACGCCTCCCACGCAAGCTCCTCGGCGTCCAGCCCGTCGTCGTCCAGCGCCAGCAGCGAGAGCGCACCCAGCAGCACCGTGCAGGCCGACACCTCCGGGCTGTTCAACAAAGATTTCGACGAGAACTCACTGTTCAGCGTAGACGGCACTGCAGCCGCCTTTGAGCCCAGCCTCGGCTGGGGTCCCGGCGTGTCCGGCTGCTCCCTCAAGAGCGTGCAGGCCGCAGCCACCCTGCTGGTCTGGGCCGACGAGGCAAACCTCTCTGCCCGCACGGAAACGGCCATTGAGGACGCCTACACCCAGTGGTACGACAGCCTCTCCGACTCGGAGCAGGAGGGCTTCGCCGAGGCATGGCCCATGATAAAGGACGATGCCGCTGCCCTGCTGGAAGACAAGGACGCCATGGCAGGCCGTCTGGAGGACGTGGGCCTCGACGCCAGGAAGCTGACCTTCTCTGAGAAGGACTGGAACGCCCTTGAGGATGTCGTTGACCCCCTCGTGCCGGAGGCAAAGGGCGAGTATTAAATCACAGAGAAAAGGCCGGACGCCTTTCCGCTTTGGTGCGGGAGGCGTCCGGCCGTTGTTTTATCGGGATCAGACTTTCTTGAGGGTGTAGGCGCGGGTACCCATGCCTACCTTCTCGGCCTGCTCGAGGGTGGCTTTCCACTCGATGTTGGGGTTGGAATCCTTGAAGTTGTCGTGGTGGCAGTTCCAGCCGGGCTTTGCAAGGTTCTGGCCCAGCTGGCTGTTCGGCAGCGGCTGTGCATTCAGGCAGGCATCGGCGCAGGCCTGATCCAGCGCCACCGGATCAAAGGATGCAAAGATGCCGATATCCGGCAGGATGGGTGCATCGTTCTCGCAGTGGCAGTCGCAGTTGGGGCTGATGTCCTGCACCAGAGAAACATGGAAGCAGGGACGGCCTGCGCATACGGCAGCCGCGTACTCGGCCATTTTGCGGTCCAGCATCTCATTGGCGCTGTCGCACTGGGAATAGATGGCATCAAAGTTGCAGGCACCGATGCAGCGGCCGCAGCCCTTGCACTTGGTCTGGTCGATGACGGCCTTGTTGTTTGCATCGTAGGTGATGGCATCGGAGCCGCACTCCTTGGCGCAGCGGTGGCAGCCGCGGCACAGGCTCTGCTGCACCTCCGGGTGTCCGGCGGCGTGCTGTATCATCTTGCCTGCGCGGGAGCCGCAGCCCATGCCGATGTTCTTGAGAGTACCGCCGAAGCCGGTGGATTCGTGGCCCTTGAAATGGGTCAGGCTGATAAAGATATCTGCGTCCATGATGGCGCGGCCGATCTTTGCCGTCTTGCAGTATTCGCCGTTCGGCACCGGCACCTCTGCCTCATCGGTGCCGCGCAGGCCGTCCGCAATGATGACCTGACAGCCGGTGGTCATGGGCCAGAAGCCGTTCAGCTGGGCACAGGTGAGGTGCTCCAGTGCGTTCTTGCGGCTGCCCGGATACAGGGTGTTGCAGTCGGTCAGAAACGGCAGACCGCCCTGCTCCTTGCACAGATCGGCCACCACCTTGGCGTAGTTGGGGCGCAGGAATGCCAGATTGCCCAGCTCACCGAAATGCATCTTGATGGCAACGAACTTGCCATCCATATCAATATCCTTAATCCCGGCAGCAATGCACACGCGGCGCAGCTTGTCCAGCAGGCTGGTGCCCACGGGACAGCGGAAATCTGTATAATAGACCTTGGATGCTTCCATAGCAGTTTCCTCCATTTTGTTTGCGCGGCACGCTGCCGCATACTCTCTTGTTTTGTAGTATAGCACATCTTTTTGCAAAGAAAAAGTGCAGTCGTAAAGGGCGGTGGGCACACCTCTGTGTCCCACGATCAAAATGGCCTCCGCTGATCGCTCTGGCCATATTTAGCGGAACTATTATTTCATAAGTAAAGAAAGCCGGAAATCTGCGGATTTCCGGCTTTCTATTTTCACAGGAAAGAGTCGTAGCAGTCAGCGGCATCGTGCAGCGCCGGCTCCCTACGGAAGCGTTCGCGCAGCAGACGGAGCACAAACTTGCCCGCACGGCGCGTCGCGCAAGCGACTCAAAATCGGCGGAACACAAAAAATCCTTTAGCGGAGCGGCTTGGATTTTTTGTATGGAGCCCAACAGCTTTGGGGTCACTAGGGGCGAGCAGCCCCTTTTTCATGGATCCAGCGCGTTGAAATCGCTGTGACCTTGCCGCGCTGAACACGCGGCATTTGCTTTGCAAACCGGTCTGCGGCTTAAAAGCCCCACTGGGGCTTTCATGCCCTGCGGGCACCGCCGTCCTTTCTGGTTCTCTTTTGGCACGCAAAAGAGAACATTCCCGGCGGCGATGCATCTTGCAAAAGGCATGAAACCTTAAACACGCGACTACGCTCTGTGCGGGAAGCATTCCAAATCAGAAGATTGCCGTCGCAGCCGCCACTGCCAGCACGATGATGCCCAGTACGATGCGGTAGGCACCAAAGAACTTGAAATCGTGGCGCTTGACGTAATCCATCAGGAAGCGGATGGCGGCAAGGCTCATGCCAAAGGCCACCACACAGCCCACTGCCAGCACAGCCACCTCGGTGCCGGTCATCACAGAACCGCCGACAACGAACTTGACCACCTTGAGCAGGGATGCGCCCGCCATGACCGGGATGGCCAGATAGAAGGTGAACTCTGCCACACAGGCGCGGGACAGGCCCAGCAGCAGGCCGCCCACGATGGTGGCACCAGAGCGGGAGGTGCCCGGAATGATGGCCAGACACTGCCACAGGCCAATGATGATGGCATCGCGGTAGGTGATCTGCTCCAGTCGGCTCACGTGCGGCGTAGCGTGGCGGTTCTCCACAACAAAGAACAGCGCGCCGTACAGAATGAGCATCGCGGCAACAGTGATGTAATTGTAGAAGTGAGCTTCCATCCAGTCGTCCAGCGGGCTGATGATGAGCACCGGGATCGTGGCCGCTACCACCTTGAACCACAGGTTCCACACGCTGGGCTTGGAAATGACTCTGCCCTGCTTCATGCCAAAGGGCCACAGCTTGCCCCAGAACAGCACCACCACGGCCATGATGGCACCCAGCTGGATGACCACACGGAACATGGACATGAACTCTTCGCTTGCGTTGAATTTGATGATCTGTTCCAGCAGGATCATATGACCGGTGGACGAAATGGGAAGCCACTCGGTAATGCCCTCCACAATGCCCATCAGGATGGCTTTGATGATCTCAAAAAACGTAAGTACCCCTCCTTGTGCACAAAGGCACAGTAACTTATTTTCTTCCAGTATACCATACTATGTCTCTGCACGCACGCAGAATGCGAAAATTTTTACGCCCGCCGCCACTTTTGCCCTGCAGGCTGTTACTGCGCTGGGAAATGTGTTATACTGATGCAAAGACCCTTTTCCTTCTATTTTATCCGCAAATCAAAACAGCGTTTAAACACCCTTGGTATTTTTGTTGAACTATTCTACAACGAGGTGAATCCATATGAATATTCTGGTGATCGGCTGCGACCAGGTGGGTGCTTCCCTCATCCGCGATCTGGAACGCATCGGCCATGATATCTCGCTGATTGAAAAGGATCCCGAACAGCTCAAGCGTCTGGATGCCTTTGACGACTACAGCTTTGGCGGCACGGCTCTGGTGGGCGACCCCACCGACCCGGATACCCTGCGGCAGGGCGGCATTGACAACTGCGATGCCGTGGCCGCTGTGAGCGAGGACGACTCGGTAAACCTGATGGCGGCACAGATCGCAAAAAGCATCTTCCGCCGTGAGAAGGTGATCTGCCGCGTGTCCGACCCGCACCTGCAGGTGCTGTACCACAAGGCTTACGAGATCGACACCATCTGCCCCACGGTGCTCACCGAGCAATCGGTGTTCCGCGCACTGGCAAAGTAAAAAGTGAGGGAAGCATATGAAAGTTTGTATCGCAGGCGGCGGCAAGGTGGGCATGTATCTGGCCCAGAGCCTGCTGGCCCACCGCCACAAAGTGACCATCATTGAACCGCAGGAAATGCTGTGCCGTTCGCTGGCCGATTCGCTGGATATCCCGGTGATCTGCGGCGATGCCATCAGCTTTGACACCATGCGCACGGCCGACGTTGCCAACTGCGATGCCTTTGTGGCCGTGACCGGTGCGGACGAGAACAACCTTGTGGCCTGCCAGATCGCAAAGCGGGAGTTTGGCGTGAACCGCACTGTGGCCCGGGCCTCCAACCCCAAGAACCGCGAGCTGCTGCACACCTTAGGCGTGGACACCGTAGTGTGCGGCACCGACAACCTGAGCCACATCCTTGAGCGCGAGATCGAGACGGATACCATCCGCCAGCTGCTGTCGCTGGGCGGCGGCACTGCCAGCCTGAACGAAATTTTGCTGCCGGAGAACTTCAAGTTTGCAGGGCAGGCGGTCAAGGACATCCCCATGCCGGGCGATGTCATTCTGGTGTGCATCACCCGCGATGCGGAGTTCATCATCCCCCACGGCAACACCACCTTACTGCCGTGGGACCGCATCCTCTGCCTGACGCAGGATGACACCCTGCACCTGCTGATGGATGCCTGGGGCCTTTCCGGCAAATGACCGAACGTGACCTGCTGCGCACGGCGCTGATCATCCCGCCCAAGGGCCGGGCCGTGCTGTGCGTCTGGGCCGCTGTTCCCGGCGTGTTCTGCGCGCCTTTTGTGTTCTGGCAGAGCCTGTTTGCCGGGTGTATTTTCTGTGCCCTGTGGGCGTGCCTTGTGTTCGCCGCGTGGGCAAGAGCCTGCAGCTTTACCGCAGTGCTCACCGCCCGGAACACTGCCGTGCGGGCCGGTATCGCCGTTCCCATCACACGGCAGCTGCCCCGCCGGGCCGTGACTGGCGTGTGGACCCTGCGCACGCCGCTTCTGTGGCTGGCCGGGTGCAGCGTGCTGGTGGTGCACGGCCCGGGCGTACAGCTGTTCCTGCCGGGCGTGGATGCCCTGCAGGCGCAGGCCCTTGCCGCTGTGCTGATGGAGGAAACGCCATGACCGAACGCGGCTTCCACCCGTTTGCGGTGCTGCATTTTCTGCGCAAGACCATCCTGCTGTATCTGCTGCCGCTTTTGCAGGTGCTGTTTGCCCGCAACTGGGCGGCGCTGCGCACGGCTCTGGTGCAGGGCGCAGTGCTGCTGGCGGTGATCGCTGCCGTGAGTGCTGCCGTGCTCCATACAAGCCGCTGGCGGGTGGATGCACAGGGAACCCTGCGGGTGCGCTGGCGGCTGGGCGTGCGGCTGGACCGCTGCCTGAAAGCCAGCCAGCTGGCAGCGCTCACCATCGAGCGGCCCCTGCTCTACCGGCTGGCCGGTGCCAGCCGGGTGGTGCTGTACCCTGCCGGGCAGAAGCGCACCCTGACCCTGCTTTTGAGCGCGCAGAACGCGCAGTTTTTAGCTGACCGCATGATGCCGCGCCGGGATGCTGTGGCCCACACCCCGCGCGGCGGCGAAAAGCTGGCCTTTGCGGTGCTGGGTGCCAACGGCCTTTCCACCCTTGCTTTGCTGGCGCTGGCCATCAAACAGAGCAGGCCCTATGCGCCGGATGCCCAGACGGCGGCCTTTGCCCACCTGAACCGCATTGCGGCGTGGGCGGCGCGCTGGCTGCCCATGGGCACAGCATGGCTGCTGGTGCTGGGCGGTGTGCTGTTCTGCGCAAGCCTTGTGCGCAGTGCGGCCCATGCGGCCCATTACACCGTGTGGCGCACCGAGAGTCACCTTGGCAGCAGGGGCGGCTTTGTGCGCCGGTATGAGATGCGCCTTGCGCTGGAACATCTGAGCTATGCGGACCTGCGCCGCTCGCCTGCCACATGGGCGCTGGGCAGCTGCCCGGTGTTCGTTACAGCAGGCAGCTGCCAGCCGGAGATCCCGTTGCTGGTCTGGCGGGAGGACGGCCCTTTTCTACAGGAGCTTCTGCCCGGCTTTGTCCTGCCGCCAAAAGCCTCAGTGGACACCGCAGGCCGCAGCATCCCGGCGTTTTTTCTGCCTGCCGGCATCCCCTGCGGGCTGTGCCTGCTGCTGACGGCGGTATCCCGCTACACCCTGCCCGCCCTCACGGTGCCGCTGCTAGTGGTCACTGCTGTGTTTGCCGCCCTGCTTGCGAGTGCGTACAACGGCTGGCGCAAAGAGGGCATCTGGCTGCAAAATGGCCGCCTGACCCTGCGCTGGCAGCACGGCTTTCACCTGCACGAGATCTGCGTGCTCTGCCCTGTTCCGGCCCTGACGGCCATGCAGTCGCCGTGGGCCGCGGCGGTGGGGCGCACCAATCTCACCCTCACCTTTCCGGGCGGGGTGAAGTGCAAGGTGCGCAGCGTAAAGTGCAGCGAACTGCCTTTTTTGCTTTTCTGAAACTGTAAGGAGTCTTTTTCTGTGATAAAAACTGTATTATTCGATCTGGACGGCACCCTTCTGAACACCATCGACGACCTTGCCGATGCGGGAAACTGGGTGTGTAAACAGCACGGCTGGCCCACCTTTACGGTGGAACAGTTCAAGCACATGGTGGGCAACGGCATCCCGAAGCTGGTGGAGCGCTTCTCGCCGGAAAATGCCCGCACGCCGGAGCAGCTGGCGGCCACACTGGCTGAATTCACTGCCCGGTACGACGCCCACAAGGAGGACAAGACGGCCCCCTATCCCGGCATCCCGGAGCTGCTGGACGAGCTGCGGGCACAGGGTGTTCAGTGCGCAGTGTTCTCCAACAAGGCCGACCCGCTCTGCGGCAAGATCATCGCCCACTATTTCGGCACCGGCCGCTTTGCCGCTGTGCGCGGCAGCAGGCCCGGCGTGCCCACCAAACCGAACCCTGCCGGGCTGTATGCGCTGATGGACGAGATCGGTGCGGACCGCTCTGCCACCCTTTTTGTGGGCGACAGCGATGTGGACATCCTCACCGGACACAATGCCGGACTGCCCGCCATGGGCGCGCTGTGGGGCTTCCGGGGCCGCGCAGAACTGACCGCTGCCGGTGCGGATGCACTGGCAGCGGTGCCGGAGGATATTTTTACCTATATCCAGAAGGGTTGACGATTTAGAATGCCCTCCGTTTTACTCTGGGCATGTTTAGCGGAAAATTTATTTTTATTTGCAGCTCAGAAAAATCTGCGGATTTTTCTGAGCTGCTTTTTCACGGGGTAGGGTCGTGGCGGGAAGCGGCATCTGCTGCTGTCGGCCTGCGGCCGTCGCGCAGCGACTTCTGATTGGCGGAACCCCAAAAAGCGGTTAAGAGATCTTCACGCCGAACAGGCGGGAATCTCCAGCTTTTTGGGGTGGAGCCTACTGCTTTGGGATTATTAAGGGCGAGTAGCCCTTAATTCGTGCCTCCCGCGCTTCGAAAGTAGCGGGTGCTTTTCTGGTTCTCTTTTGGCACGCAAAAGAGAACATACCCGGCGGAGAACGACTTCATAAAAGCCACACAGCCTATCCCCTACTCGAATACGCTCTGCACAGGAAACAATGCGCAAAAAGGCGAGCCGCCCATCGGGCGGCTCGCCTGCTGTGTTCTTTGGGGTAACTTTATCAGCCCAGAGTGACTTCCTGGATCTTGGAGGAAGCGAACTCGAAGGGCCAGACAGTCTTCCACTCCTGATCCTGCACCTGTGCGATAGCAACAGAAGCGTAGGTGTTGTCACGGTAGTGCTTTGCGCCGCCGATCTCGTACTCGGGAGTGAACTCGATCTTGGAGTAGGGCAGAACGATCTTGCGGCCGCCCTCGAATGCACCGTCGATGGACAGCTCTGCCAGAGCGTCGCGGACGGCAGCACCGTCGGTGGAGCCGGCCTTCTCGATGGCGGTCTTGAACAGCCACACAACGGTGTAGGACTCAGCAGAGTGACCGTTCATGTTGACGTTGTAGACCTTCTTGAAGTCCTCGTTGATCTCCACGCCGTTGGTCAGGTCGGGGTTGAACTCAACAACAGAAGCCACGCCGTTTGCGGATGCGCCCAGGTTCGGGATGAAGGAAGGATCGGTGAAGCCGTTGGCCTTGGCAACGATCATCTTGGGCTTGTAGTTCTGCTCCTTCAGGGTCTGGACGAACAGAGTAGCGTCGCCGATGTAGGAGTCGCACAGGATGGCATCGGGATCAGCCTGCTTCAGAGCCAGGACCTGAGAGGACAGGTCGGTTGCGTTGGAGCTGTAGTCCACCTCGGCCACAACATCCAGACCGTAATCGGGTGCGAACAGGTTGACGCAGCGGATCAGCTCCTGACCGATGGCAGCCTTATCGGTGAAGATGGCGACCTTCTTGATCTCGTTGCCGGTCTGCTCCTTGGAGTCCTGCAGATACTTCAGCATATCTTCCACGTAGACGGAGTTCAGCGGGCACAGACGGAAGAAGTAATCGTAGTCCTTGTGGTCCTCGTCGGTCAGACGGTCCAGCGTGGAGATAGCGGTGATCATGGGGATGCCGTACTGCTGGCAGACCTGAGCCACGACCTCGGTAACAACAGACATATGGCAGCCCATGATGACGTTGACACCTTCCTGGGTGATCAGGCGCTCTGCCTCAGACTTACCGGTGGCTGCGTCGCCTGCGTGGTCACCGCGGACAACTTCCAGCATCTGACCGTTCACGCCGCCTGCCTTGTTGATCTCATCCACTGCGAAGTCGATGCCGCGCAGGATGTTCTCGCCGATGGCTGCGTTGCCGCCGGACATTGCGTAGATGGTACCGATCTTGATGGTATCACCGCTGGCTGCTGCAGTGCTGCCGGATGCTGCGGTGCTGGTAGATGCTGCAGTGCTGGTGGAAGCGGAAGAGCCGCCGCAGGCGGTCAGAGCAGCTGCGCTGCCCAGAACAGCGGATGCCTTCAGGAAGCTTCTGCGAGAGATCTTTTTCATAATTGTCCTCCAATTCTGTTTGTAAAAACAGCTTGTTTATACGAGTCTCCGGCTGTGCCGCGTGAAATAGCACCTGCCGGAGATCCGGTTTCCAAAATCAGATGCCGAGGTACGCCTTCTTGACGTGCTCGTTTGCCGAGAGTTCGGCGGCGGTGCCTTCCAGTGCCACGCGGCCGTTCTCAATAACATAGCCGCGGTCAGCCGCTGCAAGGGCTTTGGTGATATCCTGCTCCACCAGCAGCACCGAGATGCCGTCATTCTTCACCATGGTCTTGGCCACTTCCAGAATGTCGTCCACGATGTTGGGGGCAAGGCCCAGACTGGGCTCGTCCAGGATCAGCAGCTTGGGCATACCGATCAGCGCACGGGCCACGGCCACCATCTGCTGCTCGCCGCCGGACAGAGTGCCGGCAGCCTGCTTTGCGCGCTCGCGCAGTTTGGGGAACCAATTGTAGCACTTTTCCAGATTTTCTGCAAAATGCGCCTTGGTCTCCTTATTGAATGCGCCCAGCTCCAGATTTTCCAGCACGGTCATCTCGGTAAAGAGCTGACGGCCTTCCGGCACCTGCACGATGCCGCTGTCCAGAATAACGCGGGAGCTTTTGCCGGAGAGGTCCTCCCCGTTGAACTCCACCTTGCCGGAGCTGGCCTTGACCATGCCTGTGATGGTGCGCACCATGGTGGTCTTACCGGCACCGTTGGAGCCAAGGATGGCAACGATCTCGCCATCCTTCACCTCAAAGCCGATGTCCCACAGGATGTTCACAGAGCCGTAACCGGCGTTCAGACCTTCAACTTTAAGCACTTGCGCCCTCCTTTTTGGTGCCCAGGTACACCTCCATGACGTAAGGATCGTTCATGACCTGCTCGGGCGTGCCCTCAGCGATCTTTTCGCCGTGGTGAAGGACGATGACCTTCTCGCACAGGCTCACGACCGCCTTCATGATGTGCTCGATGAGCAGGATGGTGACACCGGACTCGTTGATCTTGCGGATCAGCTGGATGGCCTCTTCGGTCTCAGCCGGGTTCAAGCCTGCCATGTTCTCGTCCAGAAACAGCACTTCGGGCTTGGTGGCCAGAGCGCGGGCCATCTCCAGACGCTTCTGGTCCGGCGTGCCCATGTCCTTGGAGATCACATGGCGCTTTTCGTACAGGCCGGTGAAGTGCAGCACCTCCATGGCGCGCTCCTTGGCCTCTTTTTCGCTCTTTGCACCGGCGTGGCCGAAGTAGGCGGCGGCGGTGACGTTATCCAGAACGCTCAGGTTCTTCAGAGGTTTCATGATCTGGAAGGTGCGGGCGATCTTCATGTTGGTGTACTCATACGCCCTTTTGTTGGTGATGTCCTCACCATTGTAGAAGATCTTGCCTTCGGTGGGCGGGTAGTAGCCGCAGATCATGTTGAAGGTGGTGGATTTACCAGCACCGTTGGGGCCGATCATGCCGGTGATGGAGCCTTTCTCCACCGAGAAAGAAACATCATGCACGGCGGTCAGACCCTTGAACCGCTTGGTCAGGCCCTGGACTTCAATAATAGGCTTTTCTGCCATGATTACTTCCCTCCCTTGTCTGCCATCAGCTCATACTCTTCCAGCACATCCAGAGACGGCTTTTTGAGGATCTTTTCATCGATGAAGGTCTTGACCTTCGAGTTCATGTACCAGCCCAGAATACCGGACGGACGGAAGCGGATGACCACGATCAGCACGATGGCATACATCAGCATGTTGATGCCGGGCAGGATGGCGGCAAAGTTTGCACGCAGCAGTTCGCTCAGCGGGATCATGATGAGGCCGCCGATCAGCGGGCCTTCGATGTAGGCAGCGCCGCCCACGACTGCCGGCAGCACGATCTCAGTGGACTTGGACTGGATCATAATATCGGGGTCGATGTAGCGGATATAGCTGACGTAGAAGAAGCCGACCAGACCGGCAATGATGGCCGAAATGACGACCGCGATCACCTTGTACTTGGTGGGGTTGATGCCGATGGCGGCGGCTGCGTCCTCATCCTCGCGGATGGTGCGCAGCGCAAAGCCCAGCTTGGAGCGGCCGATCTTCTTCATGATGAGGTAAACGCCCACCATCATGATGAAGCCGATGTAGTAGTACGGCACCTTGCTGGTAAAGCGGAACTGCGCAAAGGAGTCCTTGCCGAAGGGCAGGCCCACACCGGATGCACGGCCGAAAAACTCCGAGTTGATGATGAACTGACGGATGGACTCGGCAAACGCGATGGACACCAGCGTGAAGTAGGGGCCGCGCAGGATCAGGCTGGGGAAGAAGATGACACCGGCCACAACGCCCACAACGAGCATATCCAGCACAGCGGCCACCCAGGGGTTCATGCCCGTCTTTGTGACCACCAGACAGCACACATAAGCACCCAGACCCATGTAAGCGGCCAGACCCAGCGAGTTCTGGCCGGTGATGCCGCCCAGAATGTTCCACGCCATGGACAGGGTGGACATATAGAAGGTGAGAACGAAAATGTTGATGATGTAAGGTTTATCCACGACCAGCGGGATCGCTGCGAAGATGGCGACAATGATAGCCAGAACGATCGCCAGATTGCGGTGATAGGTTTTAACTGCTTTTCTGGTATCCATCTTATCGCCTCCTCAGAATCATGACCTGACGCACGACCAGAATGATGATGAAGGTGACGAACACGATCATATCACTGTAGGACGGGCTGATGAACAATGCACTCATCTGCTCCAGCAGGCCCAGGAAAATACCGGCGAAGAATGCGCCGGGGATGGAGCCCAGACCGCCCACGACCACGACGATCAGTGCGCGGAAACCGAAGCTTGCGCCTGCGGTGGGATAGATGGTGTAGAACTGGGTCAGCAGAGAACCGGCGATACCGGCCAGAGCAACGCCCAGACCATAGGTCAGGATGTAAATTTTCTTGACGTTGATGCCCACGACCTCAGCACCAATGGGGTTCTGGGATACGGCGCGGATCTGCTTGCCGGTGGTGGAATACTTGAGGAAGGCAAACAGTGCAATGGCAACCACGATCAGGATCAGGAAGCTGACCAGACGCGGCAGCGCAATGGTGACCGGGCCAAGCGGGATATAGGTCTGCGAATAAGGGGTAATGATCTTATAATAGGTGGAACCAAAGATGACCAGAGCGCCGTTGGTGAGCAGCAGGCCCAGACCGACGGTGAGGAACAGCAGGTTCGTAAAGCTCTTGGTCTTGAGCGAAGGGGTGATCAGAGTGGACTGGATCAGCGCACCCAGACCGAACATGAGCACTGCGACGATGGGAAGGGCTACATAGGGGTCCACCCCAAAGTAGGTATACAGAACATAGGTGATGTACATGCCCACCATCAACATTTCGCCGTGGCAGAAGTTGACGATGTTCATAACACCGAAAATGATGTTCTGGCCCATACCCATCAGGGAGTAGAAACCGCCCAGCAGGATCCCGTTTACCAGTGCTTGCAAAAAGACTTCCATTGACATCCTCCCGTTCTAAGCATCAGGCGATGGTGACAGATGATGCAAAAACTGCACGCTGCATCCGCCATCGGCCCATACTCGTGATTGAAAATTGCCCTTGTGGACTCCATTTCCTCCCTTCTGCTCGTACAATTGAAATATCATCTGTATTGTAACGTAAGTGCAGCCTGTATACAAGATATTATTTCCACCAAACTTTGTCATAAATTTATATGGAAAGTGCCGGAATATCCCGGATTTTTTGGTATGTAAGTCAATTTTCGCGGTTATAAATGGAGGATTGATGTCAAATTGACATAATTTTGTTACTATTTCAGGTCGGAGATCTGCGGAAAAATGCAGAAAAACCCGGCAGAAGAGCACCTGAACGTGTTCCCCTGCTGGGTTTTTTATCCGTGATCTGGTATGTAGTATTCAAGCCGAAGGCGCACTGCCGCCCTGTCCCGGGTTGTGGTTCCCAGCGTATGCTTCACGCCTTGGAGCGGCGTTCGCATCCCGCTGACCACGGCCCCAGCTTCGCTTCCCTGTACTCCCCTTTTTGTCGCTATGCGACATCTTCCCCCGACCGGGGGAAGTCTTTGCTCGCTGGCGGCGGTCAGCTCAGCTGCAATTCCCGTGCGGGTCAAATTAAAAACGCCCTTGCGCATTGCAGCGGCAGCTACCACATTAGACATTCCTACAGGATGGGACTTGCAACAACGACGACCGCGGCCAGTGGCCGATGCAGGGAGGAGTTGTTGGGGCAGCGGCCAGCAAGACGCACGTGCCGCCCAAGGCACGCGCGGATGCTGGGAGCCGCAACCCGAGGCACTAAAAAAGAGCCCACTGGGCTGATTGCTTACCCTGCTGCGCAGGGCCGTGCTGTCTCGGGTTGTGGTTCCCAGCGTATGCTTCACGCCTTGGAACGGCGTTCGCATTCCGCTGACCACGGCCCCAGCTTCGCTTCCCTGTTTCCGCCGCTGGCGGCGGTCAGCTCAGCTGCAATTCCCGTGCGGGTCAAATTAAAAATCCCCCGAGCGAATGCAGCGGCAGCAACCACATTAGACATTCCTGGTCGTTGGGACCCGCGGGCTAACCAAAGCCCCAGTGGGGCTTTGGTTGCGGTGCTGCGCACCGCCGCCCTGTTCGATTCCCGTACGGGTCAAATTAAAAACGCCCTTGCGCAATGCGCAAAGGCGTTTTTATGACCCGTACGGGAATCGAACCCATGTTACAGCCGTGAAAGGGCCGTGTCTTAACCGCTTGACCAACGGGCCTTAGAAATACAGAGCTTCGCTAAAACCTCCGACATTCATCGTTCACTGTTGCGAACGACCGTCCCCCATAACCTTAGCGAAACTCTGTAAAAGTGGTAGCGGTAACTGGATTTGAACCGGTGACACTTCGGGTATGAACCGAATGCTCTAGCCAACTGAGCTATACCGCCACATATTGTTTGTGCACTTGAACAGTGCTCTATTATTATACCCACAGATACCCCTTTTGTCAACACATATTTTTAAAAAAATCATATTTTTTCGTGTCGTCCAAAATACAAACGAAGATACGTAAAAATCCCGCTTTCCATTGAATAGAAAGCGGGATTTTTCAACCATTTATCCGAGCCTTGTGGAAAAGCCGGTCAATTCTTCAGCCCTTCTTGTGGGTGGGAACCATGACCTTCAGGCCGCCCATATACGGCTGCAGCACTTCGGGGATGGTCACGGTGCCGTCAGCCTGCAGATGGTTCTCCAGGAAGGCGATCAGCATACGCGGAGGTGCCACGCAGGTGTTGTTCAGGGTGTGGGCCAGATAGGTCTTGCCGTCCTTGCCCTTCACGCGGATGTGCAGGCGGCGTGCCTGTGCATCGCCCAGATTGGAGCAGGAGCAGACCTCGAAGTACTTCTGCTGGCGGGGGCTCCATGCTTCGATATCGCAGCTCTTCACCTTCAGATCGGCCAGGTCGCCGGAGCAGCAGTTCAGCTGACGCACCGGGATCTCCATGCTGCGGAACAGCTCCACAGAGTTCTTCCACAGCTTCTCGTACCAGTCAGCGCTCTCGTCGGGGCGGCAGACCACGATCATTTCCTGCTTCTCGAACTGATGGATGCGGTAAATGCCGCGCTCCTCGATGCCGTGAGCGCCCTTTTCCTTGCGGAAGCAGGGGCTGTAGGAGGTCAGGGTCAGGGGCAGAGTGGCCTCGTCCAGAGTCTGGTCGATGAAGCGGCCGATCATGGTGTGCTCGCTGGTGCCGATCAGGTACAGATCTTCACCCTCGATCTTGTACATCATGGCATCCATTTCCGGGAAGGACATGACGCCCTGCACCACGTTGCCGTGCATCATGAAGGGAGGGATCACGTAGGTGAAGCCCTTATCGATCATAAAGTCGCGGGCATAGGCCAGCACAGCCTCGTGCAGGCGGGCGATGTTGCCCAGCAGATAGTAGAAGCCGTTGCCGGCCACGCGGCCTGCAGCGTCCATATCGATGCCGTCGAAGCTCTCCATGATCTCGGTGTGGTACGGAATGGGGAAATCGGGCACCACAGGCTCACCAAAGCGCTGTGCTTCCACGTTGTAGGTATCATCCGGGCCGATGGGCACGCTGGGATCGATCATCTGCGGGATGGTGTACATGATCTCCTGAATGCGTGCGGACAGGGTCTCTTCTTCCTTTTCCAGCTCAGCCATCTTGTCGGCGTCGGCCTTGACGGCGGCATTGTTGGCATCGATCTGAGCCTGCAGCTCAGCCTTCTGTGCCTCATCGGTGCACTTCTTCAGCTGGCCGAACAGGGGGCCGTTGGCCTTGCTCAGCTTGTTGCGGGCAGCCTTGAGGGCTTCCACTTCCTTCAGGCATGCGCGGTACTTGGCATCCTTCTCGATGACCTCGTCCACCAGCGGGAGCTTTGCATCCTGAAACTTCTTCTTGATGTTTTCCTTGACAGCGTCCGGGTTTTCACGGACAAATTTGATATCAAGCATGATTGACTCTCCTTGCTCTATTTCGGTTCGCGCAGAGGATCCCCTCCCCTGCGCCGTTCAAAGACGGTCGCCCGCCTTGGATCGCTTTATTCTTCGTTCTGGTACTGTCCCAGCAGGTTGGCAAAGGCCCGCAGCTGCTCGTCTGAATAGAAATGCACGGTCAGCCTGCCCTTGCCGTCGTGGTAGGCCACGTTCACCTCGCTGCCCAGCACCTGCTTGAGGCTTTCTTCCACCTCCACCGGCAGGGTGCCCCGCAGCTGGGGTTCTCTGGGCTCCTTTGCGGGCTTTGCCAGCTTTTTGCACAGTGCCTCGGCCTGACGCACATTCAACTGGTTGTCCGCAATGATCTGCGCCGCCTGCTCCTGCAGCTCCGGTGTGGGCAGGCTCAGGATCACCTTTGCGTGGCCGATATTGATAAAGCCGCTTTTCAGCAGTTCCAGCACGTTTTCCGGCAGATTCAGCAGGCGCAGGCTGTTGGCCAGTGCGCTGCGGCTCTTGCCCAGCTTCTGTGCCGCCTGCTCCTGCGTCAGGCCGCAGCGGGTCATCAGCTCCCGGATGCCGGTTGCTTCTTCCACCGGGTCCAGATCCTCGCGCTGCAGATTTTCCACCAGAGCCAGCTCCATGGCCTGCTCGTCGCTGACTTCCTTAATGACCACCGGCACATCGTTCAGCCCTGCCATGCGGCAGGCACGCCAGCGGCGCTCACCCGCCACGATGCTGTAGCCGCCCCGCGGACGCGGACGCACTGCGATGGGCTGCAGCAGACCATGCTCTGCAATGCTGGCCGCCAGCTCGCCCAGCGCCTGTTCGTCAAAGGTCTTGCGCGGCTGTTCCGGGTCCGGTTCGATCTCACGCAGGGGCAAGGTATCTACCTTTGCACCGGACTCAAAAACCGGGGCGGCATCTTCAAACAGACTGTCCAGCCCGCGGCCAAGTCCTCCTTTTCCTCTTGCCATTCATGTTCCCCCTGAGGTTTAATCTTCCAGAGCATTTTTCGTCTGCTCTGCGACGGGTGCACTTTTGCTGCGGGCCTTTTTGGGTTCGTGCGGGCGGTTGTTCTTGACAAATTCGATTGCCAGATCCATGTACGCTTCGCTGCCCTTGCCCTTGGGTTCATAGAAATTGATGGGCTGGCCGTAGCTGGGCGCCTCCGAAATGCGGATGGAGCGCGGGATGGTGGTCTTGTACACCTTGGAGCCGAAATACTTCTGCACCTGCTCCACCACCTGCACGGTCAGATTATACCGCAGTGAGAACATGGTGAACACCACGCCCTCGATATCCAGATACGGATTGTACTTTTTGCGAATGGTCTTTAAGGTGCTGATCAGCTCCGAAAGACCCTCCAGCGCGTAATACTCGCACTGCACCGGAATGAGAACACTGTCGCAGGCACTCAGGCCGTTCAGGGTGAGCAGATCCAGACTGGGCGGACAATCGATAAAGATGAAGTCATAGTCCTTCTGCACCTCGGCCAGCGCCTTGCGCAGGCGGCTCTCACGAGCGGGCAGGTCGATCATTTCCAGACTGGCACCAGCCAGACGGGTGTTGGAGCCGATGACATCGGTGCGGTATTCGGTCTTACGGATGGCCTCGGATGCTCGTGCTTCACCGATCAGGATCTCGTAGGTTCCCTTTTCCACGCTGCGCTTCGGGATGCCGTAGCCGGTGGTGGTATTGCCCTGCGGATCAAGGTCTACGATGAGCACCCGCTTGCCCAGCGCCGCAACGCAGGACGACAGGTTGACGGCGGTGGTGGTTTTGCCAACGCCTCCCTTCTGGTTCGCAATTGCTACAATTTTTGCCACGCACAATTCTTCCTTCCGGGAAAATTCAATTGTTCCATGTGGAACATTCGCAGTCATGCCTGCCGGTTTCCCGTCCATACAGGCACCTTAACACCTAGTATAGCACATCCAAATCGGTTTTTGAACCATCTGAAGCGTTTTTCCGCTGGATTTTTAACTTTTAGAGGTGGGAAAACGGAAAAGCGGACACTTTGGGGAGAAAACTCCCCCGTCTGCTGCGCAGACAGCCCCCTCTGGGATGGGGCCCTTGGCATCGCGGGAAAGTTTGCGGGTAAATCGCAAAGCCAGCCGTATCGGAAGGGACGGCAACCCTCTCCGGCATCGCGCAGCGATGACGGAGAGGGTTCACGCCGTGAGAAACTCCCCAGTCATCTCGCTTTGCTCGATGCCAGACTCCCCCTTTTATCACCTTCGGTGACATCTTCCCCCGGAGCGGGGGAAGTCGTCCTCGGAGATGGGGTCCTTGACATGGCGGGAAAGCTGCCGGATAAATTGCAAAGTTTCCGGCACGCCAGAGGCTCCCTCTCCGAGGGAGCTGGAAAAACCGTCAGGTTTTGACTGAGGGAGTTCGTCCCCTGTTCCACATGGAACAATTTTACCGTTCGGCGGCGGTGGTTGGGATGCGCACCGTATATTCGATATACCCATCCTTCTCCTCCCGGTGGGCAGTGGCGGGCACACCATTATCGGTCATCAGACGGATGGCATGGTCGATGGTGTTCACAAAAATACGCACATCCTTGACCATCGAGATGCGGTGCCTGCCTTTTGCAGGGGTGTTGAGCAGCTGTTCAATGTAAAGGTCGGTCTGCCGGGCGTTCATGCGGCGCTTGGCAATGTTGATCAAGGCTTCACTGCGGCGGTTCTCCGGCAGCCGCAGCACCGCCCGGGCATGTCGCTCGGTGAGGCTGTTGTCCAGCACGAACTGCCGCTGGTCAGCGTTCAGCTGCAAAAGCCGCAGCTTGTTGGCAAGGGTGGGCTGCGCCATGCCCAGTCGCTTGGCGGCTTCGGCCTGCGTGCAGTCCCACAGCACCATCACATCCTTTAAGCCCTGCGCCTGCTCAAAGGGGTTCAGGTCGGCCCGCTGGATGTTTTCCAGCAGGCCCAGCGCGGCGGTGCGCTCATCGTCGTAATCACAGAGGATGGCAGGGATGGTGTTCATTTTAGCAAGGCGGCAGGCACGGAGCCGCCGCTCCCCGGCTATCAGCTCGTAGCCGCCATCCGACACTTTTCGCACCGAGATGGGCTGCAGCAGACCATTTTCTCGGATGCTCTGGGCCAGCGCAGCCAGCTCCTGCTCGCTGAATTCCCGCCGTGCTTGAAACGGCGACGGTCTGATCTGATCGATGGGCAGGAAATAAATTTTGCCCGCCTGCTTTTTGCGTTCAAACATGGATACACGGCTCCTTTCGCGTGGTGGATGGGTTTTGTTTTTCACATTTTCCCGGGAAAGCGTGGAAAACTCAGGCTTTCAGGCACAGTGTATCACACAAATAAAAGCCCTGCCAGAAGTTTCGTTCGGCAGGGTTTTACAAAATTCTATCGATATTTCGTTATTTCAACGGGCTTTTCGCAATTTTTCCGCCGTTTCTGGGGTAGGCTGTCGGAGTCTGCGAAATCTTTTTGCACAGGATCAGGGTGCGGGTGTCGCCGCCCGGAAGGTGCAGAGTGCGGGTCTCTTTGTACTCGCCGCCCAGCTTTTTGATGGCACCGCGCGCTGCGGCCAGTTCTTCCTCACCGGAAGAGCCTTTCATGGCGAGGAAATTGCCGCCCACCTTTACCAGCGGCAGACAGTATTCGGCCAGCATGGGCAGCACGGCCACTGCACGGGCCGAGGCCAGATCAAACTGTTCACGCCACGCCTTGCGGGCAGCTTCCTCGGCGCGCTCCTTTGCAAACTCCACGCCGGTCAAGCCCAGCTGGGCACAGGCGTACTTCAAAAACTCCACCCGCTTGCCGGTGGGTTCCATCAGGGTCAGCTCCAGTTCCGGCTTGTAGATTTTGGTCACGATGCCCGGGAAGCCTGCGCCTGCGCCCACATCCACCATGCGGCCCGCCACTTCCGGCTGGCTGGCAAACAGCAGGCTGTCGAGGAAGTGCTTATCCTCGATCCCCTCGGGGTCAGTGATAGCAGTCAGGTTGACCTTCTGGTTGTAGTCCACCAGGATTTCGGCAAAGGCATCCAGCTGATCCAGCTGGGTGCCGGTGAGAGTGATGTTCCATGTGGAACATTTTGTTTCAAGGCGCTGTTTATCGATCATACGCAGGTTTTCCTTTCTGTTATTCGCCGGTCAAGTGAACGAAGATCGGCTCGTGGTGCACGGCAGGCAGGAAAGTTTCCAGCACATCTGCCGTTCGCAGCTTGAGCGAGGAGGTGTTGATGCAGGGGTGGCAGCCGAGGTACTCCCCTGCCTTTATGTCCTCATCCATCAGCAGCTGCACCTTATTTTCAGCATCATTGGCAAGGCCCATAATGGAAGAGGAGCCGGGCGTGCAGTCCAGATACTGCTCCATATCCTCGGGCGAGGCAAAGCTCAGGCGGGCAATGCCCAGCTGATGGGAAAGCTCTTTGGTTTTGAAGGGCTTGTCCCCGGGCATCATGAGCAGATAGAAGTTCGTCTTCTGCCGGTTGCACAGGAACAGGTTTTTGCACACGGTGGCATTCAGGCAGGCATCGATCACATGGCAGTCCTCCATGGTGTCGGCCTTCATCCAGCCGTGGTCGGTGCGCCAGAATTGGATGCCCAGCTTGTCCAGCAGGTCATAGGTACGGATCTCTTTTTCCAGCCGCCCGGTGCAGTCGGCAGGACGGCCCTCGTAAAGCTTCAGTTCTTCCATTGGTTGCAGCTTCTTTCTATGTTTAACGATTTTAAATGCCCTCCGCGTTGCTCTGGGCAAATTCATCGGAAAAATTATTTTTATATTTGCAAATCAGGAAAATCTGCGGATTTTCCTGATTTGCTTTTTCACACGGAAAGTCGTAATGGTAAACGGCATCTACTGCTGCTGACTCCCTGCGGGAGCATTCACGCAGCAGAAAATGCACAAGCTTATCCGCACGGCGCGTCGCGCAAGCGACTCGAAATCGGAGGAACACAAAAAATCCTCTAGCGAAGCGACTTGGATTTTTTGTATGGAGCCCATCTTCTTTGGGATTATTAAGGGCGAGTAGCCCTTAATTCGTGCCTCCCGCGCCTCGAAAGTAGCGGAGACCTTGCCGCGCTGAACACGCGGCATTTGCTTTGCAAACCGGTCTGCGGCTTAAAAGCCCCACTGGGGCTTTCATGCCCTGTGGGCACCGCCGTCCTTTCTGGTTCTCTTTTGGCACGCAAAAGAGAACATCCCCGGCGGCGACGCATTTTGCAAAAGGCATGAAGCCCGCCCCACACGAATACTCTCTGTGCTGGAAGCAGCTTACTTCCTCGCTGCCAGTGCAATGCTCAGCTGCGCCACGTCGGAGGGCGATACGCCCGGGATGCGGCCCGCCTGACCGAGGTTCTTCGGCCGGATGCGGGCCAGCTTTTCGCGGGCTTCCAGTGTCAGGCCGGTCAGGTCGGAATATTCAAAATCATCTGGGATCAGGGTCTTTTCGTGCCGGGCCACGTCCCGGATCATCCGATCCTGCCGGGCAATGTAACCCGCATACTTGATCTCAGTCTCCAGCCGCTCGGCCAGCATGGGGGTGATCTGCTCTCCCCAGCCGATCATACCCGCCAGCAGCGGATAGCTAATCTCCGGGCGGCGCAGCAGCTCTTCCGCAATGCCGCCCTCGGCAGCAGGGGCAAGACCGGCCGCTTCCATGGCGGTGCGCAGGTCGGCGGTGCGCAGATGCGTCTCGTGCAGGCGGCGGCGCTCCGCTTCCAGAATGCTCTGGGTGTGCTGGTACTTGGCCCAGCGGTCATCCTGCACAAGGCCGTATTCCCTGCCGATGGGGGTCAGCCGCTGGTCAGCGTTGTCCTGACGCAGGGTCAGGCGGTACTCGCTGCGGCTGGTCATCATTCGGTAGGGGTCCATGACACCCTTTGTGACCAGATCATCCACCAGCGTGCCCAGATAGCTGGTGTGGCGCGGCAGAATGAGCTGCTCTTTGCCCAGTGCATTGCGGGCGGCGTTCAGTCCGGCCAGCAGGCCCTGGGCGGCGGCTTCCTCGTAGCCGGAGGTGCCATTGAACTGGCCCGCGCCGTACAGTCCCCGCACCACCTTGCTTTCCAGCGTGGCTTCCAGACTGGTGGGGTCTACGCAGTCGTACTCGATGGCGTAGGCCGGGCGCATGATCTCGATGTTCTCAAAGCCCTTAATGCTCCGGTAGAAGGCGTTCTGCACATCCTCCGGCAGGCTGCTGGAAGCACCCTGCAGATACATTTCTTCGGTGTTCTCGCCGCAGGGTTCCACAAAAATGGGGTGGCGGTCCTTGCCCGCAAAACGCACCACCTTATCCTCAATGGAGGGGCAGTAGCGCGGGCCAACACCCTCGATCATGCCGCCGTAGAGCGGGCTGCGCTGGATGTTATCCAGAATGATCCTGTGGGTCTCGGGGTTCGTGTAGGCGATCCAGCACTCCACCTTGTTGTGCATGGGTGCATCGGTCATAAAGCTGAAGGGCTGCAGTTCATTGTCCGGGTCGCCGGGCTGGCATTCCAGCTTGGAAAAATCGATGCTGCGGCGGTGCACCCGGGCAGGGGTGCCGGTCTTGAACCGGCGCAGCGGCAAACCGGCGGCCTTCAAGCTGTCGGTCAGGGCGTTGGCGGCGTGCATCCCGTCCGGGCCGGAGGCGTACCATGCATCACCCACAAAAATTTTGCCGCCAAGGTTCGTGCCGGTGGCAATGACCACGCATTTGGCGCTGTATTCCCCGTTCAGCTGGGTCACAACGCCCTTCACACGGCCGTTCTCGGTCTCGATGCTCACAACCTCAGCCTGATGGATAGCAAGGCCGGGCGTGAGTTCCAATGCATGCTTCATATATTCATGGTAGCGCTTGCGGTCGGTCTGCACACGCAGGGCGTGCACCGCCGGGCCTTTGCCCTTGTTGAGCATCCGGCTCTGCAGATAGGTGGCATCTGCAGCAAGGCCCATCACGCCGCCAAGCGCATCCAATTCGCGTACCAGCGTGCCTTTTGCCGTGCCGCCAATGCTGGGGTTGCAGGGCATGTTGCCAATGGCATCCAGACTCATGGTAAACACGGCCGTTCTCGCGCCCAGCGTTGCGGCGGCGTGAGCTGCCTCGATGCCGGCATGACCGGCACCGATGACGATAACGTCATAATCTCCTAAGTGGTTCATATACTTTTCCTTGGTTTTCCTCTTATTTTCCCACGCAGAAACGTTCAAACACCTGTTCGATCACAGCTTCCGAGGCGTTCTCACCGGTCAGGTCGCACAGGGCGGCCAGTGCGTCGTCCACACAGACGGAAACGGCATCCAGCCCAAAGCCGCCTGCGGCAGCATCCAGTGCACCGGCCACAGCGTCCCGCGCACGCAGTGCGGCGGAAAGCTGACGCTGGCCGGACAGGCTGGCGGCATGGGGGTCGATCTGGCTGGTACCCAGCAGGCGGGCCACCGCAGCGGAAATCACCTTGCGGCTCTCCTCCTCCTGACAGCACACCGGCAGCACCATGGCAAAGCAGGGCGCTATGAACTCTGCGTCAAATTGCGTTGGTTTATCCTCTTTGTTGATAAGTGCAATGGCTGGACGGCCTGTGCAACGCTGTGCAAGCTCCAGATCTTCCCGCGTGGGCGACTCAGAGCCATCGAACACAGCCAGGATCAGGCCTGCCTCCTCCAGCTTTTTCCAGCTGCGGCGGATGCCCTCGGCTTCAATGGCATCTTCGGTCTCGCGCAGACCGGCGGTATCGAACAGATTCAGCTGGATATCCCCCAGCTGTACCGCCTGCTCCACCACGTCACGGGTGGTGCCAGCCACCGGCGTGACGATGGCCCTGTCGAACCCGGCCAGCAGGTTGAGCAGTGTGGATTTGCCCGCATTTGGTCTGCCCACAATGGCGCAGTCCACACCTTCGCGCAGGACGGTATCCGCCTGATAATTATGGATCAACTCGTCCAGCTCTGCCTTTACCCCACTCAGTACGCGGTGCAGATGGTCACCGTCCAGCTCCGGCACATCCTCTTCGGGAAAATCCACCCATGCGGCTAGATGAGCCTGAATGGCGGTAAGCGCTTCCTTCTGGGCACTGATCTTCTTTGCCAGCGCACCGCCCAGCGCGGCATTGGCCAGCGCGGCACCCTGACGGCCATCCGCCGAGATCAGATCCATCACCGCTTCGGCCTGCGTCAGACCCAGCTTGCCGTTCAGGAACGCGCGGCGGGTGTACTCGCCGGGCGCGGCAGGCTGAGCACCGGCAGCAAGACAGGCTTCCACCAGACGGCGGGCCACGGCGCTGCCGCCATGGCAGGAAAGCTCCACCACGTCCTCGCCGGTATAGCTGTGGGGCGCGCGGAAAAACAGGGCCACCCCCTCATCAAAGGCTTCGTCCCCTTCCCGGAATGTGCCGTACATGGCGGTGTAGCCTTTGGCATCCTCCACCTTTTTTGCGGCGTTGGCCGGGCGGAACACCCGGGCTGCTATGGGATAGCTCTCCGCACCGGAGAGCCGCACGACGGCAATACCGCCTGCGCCCGGCGCTGTTGCAATGGCTGCAATGGTCGTTTCCTGCATGGTTTTCCTTTCAGCGTCCCTGCTGCTCTCGCAGGACGCGGTAATGCTCTTCCTTATCAAGATACATCCGCTTTTCTGCCTTGCGGCACAGCGCACCGACATCGATGCCGCCCGCACTCTCGGTGGCAACACCCACGGCCACCGAGTAACCCGCGCTGCCCACGATGGAGACAAAATCCTTTACACATTTGCGCACAGCCGGATCCTGCCGGTCCGTCACATAGGCTAAAAATTCATCGCCGCCAATGCGGTAGCAGTTGTTTTTGCCAAACATTTCCCGTATTTCCAGCGCCACCACCTGCAGCATCCGGTCACCTTTGTCGTGGCCTTCGCTGTTGTTCAGGTTATGCAGGCCGTTCACATCCATATAGATGCAACTCAGCGACACCGAGCAGCGGGAAGCCCAGTCCTCCCGCTCCCGTTCGTAAGCATTGCGGTTCTTCATGCCAGTAAGGATATCAAAACTGGCGATTTCGCGCATCCTTTTGCGGGAGAGTGCGTTCTGGTACATGGTGATCATGGTAAATGTGGAAATGATGCAGGAGATCACCCCAAAAAACACCGCATTGACGATATCCACCGTCACGGTGCGGCCGCTTTCAAACACGACCACCATCCCGATAAAGATGCCGTCAAACAGAAGCACATTGGCAATGTGCTGGATGGGCGGCATCATGAACAGCAGTGGCACCGCCAGCAAAAATGCAATGAAGGTGACAGAAAGCTCTTCCGGCGCGTGCACCGCTTCCGCAATGCCCAGCGCATACAACATAGCTGCAAAGGCATACATCAGCCACCGCAGAAGCAGGCCGTTTTGATCCGGAAACATCAGATCCACAACACGCAGGCCCGCGCACACCACAAGGGCGATGCAATAGAGCAGGCTGTGCTCTCGCAGAACACCGATCCCTCCCGACAGGCAGGTGATTGCAAACAACAGGCCGCACGCCATGTTCAGGTACACATGCATCTTTCTGCGGTTCTCTTCCTCGATCTCCGGCTGACAGTCCCTGTAATCCTGCACTTCCAGCCCGCTATAACACAGGAGCTTTTGGATCTGGTTCAATGCTGTCTGCCTTCTTTCTGCAAGATTCCTGTGATCCTTTTTCTTTCAAAAAAGATACCAATACTTTTTTATTGTACCACGAAAATTCACAGAATGATACTGTTTTTCAACCATTTCCCGGGAAAAGGTTGAAAAAAGCGTCTTCTATTACTCAAAAGGGGCCTTCCGGCCCAAACCGGAAAGCCCCCGTTTTTACAGAGATCTGTTTTTTAGAACTTGGCGATATCCGCCGTGGTGATGGCCTTGCCGGGCAGCGTGCGTGCATCGGCGTTCTCATTCAGGGCCAGCTTGCCTTCGCGCAGCAGCTGCACAGCCTTCTGGTGATCGGCAGCCTTCCAGTTGTTGCCCACGATCTTCCAGTTGTTGTTCACGTGCGGCTCAATGGTGCCGCCCTTCACGGTGCGGATGTACTCGCCCAGCAGCTCGCGGATGCCGCCCACGTCGCCGCGCACATCGATCTCCAACAGCTTGGGCAGCTCTTCGCCCGGCAGGAAGATGTCCGCAGCCGTCAGCAGCTGGGTGGTTGCGCGGTAGTTGTTCACTGCCACAACAAAGGTGTCGGTGTCCTTTACGGCCTTGCCGTTCGGCCACTTGAGGTTCTTGATGCGGTGGCCCGGCTCCTTGGAGATGTCCAGCTCGTAGCTGACACCCTCAAAAGCATCGTACAGGTAGTAGCGCACCGAGGGGTCAAAGGCAATGGTCACTTCATCCGGCTTCCATGTCTTGAAGAAGGCAGCAGACCACTCCATGAAGCGGCGCAGCTGCTCGCCGGTCATCTGCAGCTTGTACAGGGTGTTCTGGTAGGTGTAGATGCTGGCCATATCACACTTGCGGATGGTGCCTGCGCGCATCTGGGAGGTCATGGAGGTCAGGGCGGTAGCAGAGACCTGCGCACCGGTGTAGTACATCTGCACTTCGTTGATGAAGTCCAGCAGCGCGGTATCCTGCACCATGGCCTGCGGCAGGCAGTCGATCTCGTTTTCGGGGGCCAGATCGCCGCCCTTCAGCTCGCCAATGGGAGTAACAGCATCTTCCTTGGCGCGAGTGTCGTAGGAGGCCAGCAAAGCGGTCAGCTCCGGATCGGGCTCGTACTCCTTGATCTGCAGGTTTTCAGAGGTGCGGTTCACGACCTTCCACTTACCGTCCAGCTGGCGCTCCAGATAGACGTGGATCTCGGACAGGGTGGCACCGGCGTTCTTGTTCTCCACCACCAGCACGTTGTTGATCATCATGTTGGGGATGCTCCTGTGGCCGTGGCCACCCACGATCACATCAAACTCCGGGCAGGCATTTGCCAGATCGGTAACGCCGGAGCCGTACACACCGTACTCGTTCTCGGTATCCATGTGCATGACGCCGATCAGAACATCCACCTGATCCTTGATCTTATCAATGATCTTGCGGCTCTCGTCCACGGGGTTGGTGACAGTCCAACCCTCCAGATTCTTGGCATCCCAGCGGGTGATGTTGGGCGTGACCATGCCGATGACACCGATCTTGACGGTGCCCTTCTTGATGATGGTGTAGCCGTCGGCCAGCGGGGTGCCGTCCGGTGCGTAAACGTTGCCGGTGAGCACCTTGGCCTTCTGTTGTCCCATGACCTTTTTCAGCACATCCATGCCGTAGTTGTACTCGTGGTTGCCGGTGGTCCAGATATCATAGCCGATGGCATTCATGGCAGCGACCATGGGATGCAGGTCATCGTTCAGGAACAGCTCTGCGGAGTTGGCCTGAATGGTATCGCCTGCATCCACCACCAGCGTGTTCCGGGTGCGGCACTGCTTGATGGCGGTCGCCTGCTGGGCCACACTGCCGGAAGCATCTGCCTTATTGGCGGCGTAGTCCCATGGATCGAATTTACCGTGGGTATCGCTGGTGGCAAGGATCTGCAGATCCATGCTCCACAGGGACTTGATGTCACAGGCGGCTGCAGAGGGTGCCATGCAGCTGGCGGCTGCGATGGTTGCGGATGCCCCTGCACCACGCAGGAAGCTGCGGCGGGAGATCTTGTTCTGAGCCATAGTTGAATACCTCTCTTTTCATCATTCTGTCTGTTCCTCACGAACAGAACGCTCTTGACTACAGTATAAATCCTTGACCAATTGTTTTACAATTGCCATTTAAGAGAAAGATTTCGGCAAAAAACAGGCAGGTTCTCCAAATTTTGAGAAGAATGACTTTTGACAGGCTCAGTATACCGCAACGGCTGCCCGCCCCGAAACCACCTTGGCATCAGGTTTTGGTAAAATCCTTTTTGCGTGAAAAAAGGTCTCCGGAAAATCCGCAGATCTTCCGGAGACCCTGATTTCAAAAGTAATTCCGTATTACAGCTCGATCTTGCCAAAGCTGAAATCGGCAAAATCGTCCACGCGCTCGGTGCGCTTGGGTGCTACCGGTGCTGCATTCTCTGCATCACGGGGTGCATAGGTGCGCTCCGGCACGCCGGAAGGCCGCGGGCCGCGGGGTGCACCATTGCGGCTTCCACGGTAACCGCCGCGGTTTCCATTGTGGTCGCCATGCTCAGAACGGTTCCCGCCGCGATAACCGCCGCTGCGCGGACCGCCGGGGCGACGGCCATTGCCGCGTCCGCCGCGGGGACGGCGCTCGCCATAGGTGTTCTCGGTCTGTGCATCGGGTGCGGTGGAGTAGATGACCACACGGCGGTCACGGCCTTCGCCCTTGCTCTCGCTGCGCACGCCCTCCATCTTGCTGATGGCAGAGTGGATGATGCGGCGCTCGTAGGGGTTCATGGGTTCCATGGCAAAGCTGCGGCCGGTCTTGCGCACCTTGGCACCAATGCGCTGTGCCAGTGCGGTCAGGTCGCTCTCGCGCTTATCGCGGTAGCCGGCCACATCCAGACCCAGCTTGATGTAATCGCCCTCCAGACGGTTTGCCACAAGGCTTGCCAGATAGGAAAGGCTCTCCATGGTCTCGCCGCGGCGGCCGATGAGGGCACCCAGCTTTTCACCGTCCAGACGGATGATGGTAGCTTCGCCCTTCTGCACAGCGCTGAAGGTGACATTCTCCACGCCCATCAGGGCAATGACCTCACGCAGATAGTCCACAGCAGCCTTGACCTTAGCGTTCTCTTCGATCACGATGGGGACTTCCGGCTCCTCTTCCTCGGCAGCGGGCTGCTCTGCAGCAGCTTCTGCAGCGGGGGCAGCAGGCTCTTCGGCCTTTGCTTCCGGCTGTTCTGCCACAGCGGCAGGCTCCTCTGCCACGGGAGCGGCCTTGACAGCCTCCTGCACGGGAGTCTTTTTCTCAACAACAGGCTCAGCGGGTGCTGCAGCCGGAGCGTCCGGCTCCTCCACGCTCACGCACACCTTGGCGGGGGTGAGCTTCAGGCCCAGAAAACCAGTCTTCTGGGGCATTTCCAGCACTTCGCAGCTGACATTCAGATCATCGGCCTGCACGCCCAGCAGAGCGCAGGCTTTTGCGCGGGCTTCATCGACCGTTTTGCCGGTCGCTTCCTGCTTACGGATCATAACCGTTCATCCTCCTCTTATTCTTTATCCTGCTTGTTCAGCTCGCTCAGCGGCACGGTGCGCTCGTCCTTGTAGCGTTCCTCGTCCAGCCGGCGGGCATACTCCAGACGGTGCTTGTTCATCTCGCTGGCAGAAAGGTTCTTTTCCGTGGTCTTGCCGGTCTTGGGATCGGTGACCTTGACGGTAGTGTTCTTCACACCGCGTTTTTCCTGCTTTTTCTTTTCTGCGATCTGCGCTTCGATCTCCTTGCGCATCTTCTCGGGGTCGTACACCTTGCGCATGACCTGAGTCTGCACGGTCATCACGATGTTGGAAACGACGTAGTACAGAGAGAATGCCAGAGGATAGGTGAAGCAGAAGAACAGGTACATCAGCGGCATCATATACATGGTCAGCTTCATGCTGCCCTGCATCTGCTGGCCGCTGGCCTTCATGCTGATGTGGGTGGACAGGAGCATGGTGATGACCGACAGCAGCGGCAGCACGATGTCCAGAGAAAGGCCCAGCTTGGGGATGCGGGTCAGGTCGATGCCGAGGAAGTTCATGTGCTGGCTGAACTCGGTAATGGTAGCGATCTGCTCGGCGCTGAAGCAGCCCAGCACACCGCCGTTGCCAGCAACCACCTGTGCGATGATGTTGGTATCGCGGGTGATGGCGGTAAAGGCGACGCCGGAGGCGGTCAGGGCCTCACCGGCGGCGGTCAGAGCCGCAGCGCTGATGTGGAAGATGCGCTCCAGCGGATTGTACACGACACCGATAACGCCGAACATGACAAGGAAGTTCAACAGCATGGGCACGCAGCCTGCGGTGGGGTTATAGCCGTAGTCCTGCTGCAGCTTGAGCATTTCTTCCTGCTGCTTTTCGGGCTTGTCCTTGTACTTGGTCTGGATCTCCATCATCATGGGCTGGAAGGCCGACATTTTAGCCATGCTCTTCTGCTGGCTCAGCTGCAGAGGGATCTTGACGATGTTGATGAGCAGCGTGAAGATGATGATGTCCCAGCCGTAGCTCGGGAGCAGCTTGTAGATCCACTCCATGACATAGCCGAGAGGACCGCTCAGGATGTAAAAGAAGTTCATACCTTTGTCCATTCTGCCCCGTCTGTGGCACGGGACTTGTTATTTTTATCGTAGGACACGCTGCCCACAGTGCACCGCGTCACAAGAAGCATATTTACTTTTCCACCTTTTGCTTGTGCCGTGTGGAAAACAGCTTTGCGGGCTGCAGCCGGCGGGCAGGGTTCTGCCAGCTGCCCGGCTCCGGCACCGGGTCAAAGCCCCATTTGCCGAAGGGATTGCACCGGGCGATGCGCCATGCCCCCAGCAGGATGCCCTTTACGCACCCATGGGTCATGATGGCCTGCATGGTGTAGTTGCTGCAGCTGGGCGTAAAACGGCAGCTGCGGCCGATCCATGGGCTGAGAGTGTACTGGTAGGCCCGGATGGGCACGCACAGCGCGCGGCGGCAGATGTACTGCAGGCGGTTCATGCGTCCGGCTTTTCCGCCTGTGCCCTGCGTGCCGGGGGCACGGTGGCAGGGGGCGGCGCATCCGGCCGTTTGGCCTTATCCGGCAGACCGGCCTGTGCAAACAGCTTTGCCACAACGCTGCTCAGCTGCCAGCTCTTCAGCCGCGGGGTCATACCGCGGGCTACAAAGATCAGATCATAGCCGCCGATGTTGTAGTCCAGATGCTCGTCGATGGCCGCCTTCATCACGCGGCGGGCGCGGTTGCGCTGCACGGCGTGGCCGATCTTTTTGGTGGCGGTCAGACCCACGCGGGTCTTTTTGCTGCGGGTCTTGAGCACATACATCACAAGACCGGGGTTCACATAGGATTTGCCGCGGGCATACACTCTGCCAAACTCGCTGTTGCGGCGGATGGGACGATAGCGCATGATTCCGCGCCTCCTTTCTGTGGCTGAGAACACGCCCTGAAGGGTGCATTCTTCAGCCAGTATATCAAAAATTTTTCGACTTTGAAAGCCCATGCGGGCATTTTTACGAAAATTCTTTCAATTTTCAAAAAAAAATAAGACCGCTAATCCAATATCAGCGGTCTTTTGTGCGCATATTCATTTCTGCGCCGGATCCCGTCATAAAGGCAGAGATCAGACAGTCAGGCTCTTGCGGCCCTTTGCACGGCGAGCATTGATGACCTTACGGCCGTTCTTGGTGCTCATGCGGGTCAGAAAGCCATGAACTTCCTTGCGCTGACGCTTCTTGGGCTGAAAAGTTCTCTTCATGGTTGTATCCTCCGTAAAAACTTATCCCCGGTATGGGGTCTGATGTGGTCCCAGATTGGGGACAGGCTTGCAATTCAACAGTATATCGCATAGTATGGCGTTCTGTCAAGCATTTTTTTCGCTTTCCTTCAAACTTTTTTGTGAAAAGATTTTCAACTTTTTCACCATTCTGCCGTGGAAAACTCTTTTGCCACAAGATATTGTGGCCCTGTTTTGGCCATGCCACAACGGCCGTGCAGGGGCTTTTCTTATGTATTATAAATTACATTATAGAAATATGGACGCACAGCGTTTTTTGTGGTATACTAACCTAGTATCAGCAGCATTGTTGAAAACTTTAACGGAGTGGATGTTTTATGGATTCTTTTAAGGACGTTTTAGAGGCCGCCCAGGCGTACTGCAAAACGCAGATGGCCGAGCCGACCTATAATCTCTATATCGACGGGCTGGAGCCGATCAGCTTCGAGGATTCCAGTCATATCACCCTGTCGGTGCGCAACGACTTCATCTGCAAGATCGTCACCGACCGGTACCTCGGCCTGCTGAAAGAGGCCTTCAAGACCGTGCTGGGCTTTGATGTGGACATCACGCTGGTGGTGCCCAGCGCCCCGCCCCATGAGGTGGAGCTTGCCCGCAAATACGAAGAGGACCCTGCCTCCCCGCAGGGCAACTATGAGTTCACCTTCGAAAACTTCATCAAAGGCCCGTCCAACCAGTTTGCGTTTGCTGCTGCGCAGGCGGTGGCGGCCAACCCTTCCGGCGCATACAACCCGCTGTTCATCTACGGCGGGTCCGGCCTGGGCAAGACCCATCTGCTGACGGCCATCCAGACCGAGATCAAACGCACCCACCCCGACTTCGTCATCATGTATGTCACCTGCGAGCAGTTCACCAACGAGCTGATCGCAGCCATCCGCGCCGGCAGCACTGAAGATTTCCGCATGAAGTACCGTGTGGCCGACCTTTTGCTGGTGGACGATATTCAGTTCATCGCCGGCAAGGAGTCCACACAGGAAGAGTTCTTCCACACCTTCAACTCCCTGCACGACGCCCACAAGCAGATCGTCATCGCTTCCGACCGCCCGGCCAAGGAGATCAAGAGTCTGGAAGAGCGCCTGCGCACACGCTTTGAGTGGGGCCTGACCGCCGATGTGCAGCCGCCGGATTTCGAGACCCGCGTGGCCATCGTCAAGCGCAAGGCCGAGCTGCTGCACCTTGACCTGCCTGAGGATGTGGCCGAGTTCATCGCCAACCACCTGAAGAACAACATCCGTCAGCTGGAAGGCGCCGTGAAGAAACTGAACGCCTACTACATGCTGGAAGGCATCCAGCCTGTCATCAGTGTGGCGCAGAATGCCATCAAGGATATCCTCAACGAGACCCAGCCGGTGCCCATCACCATCGAGAAGATCATCGGCGAAGTATCCCGTACTTTCAACGTCTCCCCCGCCGATATCCGCGGCACCAAGCGCAACGCCAACGTGGCCTCGGCCCGCCGTGTTGCCATCTATATCCTGCGCGAAGTCACCGGCATGAGCATGGAGGAGATCGGCCGCGAATTCTCCGGCCGCGATCACTCCACCATCGTCTACTCCCTCAAGACCATGGAGCGGGACATGAAGAACGACCAGCACCTGCGGGAAACGGTGAGCGACATCATCAAAAACGTGAAGGCATAACCGGGCGTTTTCGACAGAAAAGTCACACTTATTTCCGGGGCAAACCCCAAAATATGGGGAAGATCCGGAACAAAACGGGGAAAATACACCCATATCTTGTGTTAAAAGAGGGAACCTTTCCACACTTTCCACTGAGTTTTCAACATTTAACTTCCGTTTTAAACAGCGTGTGTTGAAAGAAAAAGTTTTCCCTACAAATCAACATTTCCTTCACATTGCATTCACAACCCGGTGGAAACCGGTTGCCCGGCATCCCGGCAGGGATTTTCCGGGTTTTCCACAAGTTCCCCACCCTCTACTATGATAGACTACAACAAATTCAATTAACAGCAACCGGTCAGGAAGCGATTCCAAGCAAAAACAGCATCCGGACCGTGGAAAACAAAGGAGCGAGATCAGTTTGAACATCGTATGTGATAAGGTCCTGCTGAGTGCAGCCATCGATGGTGTGTCCAAAGCAGTCACCATGCGTTCTTCGATCCCCGTGTTGGAGGGCATCCTGCTGAAAGCCGAAGGTTTCCAGCTGACCCTGACCGGCTACGATCTGGAAATGGGGATCGTGACTACCATCGAAGCCAACGTCAAGGAAGCCGGCGAGATCGTGCTGAACGCAAAGCTGCTCAGCAGCATGATCAGCCGGATGCCGGCCGGTCAGATCACCATCACCTCTGCCGAAAACGGCAAAACCACCATCCAGAGCGGCGTAGCGCAGTTCGAGATCCAGTCCATGCCGGCCAACGATTTCCCCGAGCTGCCCAACACCGGCGCCGAGGAGACCCTGACCATCAAGACCGGCGTACTGAAAGATATGATCGAACGTACGTTGTATGCAGTCAGCCAGGACGAGAAAAAACCCGCCCACACCGGCGAACTGTTCGAGATCCAGCCGGACAAACTGACCGTCGTTGCACTGGACGGTTACCGTCTGGCCATCGTGGAGCGCCCGGTGGAAGCCGTGAAGGACATCCGCATCATCGTGCCCAGCAAGACCATGACCGAAGTGTCTCATCTGCTGCCCAACGACGATGAGGAGCCGGTGCACATCAGCGCAAACCGCCGTTATGTGGTCTTCATGACGGCCGGTTACACCATCATGAGCCGCCTGATCGAGGGCGAATTCCTGAATTACCGCAACGTCATCCCGGATGGCAGCCGCACCCGGGTAACCATCGACACCAAAGAATTCATCGAGACCATCGAGCGCGCTTCGCTGATTATTACAGAGCGTTTAAAAAATCCCCTCCGCATTTCCTTTACAGAGGGTAAAGTTGTGGTGCGCTGCCAGACCAACCTCGGCCGTGTGGTGGACGAATTCAATGCCGACTGCGAGGGCGACGAAGTGGAGATCGGCTTCAACAACCGCTATCTGCTGGATGCTCTGCGCAATGCCCGCACCGAGAAGGTCCGCATGGAGATCAGCGGCCCCCTGAGCCCGGTCAAGGTTCTGCCTGCTGAGGGAAGCGATTTCCTGTATCTGGTGCTGCCGGTGCGGTTCAAGAACGATTAAGAGGGAAAATTTATGCAGAAAATTCTCATCCATACGGAATTTATCAAGCTGGATGCCCTGCTGAAATATGCAGGCCTGTGCGAGACCGGCGGTGAAGCCAAGGAGCTGGTGCAGGGCGGCGCCGTGAAGGTGAACGGCGAAGTGTGCACCATGCGCGGCAAGAAATGCCGTCCCGGCGATACCGTTGAGCTGGACGGCCAGACTGTGGAAATCGGGCAGGGCCAGTAATGCGTCTGCTCTCACTGGAAGTCACGAATTACCGCAACATCGCATCTGCCTGGCTGGAACCCGGCCGGGAGCTGACCGTCATCTGCGGCAACAACGGCCAGGGCAAGACGAACCTGCTGGAAGCTATCTGGCTGCTGACCGGCGGCAAGAGCTTCCGGGGCGGAAAGGATGCCGAGCTTGTGCGCCGCGGAGAAACATTCGCGGTGCTGGACGCTGTCACCCAGCGCACCCGGCAGGAAGATCAGGAGCCGGACGACCCTGCCCGCGTGCGTATCACGGTGGGCACGCCGGACGCCCAGCGCCCCGGGCGGTATGCCGCGGTGAACGGTGCTCCGCCCAAACGGGCGGCAGGGCTGGCGGGCAGCTTTCCGGCTGTAGTGTTCGACCCCGGACACCTGAGTCTTGTCAAGGGTGCGCCGGAGGGGCGGCGCAAATTTCTGGATGCGGCGCTGTGCCAGCTGTACCCCGGTTACCTTGCCACCTACCGCCGTTATGTGCGGGCACTGCAGCAGAAAAACGCGCTGCTCCGACATTCTGCAAACGGAATGGAGCGTCCGTGGGCCGAAAAATGCGCCATGCTGGATGTGCTGAATGTGGAGCTTGCCGCACAGGGCGAGGCCATCCAGAAGCGCCGGCGGGATTACCTCGCCCTGCTGGGGCCGCTGGCCTGCGCCAACTATGCCGAGCTATCCCATGGGGCCGAGCGCATGTCCGTCCGCTATGCGGCGCAGTTTGAGCCGGGCGGCCTTGCCGACCTGCTGAAAAAGCGCCGGGATGAGGAGCTGCGCGCGGGGCAGAGCCTGTGCGGCGTCCACCGGGAAGATCTGGAACTGCTGCTGGACGATCAGCCTGCAAAGGTGTTTGCCAGCCAGGGACAGCAGCGCAGCGTGGTGCTGAGCCTGAAAATGGCCGAAGCTGCCGCCGCCGCCCGCATTACCGGCGAACACCCGGTGCTGCTGCTGGACGATGTGCTCAGCGAGCTGGACGAGGGACGCAAGCAGTATCTGCTGACCCGCATGAAGGAAAAGCAGACCTTCGTCACCAGCTGCGATGATACCGCCTTCTTAAAGACGGACGGCGAAGTTTACCGCATGAACGGCGGTGTGCTGAGCAGGGCCTGAGGCATGAAAGAATGATATAAAAGTCCATGCCTGCGGAATGCATAAATGCAGCATTATGCAGGAAGGCTGAAATGGAGAAAATACTTTATGTATATTCATCTGGGCCGTGACTATGTCCTCAACGACCGTGATATCATCGGCATCTTCAATCTGGAAACCACCACCACCTCGCCCCGGGGACGGGAATTCCTGAACTACGCCCAGAAGAACGGCGCCGTGGTCAGCCTGTCCGACGAACTGCCCCAGTGCTACGTTCTGGCAGACGGGGCTGTGGTGGATACGGTCTATCTGTCCGAGCTGTCCCCCGCTGCCATGCGGCGCAGAGCGGAAAAGATGATCGAATAAAAACGCCAAACGGCAGCGCAGAATGCCCTGCCTTTACGATAGATCGATTACACTTACACGAAAACGAACAAAGGGAGAAAGGAAATGGCAGAAGAAATCATCACAAGCACCAATGCCGAGACCGCTACTGACCATGAGTATAACGCCAGCGAGATCCAGGTCCTGAAGGGTCTGGAGGCAGTCCGCAAGCGTCCCGGCATGTATATCGGCTCCACCGGCGAGCGGGGCCTGCACCATCTGGTCTACGAGATCGTGGACAACGCCATCGATGAGGCTCTGGCCGGTTACTGTGACCACATCGAGGTCAAGATCCTGAAGGACAACATCATTCAGGTCACCGACAACGGCCGCGGCATCCCCGTGGATATTCAGGCCGACACCGG
>OIXL01000165.1_pt1 | contig 37892 bp, 34 predicted proteins | sample 1587761 | NCBI WGS metagenome assembly OIXL01 (sample SAMN03283246) | human gut metagenome | biome: human-associated habitat; material: feces | host: Homo sapiens | place: Peru | collected 2012 | reverse complement strand
TATCATGATGCATAGTGTTCAAGCTCTTTACTGCAATTGAGATTGCCATTGAGATTGCTTGCGGATTTTAGGTTTATATTTGTTTGACGAGAATATCTTTATTTGCCGACAAAGGTACATAACTTTACGGAAAAATATGTTTCTAAAATATATAAATAGACAGCTGTGGGGAAAATGTGGGGAAAAATTAGATAATTAAAAAGGCTAAATGACTGGAAATAATCACTTAGCCTTTTACTCCGTACCCAGACCCGTACTTCGTAATTGCTGCGCCCATCATTCAAGACTGTCAAATCGGGTCTTTCCTGTCAAGCCAATGATGCCTATGCGTATGCCAAACACATGGATTACGGATTTCTCGTTCCGTGAACAAACACTTTATCCGCAACTCTGCTATGTGGTGTATTGGCTTAACTCCATTTCTATGGGCAACACTTTTGTTGCAGATTTCAAGCAGCTTTTATCGAAATACCCATCAGTAAGAACTCGTTTATTAGGCTTTCCTCATAATTGGGAACAAGAGCCTTTGTGGAGATAAAATAATTGCCCTGTTTCTTAAAAAGCACTGGGGCAAACCAGCTCCGTCTTTAATTGTTTCCAATAAATGGATTGTTTCAAGCCCCTATAGAAAGAGAACAAAAATTCCTGTGTGAAAATTAATCTACGACAAGGAGCAAGCAAGGAGCAATATCAAACAAAAATCAATACCTTTGCAGTACATATGAGATAGACCAAAACAAAAGTGGAATATCGGAAACGAATAGCAAGGAAAAGAGAAGAAACGACCCAAGTTGATGTCCTTTTTGAGTTAATAATCAATAAAAGCGTTAAATCTTCACCTTTTAGAATGTGCAATTAAAAATAACAACCATATTTCTGACTTATTATCTATAAAATATTGAGTAATAATCGGTTGTAAATACTGAGTTTGAATGTATATCTTACCAAGAGGCTGATGCGGCGACCATCCTTGAAACTGCTTTTGTCGAATATGTAATCTGGGGCATATCTTGTCTCTCGTTCTTTTGTGCCGAGGATATTGTTAAGACTCAGCCTTACCAACCATGCATTGTCAGCAAAATGCTTGGTTACTCCTAGGCTAAACCATAATGCCTGTTTAACCAGATATTCCCTCATGTTTCCATCAGAATTGTAACTTAGCAGTACGTAAGGCATCCAATGGTGGCGCAAGTTGAAATAGCTGTTGAACGACATTGATATATAAGGCTTGTCATTCTTGATTTTTCTTCCATCCGTATTATAGAGTGACATATAAGTTCGCATCATGTTAAGGTTGAAATATGGTTCCCAAACACCCACATTCGTATGATAAGCCAAACTTGCATTTACTGCAGAATAATGTGGAAAATTTTCAGGCTTTGACATTGCCACCAATGGGGCAGCCTGCTGAATGATATTCGTTGAGATGATGTAATCTTTTATCCTTTGATAATCGACTGAGAAACGCAATTGATGCCATTGCAACGAATAGGATATATCTGTCGTATATTGTGGAAGTAGCCATGGATTACCTGCCTCGATGGAATAACGGTTAAAATATTCTTCGCTGTTTCTAAGTTCGTAATAGCTTGGACGTTTTACCTTGGTTGTCATACTTAATCCCATTTCGACATTCTTTACAGGCAAAGACAATGAGAAGAAAGGATAAAAATGACGATAAGTCTTATCCACCAAGCTATTTTGGGAGATGGCATCACGATACAGCATACGAAATGACTCAAATCGCATTCCCAGTTGGGCAGACAATTTGGCGATAGATACATTGCATCCGGCAAAGGCGGCGAGTTTTGTTTCTTCTGCATGAAGACGACTCGTTGCGCTTGACTTCTCGTTTTCAAGGCTCTGATAATCTTTTTCTTCTTCCACATAACTTGCATCAGCACCTATGTTAAAAGTCAAGTTTTTGTTGGCTTGATAATTGATTTTCATATTCCCTGCATAGATGTCGTGAGTAGTCTCATTTTCATTTTTCACCTCATGCGCATCCGTCATGCTTCCAGACTCTTGATTAAGACGGCTATCTGCAGCTTTTCTGCTAACATAATCAGCATTCAACGTCATTTCCCATTTTTGGGAGAATTTTCCATCGTAGAAGATGTTTCCTATCCATTGATCATAGTTTGCATGAGAATGGATGTTAGAGGATAAATCTTCAAACAGAAGATTGTCATGAAACATTTGGCTGGCAGAATGTCCTCCCCATTTGTCCGTTTCCTTGGAGTATGACAAACTTGCGCCAATGGTATGATTCTTTGCCAATTCTGCACTGATACCTCCGTTAATGGTTTGATTATAATAATTGGAATTCCATTTAGGCATATCACTTTCCATATTCCAGACAGAATGATCAGCCAAAGTCTGTTCCTTATTGGTTTGGTCTGTTTTATATCTACTGCTTGAATTGGTAAAAGAAAGGAATCCATTTATGTTCTCGGTATCGTAAGTGAGCTGCACCTGTTCCGAATCAGAGTTTTTTCTGCCTTGGCTGTCAAATACAGAAGTTCTGATGCCTAATCCTCCATCAACCTTATGTTTCAAGTTGATTTTAATGACAGCGTGGGTGTCTGCATCATACTCTACCCCAGGATTGTTGATTACCTCTATCGTAGAAATATCCTTGGAATTCAAGCGGCTCAACTCACTTTTGTCCCTCATCTTACGATTGTCGATATATACATCTGCAATTCCCCGTCCAAAGACAGAATAGCTGCCATCGCTACCTGACACTGTTGGTAATTGCGCAACAACATCATCGGCACTTCCAAAATCGCTTAATACAGATTTCTGAACATCCACGATAAGCTTTGTTCCGTCTGACTTATAAATCTTCCGATGACCTTTCACGACTACCTTTTGTAGATTTAGCGTAGCTTCGCTTAAGGCTATTGTACCTATTTTGCCAGTACTAAAGATATTGCGATAAGTGTTATATCCTACACATGTTACTTTTACAATAGCCTTTTGAGCATTGCAAGGTATTACAAATTGTCCGTTTTCATTGGTCACACCACCAGTAATAAACGAAGAGTCATTGACATTCAGAAGTGAAACATTGGCGAAATCGACAGGTTGATGATGAGTGTCCACGATGCGTCCCATCATTCTGTTAGAAGCCTTTTGGATACATTCAACGATAATAACATTATCCACTTGTTTCATCTTGATAGGATAAAAGCCTATCAAGTTCATGATGGCATCTGGAACACTTTCATTTTTGATGCTCTTCGTCACCTTGAAATCCTCCAACTCGTCATACACAAAGTTGATGACATACTTATCCTGTCGAGCATTCAAATCCTTCAATGCCGCAGAGAATGACACATTATTATATTGTCGGGTAATGCGTTGGGCAGACATACCCATGCTTATCATCAACAACATTAAGTTAAAAACAATCTTCTTCATAACTTACTCCACTCTTAAAGTTCCATCCACTTCCGTTATCTGTATGCGCTCAAAAGCATTCAATATTTCGAGATTCTGCTTCAATGTCTTAGTCTTGTCCCAATTGAAGAAGATACGAATATGCTGTGATTCAGCTTTGCCGTATTCCACCTTGACATGATAGAAGGCAGCAAGCTGCGACACGACATCGCCCAACTCGGTATTGTCAAAGACAACAGGTTTGAGGTCGAGACTATCAGCCTTCTCCGTAGCACTCACCTTGATGCTATCCATCCTGTTCAAATCAGAAGTAGAAGATACTTGCTCCGTCTTGGCTTGTTTAGCCTCATCCGAAGAAGAGAAACGGAAAATGCCTGAATGAATTGCAGCGAAAGTAATGCCTGAGAGGAAAACAATGCCAATGATGGATGCTGCTATCTTCCAGTGATTGCTGGATGTTTTACCAGAAGCTTCGTTGGCCTTTAATCCTTGCTTATCAGCAAACTTCTTCCACGCTTCGTCTACATTCACTTTCTTTGGATTTCCTTTTTTCATCGCCATCCTAACCATCGCCATATAGTGAAAGAAATCCTTTACGTCTTTATCGGCAAGCAAACGTTCCACCTGCTCGTCGGTATAGCGATCGGGATGCTCCTGCATATCGAAGAACATCTGTCGCTTCTCTTCTTTACTCTTGTTAAATTCCTTGTTTGTCATTGTCTTGCTCATTTAAATTGTTCCTTAATCCAGTCCATCGCCTTCGAAAGATGGTTGAATACCGTCACCTTGCTCACTCCCACTTCATCAGCCACCTCCTGATAAGATTTCTCCTGAAGATAGCGCAGACGGAAAATGAGTTGCCGGATAGGCGGTTCCAGGTCTTCGATGAGAAGCATCAGCCGGTCGAGCCGTTCATCGGTCTCTTCTGAGAGAATCACGTCGGCATCATCCAGCAGCAGCTTCGCCACCCTTTCCTTCACGCTCTTATGAGCTATCAGGTTGAGACAGCGGTTGCGTACGCTCCGCATCAAGTAACCTTCCTCACTCCCAGGCACCAGAACCACATCATCGGCAAGAATCTGGGCGAATACTTCGCTCACCACATCCTTGCTCTCGTCATCATCCGAAAGAATGCATCTGGCCAGATTGTACATCTTCGCGTAATGCTGACGGAATAACTGTTCTATGTCCTTTTTTCTGTTCATATACTATCTATACAGTTGAGCCAAGCGAAAAACTAAGCAAAACATCAACTTTTTTGTTTTTTCCTTTAAATCCGAATCGAAATCACCAAGATTCTCCCCGGATTGGAATACAAAAGTACACAATCTATCGGAGATAGAAGACAAATGGTAAGGATAAATCGATTTTCAGTTGATTTATTTGTTCATTCCAACATTTTTTAGTACTTTTGCCCACCAAATTACGAACAAGTAAATAAGATTGGTATAAAATAGGTATTACCAAGATAAAATAAAGAATAGATTAGATAAAGGAGAATAAGATTATGTCAACGATTATTTATCCATCACCGATATTCGGTCCGGTAAACTCCCGCCGTCTGGGAGTTTCACTGGGCATCAACCTCATGCCATCTGATGGCAAGGTCTGCTCATTCGACTGCGTTTATTGCGAATGCGGATTCAACGCCGACTTCAGTCCTAAGAAGAAGCGCCCTACCCGCGAGGAGGTAAGAGAAGGACTGGAGAAGGTTCTGAAAGAGCGCCACGACAACAACCTGCCTCTGGATGACATCACCTTCGCCGGAAACGGTGAACCTACGGGACACCCAGACTTCAAGGGAATCGTGGAAGATACGATGGAACTCTGCAAGAAGTATTTCCCGGAAGCACAAGTGTCCGTGCTCAGCAACGCCACCTATATATATAAGGAGGAAGTGAGAGAGGCGCTGATGCTCGTGGATAACAACATTCTGAAACTGGATACCGTGGATATGGATTACATCAAGAAGCTGGACCGCCCTCAGCAGCCTAACTACGACGTGAAGGATGTGATCAAATATCTGAAGATGTTCAAGGGTCACGTCATCATCCAGACCATGTTCCTGAGAGGTGACGGATTGGACAATACCAGCGAGCACTTCGTAGCTCCTTGGCTGGAGGCAGTGAAAGACATACAGCCTCAGCAGGTAATGGTTTATACCATCGCCCGCGAAACACCAGACAAGTTGCTGGAAAAGGCACCAAAGGAAGTACTCGATGCCATCAAGGAACGTGTAGAGGCACTGGGCATCAAGTGTACAGCCAGCTATTAAGAGATAATCAGGATAAGAAAGAAAAGCAAGTAGAAAAAAGAAAGAATGAAAGCGAAAAGTAATATCCTTATTATCAGCGACATGTGTGGCTACGGAAAGGTATCTGCCGCAGTTCAGATGCCTATCCTCTCTTATATGGGACTCGACGTGTTCAATCTGCCCACCATGCTCATCAGCAACACCTTCCCATACGGCAAGTACGCCATTCTGGAATGCACTTCGTATATCGAGGAAGCCTTGCAGAAGTGGAACGAACTGGGCATTCATTTTGATGCCATCACCACGGGTTTCATGGCTTCGGAGCGTCAGGCTAAGCTGGTGGCACGTTATTGCAGAGAACAGGCAGCACTGGGCACCGACATCTATGTGGATCCCGTGATGGGCGATTACGGCAAGCTCTATGGTGGAGCCAGTGAGAGTACCGTGAGATGCATGAAGGAGATGCTGAGCGTATCGCATCTCTGTTTTCCCAACTATACCGAGGCTTGCCTGCTGACGGATTCGGAATACAAGGAAGAGGGAATCTCGGAGAAGGAAGCCTATGAACTGATAGATAAACTGAGAGCCATCGGTTCCCACTCCGTGCTCATCACCTCGTGCATCGTAGAGGGTCAGCATGCCGTGGTAGGTTTCAATCATCTTACTGAAGGGTATTTCCTCCTGCCCTACGAAGAAATCCCAGTTCAGTTCCCGGGCACCGGCGACATCTTCTCCAGCATCATCGTGGGCAGACTGAAGGATGGCGATCATCTCCGCCATGCCACCCGCATCGCCATGGATACCCTGCGCAACTGGATAGACATCAACAAGGATGACAAGGACAAGAACCGCGGAATTCCGATAGAAAGACATCTGGGGGACTTGTAGAAGAAATTGAAAGGTAGAAAAACAAGGAATTGATAAAGAGGAAAAAGGGGAACCTGCAAAAACAGATTCCCCATTTTTTATAGTCGATTGATAATAGAGTTATCATTCTGAATCTGACCTTTACGAGCCTTATACTTATTGTGGAAGCTATAAGTCAATGTCAGACTATAACGGGAGTATGCCTTCTGATAGAATTCATAGTCGAGGACTGGATTGAGCTGATAGCCTTTCTGACGAAAAGTATGGAAGACATCAAATACGCTGAAACCCAGCGACAAGGCATCCTTCAAGAATGTTCGATTATACCCTAAACACACGTAGCCAAGAGGATGACTTTTATAGTTAGCATCTATCGTGCTTGTAGAATAATTTCCCTCCACAGAAAAACTACCTATCTTCTTGAAGGTGAAGTAATTGACGCAATTGCCTTTTACCACCCAAATGTGCTTTACATTATAACTCTTTGGAATATCGTCATAATAGCCAGCCAACCCCACATTGAGATTCCACCAAGGCAAGATTTTCCCATTGAAAGCATAATAAGCCCCCACGATGGTCTCTGAGCCAAAATTGGTTATATCACGATAAGTCTTGTCACCAATCGTCTCAAAATACTCAGCTATCACATCTTTCCTATGCTTATACGAGAAAGACAGAGAATGGTTACCATGCGTCAACTCCCATATAAGGGAGTTACTGATAGATGGCTGCACATTCGGATTGCCTGTTGTATAAAGAACGGCAGAAATACGTTCCTTGTTATTGGTAAGATCACTAAACGAAGGACGGTTGATACTGCTGCTATATGTAAGACTCATACTGCTCTTGTCATTGAACTTATAAGACAAGTATGCATAAGGAAACCAATTGGTATATCGCTTATCCACCTCTGTTTTATCAGTCAAGCGATTGATGCCCTTCTGCCAAGTATTCTCCATTCGCATACTCAGATAAGCAAACACCTTCTCTCCAAAGTTCTTCGACAACCCGAGATAAGCAGCCGCAACCTGTTCCTGATACTTCCAATCGCTTGAAGTCAAATCTCCCTCCACGAGATTGTTCCTGATGTTCAATCCTGTGGTTCTGATATTATTCTCATATTTAGAACCTAAGCGAAGCGCCAAACTACTAGGGAAATTAAAACGGAAATCCGCCTGCAAACTTCCTGTATTGGCATTCGAGGATGATTGATTATACTCATCCGTATGCAAAGGCTCATAATCTTCATAAGATGCTACGAAACTATTGCCCTTATTGGCATGCTTATAATTATAGTTGCCTAACACCTTTAGATAACTGTCTTTCTCATCTATTTTCCAATTGTAAGAAAGCACCGCGTTCAGATAATCCGTATTATTACGGTCGTTCATATCAGAAACACCTTGATACGTCATCTTATTGGCATCAGTAAACTTACAGTAATCACCCGCACTAACAGCATGCCCATTATTGATATTTCCATTCAGCTCAGCGCCAAAGAGATGATGATGCTTCTTATCAATGGCATAGATACTACCCACACGATAGAAATATAACTTTTGCCTATTATCATACGTTTGAGCAACAAGATGATGGGTATCTGTCTCCATAAAATGATGTTGCGTCTCACCATATAGGGCATTTCTTGCCCAGATATAATAAGTAGAGGCATAAACATTCCAACGCTCAGTTCCCAAGTTAAGATTCAACAATGGATAATAGGAATAAAACTTACTCGATTCTGGGCTTAGATTTCCCACATATCCCGTGATACTTCCATTAAAACCAGCCCGAATCCTTGTCCTGATATGAACAATGCCACCCTTAATGTCGGCATCATGCTCAGCACCATGCGTATCTTGTATCTCAATACTTTGGATATCATCAGCCTTGATACTTGAAAGGAAAGACTTCAGTTCCGTTCCTGCCAGTTTTCTGTCATTTACGAAAATGGTTGCCTCTGTATTATTCACCTTGATATTCACTCCTCCGGAAGCATCATCCTGCACCATCACCTTTGGAGCATACTTCAACACATCCGTGGCATTCATAGCCCCGATATTCTTCAGTTCACTCACATTGAAAACGGTCTTGTCTTCCTTGCGTTGGAACAAAGGCTTGTAGGCTTTCACCACCACCTTATTTAATGTATAGGCATCACGGAACAACCGGATACTGCCCATCTTGCCCACATTCACCCGTTTATACTGGGTCTTGTAGCCAACATAGGAGAAACGGGCGATGACCTGCTTCTGATGAACAGGAATCACGAAGTCGCCAGAAAGATTGCTCACACCCCCATTCACATAGCTGGAATCCCTGACATCCAGAAGAGCGATATTGACAAATTCCATCGGTGCGCCCTTATCATCCAACACCCTTCCTATCAGCTTCTGGGGTTCCTTCTGGACACACTCGAAATAGATCTCATCCTTGTCGAAGGTGGCACGGATGGGATAAAAGCCAATTACCTGGGTTACGATATCACGGACATCCTTGTTCTTGAAAGAAGTACTGACGGTGAAATCCTCCAACTCATCGTAGATAAAATTGATTTTATATTGGGTTTGAGCCTTGTCTAGCCAGACCAAGACCTTACTGAACGAAGCCTTGTCGAAAGTATGCGACAAGCGTTGTGCATAGCCTGCCATAAGCGCCATGCACAGAAATATCATAAATATGATTCTCTTCATAGTTTCTCTCTTTTTCACAGTTCCTGTCGGATAGGAACAAATCATGCGTATTTACTCTACAATCAACATCTGATTAGCCTCATCAAAGGAAAGATGTACCTTATCAAAGTGATTGATCTTGTCGATGATATCCTGCAGGGAGTCCTTGCTATCCCATTGCAGATAAAAACGGATATGTGCTGCTGCCTGGTTGCGGTACTCCACCTTTACCTGCATCTTGTCGGCAATATACTCCAAGATGCCAGACAACTCAATATCCTCAAAGACAACAGGGGTTTTTGGGGTTGGTTCTATCTTCAGCCAAGCGTCATCTACCGCAACCTTTGCCTTCTGTTTTTGCGGTGTCTTCACGCTATCTGTCACCAAAGCCGTCTCGTTCTTTTCTGCACGGTTCACAATATGATAAGCCGCATACGAAATGCCCGAAAGCATCAGCAATCCCACAAAGGCGGCTGCTATCTTCATCCAGGAAGATTGCCCTGTCGGATGATACGCTTTTTCGGAAATATCCAAAGCCTCATCCCCTTGCTTGGAATCAGTATCAGCAAGCTTTGCCTCAAACTCCTTCCAAGCTTCATCCACATCCACAGAATCTTTCGCCTTCTCATAGGCAAAAGCCCGCTTCAGCAGAACTAACTGATCGTCATTACTCTTGTTGGTCATAACTCTGAATCTTTAAATTGTTCTTTTATCATCTTCGTAATGTTGGAAAGATGTTTCCAGACTGCCACTCGGCTGATACCCAGTTCCTCTCCTATCTCTCCATACTTCATTCCTCCCAGGAATCGCATCTTGAAAATGCACTGCTGTTGTGGGGTGAGATGGGTCTTGGCAAAATGCAGCATCTGCTCCAACCGGAGTTCATCTTCTTCTGGAGATGCAGCCATCTGTTGTTCGCTGGCATAAAGCATAGCGATACGCTGCCGGTTCGTTTTTTGTGAAATGCGCTTGAGGCAACTGTTTCGAACACTCGTTAGCAGATAGTGCTCGACGGTATCTGGCAACAATACGGTATCAGATTCGAGCAATCGTTCAAAGATGTCGCTAACCACATCCTTGCTCTCTTGCTCATCGTAGAGGATGCTGACAGCCATCCCATACATCCGCCCGTAATACTGCCTGAACAGTGTTGATATTTCTTTCTTTTCCATCACGATTTTTACTAGCTATTACCCTCGAGTAGAGAAAATGCTAACCTATGAATCCAACTTTTTTTTGCAAAAGTACTCATTTTATCCTAAAAAAGAAAAGATAAGGAGGATATTTATTTTGCTGTTTCAAATATTGCACTTGATTATTTGCATATATCAAATAATAATTGTAAATTTGCGGTGGAAATATACACTTCGAAGATTATGGCAAAGGAAAGAATCTATCCCGTTGGGGTGCAAACCTTCAACGACATCATAGAGGAAGGTATGGTCTATGTAGATAAAACCGCCCTCATTTACAATATGGCAAAGAAATACAAATATGTGTTTCTTAGCCGTCCACGCCGTTTTGGTAAGTCCCTGCTAAGCAGTACACTGCGCTCTTACTTTGAAGGAAAGAAAGATCTTTTCAAAGGACTCGCTATCGAAACTTTGGAAAAAGAATGGATAGAATATCCTGTACTCCATTTCGATCTGTCAACCTTCAAGAACTGCGATTTATCTCTCTTTCCTGAAAAATTCGACATGCAATTACGCAGGTTCGAAAAGCAATTCGGAATAGAAGATATAAGGAAAAGTGCCGGCAACAGATTAACCCAGCTCATAGAACAGGCAGAATCGATGACCGGCAGAAAAGTCGTTATCATTATTGACGAATACGATGCTCCTCTACTTGATGTGTTGCATGATGAGACCAAACTAGAAGCAGTAAGAACTATCATGCAGGAGTTTTATGCGCCTATTAAAGCCAACAGTTCGCATATTCATTTTGCCTTTATCACGGGAATCACAAAATTCTCTCAACTCAGCATCTTCAGCACCATCAATAATCTTACCAACATCAGTATGGATCCGGAGTTTTCTACCATCTGCGGCATCACCAAGGATGAACTGGACACCGTTCTGAAAGAAGATATTGCTTTGCTGGCTAGCAAAAATCATGTATCATTCGAAAGAATGAGAGAATTGCTAAGAGAAAACTATGATGGTTACCACTTCAGCCGGGAAGGTGAAGATATCTTCAATCCATACAGTCTCATGAGAAGTTTTGCGGCAGGATTCATCGACAACTACTGGTATGCTTCGGGTACATCAACCTACCTGATTCATCAGATGCAACATTTCCATACAGATGTCACAACACTTGACGATATGTTTGCCTTTTCCTCATCCTTCGACCGTCCTACGGAGAAGATGAGCGATGCCTTGCCTTTGCTCTACCAAAGCGGCTATCTTACCATCAAAAAGTATGACCCGCTGAGCAATGGGTATTATCTAGGCATTCCAAACAAAGAGGTAAGGGCAGGATTAATGGAGAATCTCCTTCCCATCTATTCCGGCAAGAGCGATAGCCAGTCCTTAGGTTTTGCAGCACTCTTCTATCGTGATCTGCTGACGGGTAACATAGATCAAGCCATGGAGCAGATGAAAGCTTACTTTGCTTCTATTCCATACCCAGAGGGTGGAAAGAGCGTATTGGAGAATATGCAAAAGAACGAATATTATTATGAGACTATTCTCTACATCGTTCTTTCAATGATGAATGTGGCAACCTATACACAAGTAAAAAGTTGCAGGGGAAGAGCTGATGCTGTAATGTTTGCTTCTACAGCAATCTTTGTCTTTGAGATAAAGATCAACAAACCTGCCCAAGAGGCTTTGGCTCAAATAAACGAGAAAGGTTATATGATTCCTTACTCCGCAGATGAAAGAAAAATATATAAAATCGGTATCAGCTTCAGTACTCAAACCAGAACTGTAGAAGACTGGGAATTTGAAGAGGTAAAATAACCCTTCAAAATTCCTACAATAAATATAAATGGAAAAGAAAGAAACAAATACACTCAGTATATTTCAGCGCCCGGTATGGGTAAGCCTGTTCGCCCTTACGGCTGCTATCTCGTGGGGATGGGCTTACCCATTGATAAAAATGGGAATGGAGGAATATCAGATTACAGCAGACATGACCGGAAGCAAGATGCTTTTTGCCGGCATCCGCTTCTTCATCTCCGGCATCATCATCCTGGCCATCGCCAGAAGCTCGCATCGTAAATTCGGATTCAAAAAGAAAGCTGTTCAAGAGAATGTCTGGTTCCTTCTCCTCTATGCACTCCTCAACACCACCCTTCATTATGCTTTCTTCTATTTCGGACTCTCGCATAATGCAGGAGCACGTTCGGCGATACTCAATTCGATGAGCGTCTTCACGGTGGTTATCTTTGCCTGCATCTTCTTCAAGAGCGACAGGATGACGTGGCGAAAGGCATTGGGCTGCATCATCGGATTCCTGGGCATCCTTGCCTTGAACCTTGGCGGAAAGGAAAGCGGAAGTTTCACATTCCTGGGCGATGGTATGATTATCCTCAATGCCCTGTGTGGAGCCAGTGCTTCCCTGCTGACCCGAGGATTGAGCCAGAGAGTGGATGTTTTCGTAGGAACCGGTTATTCGCTGAGCATCGGTGGAGCCTTGCTGGTGATTCCTGCATTGTTAATGGGTGGCTATCTGCCAGTCATCAGCCTCTGGGGCATCACCATCCTTCTGCTGCTCATTGCCATCTCAACCATCAGTTTCGCTCTCTACAACAAATTATTGAGCTGCAATCCCGTAGGAAAGGTAGCGATATACAATTCGCTCATCCCCGTAGTAGGAGCCATCACCTCCTGTCTCTGTCTTGGCGAAACCTTCTACTGGAAGTATCTGATAGCAGGCGCATTGGCTACTGCCGGAATTTATATCATCAATAAAGGGAAGAAATAAATTCCGGCTGTTGCCCATGCAACCCATATAGAAAGCAAAGCCACCTATTTCAAGATACCCGTTTCGCGCTCCTCATTGTTGATATTCCGCTGTATCTTACGGTATTCCTTTCCCCGATTGATATTCCAGGCAACACCGATACGGAGCAAATTACCTCCCGAATTGTCATAACCACGAACCTGCTTGCGGAGCAAGGCGTTGACGATTTCTGCTGAATAGGATTTCGGATGAGCCATAAACGGATTATGCATATAGAGCGTAAAATCGAAATCACCTATATGATAACTGGCTGAGGCAGCCAATGAAGGAGGATTATGCCCGATGTTCTCTCCCTCCATAAAGTTCCAACCGCTATCAGCATACAGCATCACTGTCCATTTTCCCCAATACCCCTGTAATGTTCCACTATAATTATAAGCGGTATAACAATGACTGTACTCATCGCCCTTATTGAAAAAACGGTAAATACCTGCGTTCACAGATAATATAAGGTGGTCGGGGATAATGTCAAACCGGGTATCATTCGTAAGATACAACATATTACAATGGGGCTGATTCGCCTGGGAATAAAGAAACTGATCATCTTCCGTGCGGGTGTATTTCGCCAAATTACAATGACGATTGATGCGATAATTCAAGGTAAAATCAGTATTTATCCTTGGTTTACTGAAAGAGAATACCACCCAGTTCTCATATCTACTGTTAGGCTTAAGCGAAGGATTACCCACAGTCCATTCCATACTATTCTTTCGAATACGGGTATCCGAAATCATAGCTATCTGCGAAATATGCTGTGATAATTCACTTCCCAAGCGGATCTGAAACGAAGAAGAAAGGGAATAAGCCAATGTGAGTTTCGGACGACAAAGCCAAAAACTAAATTCCTCATCTCCCTGTCGATAAGACTGATTACTCAACCCGAAGCCAGCCACATAAGTTAAACGGGATGTTCCTTCCTTGAATTGTCCCAAACTTCCCTTGATTTGTGCAAAGCCATAAATACCCAATGAACGGATACCATTCTCGCTAACCACATCACCCAAATACTGATTATCCATATATTTCCAGTTCAAGTTGGTTCCTGCAGAAAAAGTAAAGGGTTTCAACCGGTTTTCATAGATAGCCTCGGCTATGAGCGAATAGGTCTTTCCATCTACCTGATATTGATAGGGTTCGCCCTCACCTTCATAATAGGCTCCTTTGGTGTGGATATAAGTGCCCAAAACATCTGCCGACAAAGACTGATGCTTGCCCAGCTGATGATAGAAATACAAATCGAGAGCAGGAGTAAAATCCCTACCCTTACTGGTTCTGTAAACAGGATACGCAGGCTTTCCAGATTCAGAAAACCACATCTCATTCGATGTATAAGGCTGATTGCTGAAATCCGTGGTAAGCGTTGTCTGGAATACATATAAGGCAGAATCAGCCAGATTATACTTCAACTGCAATGTATTATCATAATTTCGAGTTGCCACATTCATGATTTTTCGAGATATCTGATACTCAGAACCATCATGTAGAAGATATTGAGCATCCTCATTATATTCGGATGCCTTATTATCCACATAAGTCTGCTCATATAAAATATTCAATTGGCTCTTGCCCCTATTGACAGATGCATAGACATCGTTCGAACCGAGCTTGGTAGTTAGCGCATTGGTCAGGTTGAAGCCCAAACTGCCACCCGATGAAGCCCTGCGGGTATGAATATCTATCACGTATGCAATATTCTTTCCATATCTTACGCCAGGACTGTCGATATAATCTACACTCATAATAGAAGCTACATCCAGCATCTGCACGTCATGCATATTGGCGAGAATGCCATTGATACGAATCTGCACTTCTCCCTTATGATCGGTAGCAGAAATGGAACGGCCAGCCTCATCAACCCTGATATGAGGCAAAGCCAACTTTCCTAAAAGCGAAAAACCAGAAAAAGAACGCTGCTTCTGAATATCGCTTGGGAATATCAACTTGCCATCTTCCTTGTTGACCACTCGTGCCGCCTTCACAACAACCTCTTGCAAGGCTATAGAATCATTCGATACCTTCTGGATCTCCTGGGCACTTATTTCTGCACAAGAGATCAATGCCCACAGCATCACCATAGCTGTTAACAATTTACTTTTCTTCATTGTCATCATATACTTTTCTAAAACTTGTTTTCTGCTGCAAAGGTATCAAAAAGAGAAGACCGAAGCAAAAAATATGGCTGACATGAGTCTGACATTTATCAATTAACGAATATTATATCTAGTTTTATACCATCTTTCATAGAATTTCAGTACTTTTGCATTTGAATCTTTAAACAGTATATCATTTAAACAGAATAGATAATATGAAACTGAAAGCATATCATTCCATCCTCATCTTCGCCATCCTTGTGATGTCTGCGGCATTCTCCAGCGTAAGCAACTACCGCAAGGCACAGTATGCCATTGTACAAGATATGAACAAAGCTTTGGCTCTGACTCTTCAGGAAAATAAATATCAATGGATTACGCCTGATACCATCCAGAGCTACCGCTCACATCTCAGCATCGACCTGCTGAAATCGACCAGTAATCTCTGCTATGTGATGGAAGACAGAAGAAGAGGCAAGAACAATTCCCAGTTGGTAAATAGCGCCAACCTGCTCAGCAGCAAACAGATGCTCCTCAACGAGCATTCTATCCAAAGTTATGCCAACTGTTCGATGGCAGATGTTTTGAGTATGAGCAACCAGCGGACATCTTTGACGCTTACCCTCATGGCTATGATTTGGGCAATTGCATCGCTATACTATCATCGCAGAAAACAACCCTGGAATCATGAGGCTGATATGTTCGGTACCATGTGCTATTCTCAAGACGAGGATTCCTTCTACAATCAGGGAAACGGACAAGCCATCAAGTTTACTCCGATGCAGCACCAGCTGATGCAGCTCTTCTTCAACAATACGCATCATCAACTCTCCAAACAGGAGATTTGTGATGCTCTTTGGCCCAAGAAACCGGATGCCAGCGAAACACTCTATACCTTGATTCGCCGTATCAAACCGGTGATTGAGCAGAATAGCAACCTCATGATTGAGTCGGAAAGAGGCAAGTCTTACCGACTGATAATCAGATAAGTTCAGAAATGTCAGCCAAATGTCATACTTATTATTTGGCAGTTTCTCATCTTCTTCATACCTTTGCTGCTAAAATATAAAAGAAGCAAAGATATGAAGAAGATTTTTTTGATAGCAGTTATCTTGCTGATGATGATAAACTTCATCATCAACTATCATCATGAGGTTACGAAAGAGCAGCATACACCGATGGCGGATTTCAAAACCAAGGTAGAGATGGCACCTATGAAAGAATACAATGACCCGGACTTCGGCTACGTTGTCAAGTATCCTTGCTTCTTCCAGCAGGAGGATACTTCGGTATCGGGATACCAGGGCTATGCCCGCTTCTCATTCACCAATCATGCCAACATCATCCTAGAGAGTTACGTTACCCCCAACTATAGCAACACCCTCCAGGCTTGTGCCGATTCTCTAGCCCAGAAGCTTCATTCGGAGCGGACGATGCAGGCATCGAATAAGGCATTCATCCTCTCCGGTCCTGTCTATGAAAACGGAGTAAGAGTAGATGGTTACAGTCATTACGATAAATTCATCAAGAGTGGCAGAATACTCTTCGTCTATTCCCTCACCTATCCAGACAGTTACAAGCCAGCCATGCCCCGACTATTCAAACTCATAGACGACTGGAAGGTTTTAGGGGCATATTAATCTGCTTTGAAGATATCCTCGTAAGCCTCTTGGGATTGTATAAAAACAGCTTTCAAAGAAAATAATTGCACTTGATTATTTGCATATATCAAATATTAATTGTAAATTTGCGGTGGAAATATAAACATCGAAGATTATGGCACTTAAGTTATATCCATTAGGCATACAGACTTTCGAGCGAATCCGCAAGGAAAACAAGCTCTATATCGACAAGACGGAATACGTTTACCGCCTGACTCACACCAGCGGTACCTATTTCTTCTTGGGACGTCCACGCCGCTTTGGAAAATCCCTGTTTCTCACCACCCTCCAAAGTTACTTTGAAGGCAAGAAAGACTTATTCAATGGTCTTGCCATCGAAAAGCTGGAAAAGGAGTGGACAGAATATCCTGTGCTCCACTTTGATTTGAGCGGAGGCAAACACATGAATAAAGAACAGCTGGAGAGATATCTCGCATTCATACTGGAAACAGAAGAGAAGAAATGGGGTATCACACAGCCACAAATTGATGCCAATAACCGATTGACAGAACTGATCAATACTGCATACGAGAAATCCGGAAAACAGGTAGTCGTGCTTATTGATGAATATGATGCGCCCATGCTGGATGTGGCTCACGAGCAAGAACAGTTGGATACCTTGCGCAATATCATGCGCAACTTCTTCAGTCCTTTGAAATACAGCGAAGCTAAACTGCGCTTTGTCTTCCTGACAGGCATCACCAAGTTCTCGCAAGTCAGCATCTTCAGCGAACTGAACAACATCACCAACATATCCATGAATGATGATTATGCAGGTATCTGTGGCATCACCAAAGAAGAACTTCTGATGCAGATGTCGGAAGATATTGAGGAACTTGCCCGAAGAAGAAACATAACGAAAGAGCAAGTCATCGACAAGTTAAAAGAGAATTATGACGGCTATCATTTCACAAGATTCTCACCCGATATCTTCAATCCATATAGCCTGCTGAATTGCTTTGCTGAAAACAAGTTCGGATCCTATTGGTTTACTTCCGGTACTCCAACTTATCTCATCAATATGATGCGCAAATATCAGGTAGTTCCTACAGACATCATCACACGAGTGGAGGCTGATGCCAGTGAGTTTGATGCTCCTACGGAGAATATGCCAACCATCATGCCGCTGCTTTACCAAAGTGGATATATCACCATCAAGGAATATCATGAAGACTACAACTATTACGTTCTTGATGTTCCTAACAAGGAGGTAGCAGATGCTCTTCATCATATTCTCTCTGCTTACAGACTATCAGGTGGACGTTGAAGTTCATACACCGAACGGCAGAGTTGACATCGTATTGCTCACCCATACAGACCTTTTCCTGTTGGAGATTAAGCTGGACAGGAGTGCGAAGTCTGCAATGCAGCAAATCAACCTGAAGAACTATCACAAACGATTTGCGCTAAGCGGCAAGCCAATGACCAAGGTCGGCATCAACTTCGACAGTAAAACTGGGAATATCGAAAATTGGATAATCGAAAAAGCATAAGATAAAAAAGATGCTTTTACCTTATTTATCCCCTATCACCAAACGCTATTTATCCTTTCTTTTTATACACAAAAGTGTAATTCTTAAGCCACACTCTTGAGAAATACACTTTTGTGTCAAAGGCTTTTTCCTATAAAGCTATACTTTTGCAGCAGAAAAATAAAAAAATCAAGCAAAACAGTAGCAATATGAAGGAAAAAGTAATTTTTACCACAGCGTTGTGCCTTTCGGCTATGACTCCGATGATGGCGCAGAATATCACCGGCAAGGTGATGAATACCAAGGGAGAACCTTTGGCGCAGCATCTGCAGGGAAGAAATCTTCTTTTTCTTTATTCATAAGCTATTCTGAATATTCGTCTGCAAAAGTACATTATTTTATTTGATTACAACTCTATGGTATTGTTTATTTACAGATAATTAACCATAAAAGACTCTTGATCATTATTTACTGCACAACAGCCGTTTTACGAGCGCACAACAAGTGGCAGACAACCGCACAACAGCTGATGTGCGATTGCATAACAGCTGTTGTGCGGCTGATGATACTATCTCTTACGACAACTATTCCTATCTTTTACGACAACTTATCCTATCTTTTCCAACAACTATTTCTGTCATTTCAAACCGCCAATCACAGTATTTCCAAATTCTATCTGTATTTCTTTCCTCTTTTCTTCTTGATTCTCAGAATAATTATTTATCTTTGCGACGTCAACCAGACAATAACGGGTGATAACAAGAACATTTTATTCTTGCTGACATAAAACTGAGAAAACTATGGCTATAAAATATGAAATACATTATCTTCCCAATGCTGGAGGAAATGAAGAGACACGCCGATTCGCCCATATCTTTGAGCAACCTGCGATGACAGACAAGCAGATGATAGAACGAATAGCCCAACATAGCTGTTTGGGAAAGGGAGAAGTGGCTACTGTCTTCATGCAACTGCGTGACATTATCGAAGAAGACCTGCAGGATGGAAAGCGTATCAATATCCCGGAAATCGGATACCTCTCACTCTCGGTAAATCTGGATATGGATGAACTGAAGCCTGACAGCAAGGTGAGAGCCGACTACGTTAGCGTAAGGGGCATCAAGTTCCGCCCCAATGAAGACCTGCTGAAACAGGTGAAGTATCATACTCATTTCGAGAAATCGCAATATACTTCCCGCTCCTATCCTTTCTCTGAAGATACCTTGAAGGAGAAAATAAGAGAGTATATGAAAAGCCATCGCTCCATCAACCGCAGAACCCTGGAAATGGAATTTCATATCCGCAAACAGACTGCACTCAACTGGTTGAAGCAACTGGAAAAATCCGGTTTCCTGATTAAAGAAGGTTCACGTAATGCTCCGGTTTATTTCCTGGCAGAAGAATAGAAACCAGCATAAGGATTATCGGCTATAGTCATAGGAAATAGCCTGAAATCAAGCTTTTCGTAATCTACAACCAAAAGTAAAATACTATGCCAAATAAAGAAGAAAAAAGAATAACAGAACAGAGCTCGCTCTACGAACATCTCGAAAAGATGAGCGTAGCTGAACTCACCGCTCATATCAATGAAGAAAACAAGAAGGTGGCGCTGGCGATAGAAGAAGCATTGCCTGCCATCAACCAACTGATTTCCGCCATCGAAGGGCAGCGGAAGAAGGGCGGAAGACTCTTTTATGCCGGTTGCGGAACGGGCGGAAGACTGGCTACCCTCGATACCATCGAGGTGCAGAACACCTATGGCATCGACGGTTCGCAGATACAAGCCATCTTCCCCGGAGGCATCGGCTGCCTTACGCAAACCAGGGAATCCAGAGAAGACGACCTGGAGAATGGTTGGCACCAGCTCTGCGACAAACATATCTCAAAGCAGGATTTCGTACTCGGTTTTTCTGCCAGCGGCACAACCCCATTCGTGCTTTCCATCTTGCAGCATTGCAAGAAAGAAGGCATTCCTACGGGTTGCATCGTCAACAATCCCCACGCTCCCATCGCCCAAGCAGCCGATTATCCTGTAGAAGTCATCACAGGACCGGAATTTGTAACGGGAAGCACTCGCATGAAAGCAGGCTCATCGCAGAAGATGATTCTGGACATGATAAGCACTTCCCTTCAGATCAGGCAAGGACGGGTGGAAGGCAACAAGATGGTGAATGCCAAACTCATCAACCATAAACTCATCGACCGTGCCTGCCGCATCTTCATGGAACGCAATCCGCAATATACGGACTACGAAGAAGTGAAACAGCTGATCCTGGAATCAGGAAGCGTGAAGAAGGCAGAAGAGAAATTACATCTTCTCGGTGCCGTACATGTCGTTCCACCAACTGGCATCATCCTGTAACCACTTGGCAAACCAGGCGAAGATAGTATCTTGCCACTTGAGGCGCTTCTCATAGTCTATGATGTGATGGTCCTGGTCTTTTACCAATACCATCGCTGTTGGACGGCCGAGGAGCTTCAATGCATTATAGAGCTGGATACTCTCGCCCACTGGTACATTGTTATCGGCAGTACCATGCACGAAGAGCAATGGTGTATGAATCTTATCAGCATTGTAGAGCGGACTCTGATCAACGAAGAGATGCTTGTTGGTCCAAGGATACTCATTCGCCATGGAAACTTCGCTATAGCTGTAGCCCCAATAACCCTCGCCCCAATAGCTGGTATGATCGCTGATACCGGCATGGGAGATGGCTGCAGCAAAGAGGTCGGTCTTGGTCTGCAAGTACTGGGTCATGAATCCACCATAGCTTGCACCGATACATCCTATCTTCTTACTGTTCACGAAGTTATGCTCCTTACAGAAAGCCTGCGTGCTGGCAATGATGTCTTCTGCCACGCCCTCGCCTGCCGTATCCACGTGGCGGGCAGAGAACTTCTGACCGAAACCGGTAGCACCACTAGGATTAACCACCAGAACAACATATCCCATCGCTGCATATACATGATGAGGATAGCGACTCTGGAACATACGGGTGGTAGGACTGCAACCGCCGTAGTAATTCACAATCATAGGATATTTCTTCGCAGCATCGAAGTGAGGAGGCAGATAGTAACGGCAGCAGAGTGTATCGCCACGAGAGTTCACATAGTTCCATGCCTTGCATTCGCCCAGCTCGATGTCCTTCAGCAGTCGGGCACTGAGATCATCCACCAGCAGAGCCTTCTGTGCCTTGGTATTCATCTTGTAGAGACGGTCGGCATTGGAAGCACTCTGACCAGAGAACGCCATTTCCGGAGCAGCCGCTGCAATGGAGAAGCTCTTGATATTCTCTTCCGGAGTCTTCAGGAGAGTGAACTTTCCAGTCTTAGGATTGAGCTGGAAGAGATGCATGCAGTCTTTATCCTCGGCAGTAAAATAGATGTTTCCATCCGCCTTGCTCCAATCTACGCTCTGCACGTTAGGGTTGAAATCCCTGGTCATCGGTTTCACCTTCTTGTCTGCCAAAGTCATCAGATAGAGCTGTGTATCTATCATGCTTGGTGTCTGTCCCTCTTCTACATTCTTTCCGATGCCATTGAAAGCCTCAGGCGAACCGGTTATGAGGATGCTCTTGCCGTCTGGCGAGAACTGGGCACTATTGATGAATTCTCCCTTCTCTACCAAAGTCTCCACGCTCATGTCGTTCAGATTGAGACGATAGAGGGAATTGACCGTTGTAGGACGCTTGGTAAGACGCTCCTCGCTCTTGCCGATGAGCAGATAGCGGGAGTCGGCAGAGATATCATTGAGATATACATTGTGATAGCCGAAAGTAAGAGGCTGGAGAATGCCCGATGCCAAATCATACTTGGCAAGATAGCTGCGGTTTCTCCATCCAGGCTGGCGGTCATCAGGCTCCTTTACATCAAACACCTGAGCATCCTGCTTTCTACCCTCCATATAAAGCGTATAGATAAGCGATTTCTCATCAGGAGTAAACTGGAACCAGCCTTCCGGAATATTAGCCGCCATCACCTCGCGCTCCATATTCAGCGGATTGATAGTGATAAGCTGCATGGCTCCGTCTGCCTTTCCTTCACCGGCGATGGCATTGTCGCCCGCCTTCTCGGTAAAGTACATCTTGTTGGTGCGAGGCATCCATCTTACGTTCTCCTCAAAGGAAGCAACAACCTTGTTGGTCTGGCTGTTTCTCAGCTCATTGATGCTATGGTTCTTGCCCTGACGGTCTACCCAAGTCTTGCGCACAATCATAAACTTGCCATTTGGCGAAAGTGCCACACTTGAATAGTTAGGCATGCAGATTACATCATATATATTAAAGGTGCGCTTGGTATTGGCAGAAGCCTCGCCCACGCTCAGCTGCTTGCCATCGGCAGCAGTAACGCTCACCTTGAAATCGTTGGCAGCATCCTTGTCTGCAGTCTTATCGGAAGACGAATCAGATGCGGTGAGATATTTGATGACCACGGTATGGGTAGAAGGCAGCAAGACGGTCTCAGCCTTGTCACCATTCACCTTCACCTGCTCGCCATCTACGAAGAGGCGATATTGCTTCAATCCCTTCACCTCTACAGTAGCCTTGGTACGGCTGGTGTTAGAAACGGTGAAGGAAGCCAGATGGAGTGCATTCTGCTTGGCATGATCAGCCAGGAGCTGAGAAGCAGCCACTTCCTTGCCATTATTCAATAAGTTGAACGATAATGGAGAGTCCAATACCCCCTCCATTGCAAACTTCTCTCCCTTCACATTTACGCTGTCTGCCATCCAGGGAGTAGCCACTGGGAATGGACCCACATGCTTCAGTTTCTGCACCTCGATGGTCTCGGCATTGGCAGAAAGCGAAGCACAGAGAGCTGCGCTGAAAGTGAGAGCCCAAAGGCTCTTTCTTGTTGTTTTTATCATGATTTATTTCAATTATATTAAATTTTCTGCGAAATTACAAATAAAAGTTGAGATAAACGAAACTTTCTCTTACATATTCTGCTTTTCGTCGGGTTAATTCTGTTTTTATGTTATCTGAACGTTAAGAAGAGCTTTCAGAAAGTTATAGTTGTGTTAAACCCCTATTCCGTTCATTGTCATTCCAAAAAATCCATTTATCTTTGCATCGTCAAACAGAAAAAGAAAGAAGGATTAAAACTAAAAAAAGATTGTTATGAACAAGAAAAATATGATATTACTGAGTTCTTTGCTCGTATGTTCGCTCGAAAGCTTCGCACAGAACAAGGTTGAGGCTACCGATTCCATCTTGAAGGATATGGACCTGGATGCAGTAACCGTGGTTGCCTCCAAGCCTTTGGTAAAGATGGAGACCGACAAGATGACCTACAACGTAGAACAGGATGCCGATGCCAAGGCTTCTACCGTACTCGATATGCTGCGCAAGGTTCCGATGGTTACCGTAGACGGACAGGACAACATCACCGTGAATGGTTCTTCCAGCTTCAAGGTATACGTAGACGGAAAGCCGAATCCCATGTTCTCTGCCAACCCATCGCAGATATTCAAGGCGATGCCGGCAACCATGGTCAAGAACATAGAGGTAATCACCAATCCGGGAGCCAAATATGATGCAGAAGGAACGGGCGGTGTGCTCAACATCGTACTCAACAAGCAGACCGTGAATGGCGCAGGAGGCAACGACCTCAGCAATGGATATAACGGCAACATCAGTGCCACTGCCGGCAATCAGGCGCAGAGCATCTCTGCCCTCATCAGCGGTCAGCAGGGCAAACTTACCTACAGTGCCAACGGTATGTACAACTACCAGAAGATGAACGGAACAACCATCTCCTTCGACCGTACGCAGAAAGACGGAAGCCTGATGAACTACTATCAGAAATCAGACATGAAGCAGCCGTTCTCGATGGGTAACATCAGTCTCAGCTATGAACTCGATTCGCTGAGCAACATCAGCGCCACGGCAGGCTTGACCACCTTCGGGCAGAAGCTGAACGGTCATCCGATTACCCGAATGTCTGGCGGCATCTATGGCAAGGGCTTTGAATATGGTAACGAGATGAAGCAGGATCTGGACAACACTTCTTTCAATGGAAGCATCGACTATCAGAGATTCTTCAACAAGGAGCGAACCAACTACCTCATCCTCAGCTATCTCTTCAGCACCAACCCTACCCATATCGACAACTATACGTTCTACGATGACATCAGTCAGGTAACGGGAATTCAGCTCAACGACCTGCTCTCCAAGAGCAAAACCCGTGGCACGGAGCATACCTTCCAGGCAGACTTCACCCACTCGCTCAGCAAGACACAGCACTTGAACTTCGGCGCCAAATACATCGCCCGCACCAACAAGAGCAATTCCCGCTACTACGATGTGGCAGCAGATAAGACCGAAACGCTGAATCCAGCCAACAGCATGGAATACAAGAACACCCAGAATATTCTGGCTGCATACGCTGAATGGAAAGGAAACTTCGGAAAATGGGGTACGATGATGGGAACCCGCTACGAGCAGACCTGGGAAAAGGTGAAGTTTGAGCAGGGCAAGGGCGATGACTTCGACAAACAGTACGGCAATCTCGTACCTAGCGCCAGCCTTTCCTACAACATCGCTCCAGGCATGAACATCGGAATGAACTATCAGCTGCGCATCACCCGTCCTGGCATCACCTATCTGAATCCATACGTAGACCGCAGTAATCCTACTGCCATCTCCTATGGTAATACAGATCTCGACGTGGTGAAGTCGCATCAGCTGAACATGGTATTCAATTACTATAACCAGCGATTCATGTTGAGCACCACCCTGGGTTACGGATTCTGCGACAACAAGATAGAGCAGTATTCCTTCCTCGATGCCGACAACCTGCTCAACACCACCTACGGCAATGTTTCGAAGACCCGCAACGCCAGCATGAATGTATTCATCAATTGGCTGATGTTCAAGAAGACAAGACTGATGCTGAACGAGAGTTTGAGCTACAACGATTTGCGCAGCGATGCCCTGGGATGGAAGAACAACGGATGGAACAGCAGCACGATGATCAACCTGCAACAGACCCTGCCTTGGGAACTGCAATGGACCGTGGGTAGCATCATCCAGACCAAGCAGCATAATCTGCAGGGCTATCAGAGCGGTATGGCATTCTTCTATACCACCCTCTCCAAATCTATCGTGAAGGATAAGTTGGATTTGAGTCTGATGTTCCTCACTCCTACCGACGACAATCTCAACATCAAGCAGAAGACCGTGGGTTCGGACTACGTACAGAACATGACCGTAAAAGTGCCATTGCGCCAGATCAGTCTTACCCTGACATGGAAGTTCGGAAACACCAAGAAGCAATTCCAGCAGGCGAAGTCAAACATCAAGAATGACTTCCAGGAAGAGCAACAGGGAATCCAGACAGGAGGAATGGAGAAATAATAAAAACGGAAAAATCAGCAGGAAGACTCTTTTTCTGCTGATTTTTCCGTTCTATACAACTGATTGTTTTTTATAATCTGATAGCTAAATCAATACCTGTCGGAGCTACCGAAAGACTGATATTGTCATTGATATCCTTCTCATTCTCTCCATCACTCTCCTTTCCTTTCTTCTTGTTCTTTCCCAGAATCCAATCGCCTATCAGATAGCCGGCTTCTGCTGAGGCTACACCGATGGCGGCACCCGCCATGACATCTTCCCAATGATGGCGATTGCGGCGCACTCTATCCACAGCCACTCCCGTAGCCACCGCATAGCCCGCCACACCAATCCAGGGCGAAACCTTGCGATATTCGTGCATCAATGTGGCAGCACCGCAGAAAGCTACAGAAGTATGTCCGGAAGGAAACGACTCGTTATCAGTTCCATCGGGTCTCATCTTGTGTATCGACTTCTTGAGCGAATAGGTTACAGCCGCATTGACGCCGAACGAGAGCACCGAAACTGCAATCCTTCGCTTCCAGGAACTCTCAGCCTCCACGCCCAGCATCTTCAATCCGAAGACAGATGCCGTTGGCACCAGGCGCAGGACATCATCGATTCCATCACCATGATAGCGCTTATAATGAGTAGTCTGCTCTACAGGAACCGTTGTATTCTGCCCCATGGGCATCATCATACTTTGCGAAAAAACAGGGGCAGAAACCATCATGATTCCACCTAATAATATCTTTCTTATTCTTTTCATATTCATGTTAATATGTCGTACCCGGCATGTATGGCGAAAAGGGAAGCCATTTCCATTTTGCTTCCATTTTTATCCTAGATTTCTTCTACTATCTCGCTCATGTCCTTGCGCTTCTTCTCGGCATGAGGACAATCTTCTGCAATATGCCCGATAGGAATAATAACAACTGCCTCATAGCCCTCACGAGGGAAAAGCTGTTGCATCTTATCGGTATCGTAATTGCATACCCAGCAGGTTCCAAGTCCACGCTCGGTGGCTGCCAGACAAAGATGCTCAGTAGCGATGGCTACATCAATATCTCCATGAGGCTTCTCATCATATCTGCGAACCCAGTTTTCATTCACGTTTTTCATGCCCACGATATACATGGGAGCCGTCTTAAACCACTCACGATCGTAGCATTCCTGCAATTTCTCCTTAGCTTCTGCAGAACGGACGATAAGCCAGAGCCAAGGCTGTCTGTTCACAGCAGACGGTGCCAACTGCACACACTGCATGATATAATCCAAATCCTCCTGGCTTACAGCCTCAGAGGTAAACTTACGAGCCGAGAATCGCTCTTGACTCAATGATAACATATTTTTCATATCGTTCTGATTTTACGATTATTTAAACTTGATTATGGGCACAAAGATAAGAAAAATTTACGGAACAACAAAAAAACAAAGAGAAAAGATAATAGGTTTCGGATTATTTTTCGTAATTTTGCAGATTGTACAAGAAATCGTTGTTAATATTAAAGGAAATGATAGGACTGGCAGATTGCAACAACTTCTACTGTTCGTGCGAACGAGTGTTTCGCCCCGACCTGATAGGGAAGCCCGTGGTTGTTCTGAGCAACAACGATGGGTGCATTATCGCACGCTCTGAAGAAGCCAAGGCTTTAGGCTATAAGATGGGCGACCCGTTCTATCAGGTAAAGGAAAAGCTGGAGGCAGAAGGCGTGGCTATCTTCTCCAGCAACTACACGCTTTATGGTTCACTTTCCAATAGGGTGATGTCGATGCTATCGCACTACTCACCCCATATCGACCAATACTCCATCGACGAGAGTTTCTTCGAAGTGGATCATTCCATGGCAAAGAGCTTTTTTGAAACAGATCATTCCATGGCAGAACGTTTCTTCAAGGAATATCCGAAGGAAAACGTTACTTCTGCTACATCAGATCCTTTGCTCCACCAATATGGTGCCAGGATTTCGGCTGATGTATTACGAGCCGTAGGCATCCCTATCTCCATCGGAATCGCAGAGACGAAGACTCTGGCAAAAATCGGTTCTAAATTCGCCAAGAAATACAAGGGATATCAGGGCTGTTGTCTCATCGACACAGACGAACGGAGACGCAAGGCGCTGTCTCTCTTCCCCGTAGAAGACGTATGGGGAATAGGTAGGCAGATAGCCCGGAAGCTCGACTATATGGGAATCCGAACTGCTGCCCAGTTTGCGGATAAGAAAGAAAGTTGGGTGCGCAGCCATTTCAATATCACCACCGTCAGGACCTGGAAGGAACTGAACGGAGAGAGTTGCATCAGCATCGAGGAACTGCCGCAGAAGAAGAGCATCTGCACCAGCAGGAGTTTTGCCGACGAGGGCATTACAGACAAGAACGTGATAGAAGAAGCCGTGGCTAATTTCGCCGTGCGCTGTACAGAGAAATTAAGAAGACAAGGTAGCGTATGCCAGGGCATTACTGTATTTGCATGGACCTCCAGATTCAATGAGAGCGTACCCGAATATACCATCCACGACTCCCTCACCCTACCCATCGCCACCAATGCGCAGGACGAGATTGTGGGCGCCGCTCTCACCATTCTCAGAGCCAGATATCCCAAGCCGATGGCCGACAGCAGAGCTGACCGTCCCGGAATGTCATTCAATTTCAAGAAAGCAGGCGTTATCCTGTGGCAAATCTCACCCGACAATCCTCGCCAGCAGGACCTCTTCGACCCTATCGACCGAAGCAAGCAAAAGGCACTGATGGAAGCCATCGATGCCATTAACCGCAAGAACGGCTATGGTACGATAAGGCAAGCCATACAAGGCACCGATTGCCAATTCGATTTGAAACGGGAATACATGTCAAAACGTTTCACAACGAACATCAACGAAATACTGAAGGTAAAAACCCAATGAGATGCAAAATTAGCCCCTTTCAAAAAATGGGCTCCATAAACTAAGAAAATGAATAAGAATAACGAAAATAATATAAAGCTGACATTTCACCCTGCGGAATTCGGAGAAAAGATGCCGATTCCGCTGGCTGAACAAAGCGTAAAAGCCGGCTTCCCTTCGCCGGCACAAGACTATATGGAGGGAGAAATAGACCTCAACGATATTCTGGTTCGCCATCGTGAGGCAACTTTTTACGTGCGTGTTTCGGGCGACAGCATGAAGGATGCAGGCATTTTTGACGGTGACCTCGCTGTGGTTGACCGGCAGATAGAACCCTCTAACGGCAACTTTGTGATAGCTTTCGTAGATGGCGAATTCACCATTAAACAGTTCAAAATGGACGAAAGCGGAACCTTTGGCTGGCTCATCCCATGGAACAGTGATTTCTCGCCTATCCGGGTAGATGAAACCAACCGGTTCATGGTTTGGGGCGTGGTGACCTATGTGATTCATCAGATTGCTGAATAGTTTTAAGTTAAAGAACGTAAAACATTTAATCACTTTCAATATTTTTTATTACTTTTGTTGTCTAAAATGTGGCATTCAATACTGCATTAAACACAAATTAATAAAAAACTGAACTTTCGCATGTGGTTCAAGAACGGGCTGAAGGCCCAAAAGCTCTTAGCCCAGGGCATCGCCCTGGGTATAATGGCAATCAGCAAGGCGCCCTGTAAGGGCAAAAGCCTTATGTTTTTGCCTGGAGTTTTAAAGCTTTTGCCCTTACAGGGCGACAAGTTTGTGTCCGTAATTACCCAGGGCGATGCCCTGGGCTAGGAGTTTCTGCCCTTTCAGGGCGCATGGGGCTTACATGCGAAACTTAAGTAAAAAATTAACAAAATAAACTACAAAAAACAAAGCCATGGAATACGCTTTATATAGATACGAGTTTGAGGTCATAGAGAAGAAAGACTCCTCCATAAACCTGTTCCCCGAGCTATCGGAGAGTTTTAACCCAAGACAGGCATTCGAGAAAAAGAGCGAACTGCTCAACTATCTGCTAGAAAATGACTATCAGATGCTCCTTGCCGAACAAAATCAGCAAGTTGCAGAACCAAATCAGCAGGTTGCTGAACGTAGCCTCTTTCCTGTTGCTCCGGCTAGCGCAAAAACTGAGCAAGCCTTTACCTTTGATTGGGCTAGCTTAAAACCAACGCTAACCTTTACCAGCAGCAGAAAGAAAAAGCTCTACCACAAATACACTTCTGCACCGAAGGATGGATTTGCCATCCTGGAACTAGCCCGCTGTAGAAGCATAAGCCATCGTCCGCAACCCTTTTTGGATAAAGCCGTGATAGAAGACGACTATGAGTCACTTCACATCATCATAGACAACCGCGGCACCTATCAGCGTGTAGCCATCGAAGTGAAATCTTCCGTTTTCAAAAAGACCGATACCGTGGCCGATTCACTTGCCCGTGCCCTGAGCAAGGCTTTTGCCCGCTATGGACTCCTGGTGAAAGTGGTGCCCATCCGCGATGACAAGCACTTCTGGAGTTTAGTGAGCGACAGAAAGCAGTTTCCACGTGGTTTCAATAAACTGTGTGTAAAGTTCCCACAAATCAACGACCCAAAAGTAACCGAAGCTATGAGACGTGCCAATATCATCTATCGTGAAATGTTTCATTCCAATCTCGTTATCATACAAGAATCGTCTGAGGGAGAAAAACTCAGTTTCAACGAAGAAGACGAGAAACAGAGAGAATACATGAAACTTTGCGCAGAAAATGCCGACAGCATCAAGGTATCGCCAATAGGCGCCCGCCCTATCACGCTTGGAGGAAAAACTGCCAAGACGCAACAGATGACTGATGCGGAACGTAAAAACATCGAGGATGTGAACCACGAGATAGGGCTCTTCGATGGCGACCCAATTCAATCCACCCAATCATTCATGGACAAAGCATACGGTAAAGCATGACACAAAACGACAGAAGGCGCAAGAACCTCAGAAAAGAAGAACCGATTTATAGACAGCAGGCTCAATACCTACGAATAATGGGAGAAAAAAAAGCCTCTGACACAAGAAATGACGATGTGGCAGATAAACTCCGCAACCTAGACCTCCTGACTTGGGATGAAACCGAACGATACTTCGCCCGATTCGCCGAAGACCTGGATGATGCGAGCTATGCGGTGACCGACTTGCTTATAGAAACAGCCTGCCTAGGCAGAACTATAGGAATGGAAAGGGAATTGCCTCCCCTGATAGCTGCCCTGACTTTCGCAAGATTGATGGCAGCCGGCGACGAGGTGTTTGAGAAATATCAGGACATCTGGATAGCCATCATGAGCTCACAAGACCGCAACCCAGAAGCCAAGCCCCTCTTCGAGAAATTCTGTCAAGAGATAGAGGCCAACAAGTTCGACCCATCCACCGGCAAGGAGACCATCTACCGCCGTGGCGACCCGATAGAGCGATTCAGAAGCACTGGGGTGACTAAGACGGACGCTCGGCAAGAGGCGCTGCTCTACGGGATACTGGAAGCCACCAAGGAATGGAACAGAAAGGAGGCTTTCAAGGCTTGCTGGCCCCTATGGGCAGAGCTTTGGAAGTACTTGCTGGAGAAGGAGGAGCTGGTAGAGGAAATCTCCCGAAAGCATCCCAAAAGCAGCTCAAACAACACTTCTATCAACATCACGCTGGTGTGCAATGTGGCTGGACTTCTGAACAGTCATTTAAAAACCCTGGGCCACGATGTAGCATCCTGCTCAAGACTTGCAGACTTGATCAAGGAAAATTGGAACTCCTCGCAGAGCCACAAGGAATTGAGCAAATTCACCAAACTCTCAGATGAGCAAGCAAAGCTGATAAAAGCCTGGCTCACCATGAACATTAAATAAAGATTACCCCCAGAAAATTACCAACAAATTACCATTTTTTCGCTAACTATCTGAAAGTGAGCGGGTAATTTGGTGGTAATTATTTTTTTGAAAGTACCTATTACCACCTTTTGACCATCCACCATCTATTACTACCTTTGCACCCGTCGAAAGGACAAAACAAATTGTTGAATCTGAGTTGATACGAGTCTATCAGAGGGAGAGTTCCCGGGAAATAAGTGTCGACACCTTTCTTTTCTTGAAAAGGCTCTCTTCTACTCGTAAAACGTTAAGATTATGAACAATCAGAATTTTCAGATGAACGGTGTGAAGCACACCCAGTTCTTAACCGCTGCCCAGCAGCACTCCGAGTTCCTAACCGCCCAGCAGCACACACTGCTCTCCGGCATGGCTTCTTACGACGGTGGCAGAAACTTCCTCTTCTCGCCCGATGAGCCTGTGGCAGGCCTGTTGCCACGATTCCGATGCCATGGCATCGCTCAGCAGATGACCGACGGCACCTTCGACTTCGTGGCCAAGCCCAAGATGAAGCCGCAGTCGCAGCTCATCAAGAAGCTGGCGCACGGCAGAGTGAGCAAGACCAAAGATGGCGCCATACAGCTCACCCTCAAAGTGTATAGCGACGAGGGCGAAAACATCGCCGAGGCTATCTACAAGGAAGCTGGTATCGCCAAGGACGCCATCGTGGACTATCAGATGAAGAGATGATTTTCGGGGGCCAAAGCTGCTTGACAAGCTCAGCTTGCAGGCAGCAAAACCGTCTCAGCGTCTCAGTCTCAGTTAGGAAAAAAGTCACAATTCCACTCCATACCCTCTTTCTTACACCTTATAACTTATTAATAATCAATTAGTTATATAATAAATAGATAGAAGTGGATACCCCTTTTAAAACAACTGAGACACTGAGACTGAGACGCTAAGCCCCCCAAGTAACAAACCAAAAATTGATTTAATTCTCTAGAAAGCAATGAATTACAACATTTTTAGCAGCACCGCTCCAGCGATGCCAAAACCGGGCAAAGGCACAGAATTTGTGAAACTTGCCCTCTCACAAGCCTCAAAAGACATGCGAGAAGTGCTCATTCCGATGGCAATTCCTGCCTTGGCAGCCCATCTCACGGACGTAAGATTCATGTATTGCGACAACAAATTTTATGAAATGTGCGGCCAAATGGGGCATTTGATAGGTCCTTCGGGCATAGGAAAGGCGCAATTGAGCCATCTTGTAGAGGCTATCATGCGACCTTTTCGCAAACACGATGAGATAGAGTATAAGAAACTCGTAGACTGGCAACGACAGATGAAGACCAAGGGTGCCAACAAGGAAAAACCCGAGCGTCCAGACGTGAGCTTCTGGTTTCCACCTGCCGACATCACCAACCCTGCCTTCATACAGAATGCCATGGCGCTGGAGAAGCTGGGCGAGCGAACCCAATACCTCAACCTGCCCGAGGTGGAGATGGCAGACAAGATGTGTGGCGGGCACAGACAGGTGAGCCAGATGGTGAGAAACATCTACGACTGTCAGCGAGCTGGTGCCCTGCGTGCCACGGCTGATGGCGTGACGGGTAACCCTACGCTCAGAGTGAACATCACCTTTACCTCTACCCCCGATGCCGCCCGACTTTTTTATAAGAAAGACCTCACCAATGGTTTCTTCGGGCGCATCCCATTTGCCTACAAGGCTCGTGGCGAGCGCTGCGGCAGGATTCCACGCCAAGGCACCTATGGGCAGGACTTCATGGAGCAGCTGGACAGCTATCTGCTCAGGTTGGACAACTGCAAGGGCGCATTCACCGTGAAGCCGCTCAACAAGATAGCCGACCAGCTGGCAGAGGAGATGGCGAAGCTAGCCGACCTAGCCGACGACGACATGCTCTGGGAGCTCTCCCACCGCAGCATCTTCTCGGCATGGAAGAAGGGGGCAGTGCTGTGGATTCTGAACGATCAGCAGTGGGCTCGAAGCATCGGTGACTTCGTGGTGTGGTTTTGCTACTATGATTTGTGGTCGAAGGTAAAGGTATTCGGCGACATGTTTAAGGGCGCAGATGCCAACGAGGAGGAGACTCAGAAGAGCGGACCAAAGAATATGCTCGACAGCCTGGATAATTCCTTCAACGAGCAGCAGCTGGAGGCATTGCGCCTGAGCCTTGGCAAGAGCAAGGAGGGCACCAAGCATCAGCTCAGAGTTTGGAAGAACCGTGAGTTTATCACCTACTGTGCCCAGACAGGACTTTACACCAAGACGCAGGAGTATCTGAAAAAGTAAAAAAAGACTTTTGTATGGAAAAATATGAAATTCAAAAGCTCCGCGACCTTCCAATAGAGGAGGTCGCAGAGCGACTGGGAATGCAGGTGTCGAAGCACAAGTGCCTCTGCCCTTTCCACGACGATCATCACGCCAGTTTCTCGTTCAACACGAGGAAGAACTATTGCCGCTGCTACGTATGTATGGACCACAGCATCGGCACCATCGACCTTGTGATGAAATATACAGGCAAGGATTTTCTCTCGGCTTGCCGTTGGCTGGCAGATGCGCATCAAGTTTATATAGCAGATGGAAAGGAGAAATATTCTCCGGAGAAAGCACCCACCTCGAAAGCACCCTCTTTTGATGCCAGCAAGTACGCCCGATTCTTCGAGCATCCTTGGCTCAACGAGGCGGCACGTAGATTCCTCTTCGAGGAGAGACGGATTGATGCGAGAGTGGTAAACTGGTGCCGACTGACATCATGGACGGATAAGGAGGGCATCAGTTGGCTTCAGACTCCTTACTATGACGTGGACGGAAAACTCATCGGCATCCAAAACAGAAATCTCGGCAAGGCGAATCCTGAGAAAGAAGCTTCGGGAAAGAGCATTCCCCGCTTCCGATTCCCCTACGGTTCGCAATGCGGCATCTATAATCTGCCCGTCACAAGACAGCTTTCGCCTGGTGAACCTCTTTACATCACCGAGGGGTGCAGCGACTGCTGGGCGATGCTCTCTGCCGGACACAAGGCGATAGCCATTCCGTCTGCCACGCTCTTGAAACCAGCCGACAAGCAATGGTTGGCAGAAATGGGAGAAAAGCTCAAGATAGAATGGCACATGTATCCCGACAAGGATGCGCCGGGCGAACATCTCTTCATGCAGCTGAAGGAGATTCTGCCCTCGCTAGTGCATCACCAGTTGCCCCCTGGATGCAAGGATTTCAGCGACTATTATCTGATGCGAAAGTTCAGGAAGTTATTAATTTTTAAAGCAAAATAAATATGGAAGAATTTATCATTCACACGTACACCAAGAAGGAACTTGCCCTGATGTACTTTCCCGAGAGCATGCCACGCACTGCCGTCAACCATCTGATGGCTTGGATTCGACTTTGTACCCCTCTGTGGGATGAACTCCAGAAGATGGGCTACAAGAAGACCAGCAAGGCTTTCTCGCCTAAACAGGTGAAGGCCATCGTGGAGTATCTGGGCGAACCGGGATAATACCGTTTCAGAAATTTACGAAAAAATATTCTGAAAAATGTGCCGCCATCTCACGGCATCAGCCGCCAACGCATAACCGCTGGCGGCTGTTTTTGTATCTTTGCATCGTGATTCAGAAAGCGCTGGAAAATCACTTTCCTAGTTGGAGAAAAATATTTCTCCAGTTGGAAAAATGAAAAAGAGCATCTGGAGAAAGTCTCTGAAAAGAAAGAGAAGGACTCGGATAAGAAAGAGAATGTCTCAGACAAGAAAGAGAAAATCTCGGATAAGAAAGAGAAAGTCTCAGATGCATCAAGTTATAACCTAGACTCCATGTCCCGATACGAGTCCTTCTTTTCCTTTTTTATAAGAGGACGGGAAGTTAAAAGGGGGCAAGAGAAACGTATGAACCCAAACATGAAAGCATTCATCAAGTATCTCATCGTGGCCGTGTGCTCTGCCATCGTCACCTACCTCACCAGCTCGTGCACCGCAGGACTGGTAATAGGAAAGAACCAACGACAGCAACAGGAGAACAATATCTCCACCCGAGCCGATTCCACTCACTTCGTGCCTACCATCACCATTAGATAAATGGTAAAAAGGTAAAATTACGAAGGGAAAGATATTGACAACCAAGTCTCTATTTAACTTGGAAATTACGATGATCAATTCTCTAAATTATTAATTATAAATTATTTAAAGTATTATGGCAATTAATCTGAAAGCAAAGGAAACCCTCATCCAGGTGGGTGAGTTTAAAGGTAAGTATCGTTACGTGCTCGGCACCGAGCTTTACAACAAGCTCTCTGAGAGCAAGGTTATCAAAGAGGCTGCTCTGCGCAGCGGAGTGAGCCGAGGCGTGATGCAGGCATGTTGGGATGCCGCAGGCGAGGTAATCAAGGCTTGGACCACCGAAGGTCACTCCGTGGCTATTCCAGGACTGGGCACCATGAGATTTGGCGTAAGAGCCAAAAGCGTGGAAACCGTGAACGAGGTGGCAAGCGGACTCATCACTGCCAGACGTGTCATCTTCACGCCTAACGTGGAAATCAAACAGGAACTGATGGACACTGCCATCCAGATAACCTGCTACGACCGCAACGGCAAGGTCATCAAGAACGTTACCTCTGGCGATAAAGGCGATGTGGAAGACCCAGACAACACCCCAGGCGGAGGTGAAGGCAACAACCCAAGCGGAGGTGAAGGCAAAAACCCAGGCGGAGGTGAAGACAACAACCCTGGTGGCGATTTAGGTTTGTAATAGCCCTATAATCATACGATAAAGACTGACGGCTGTGCTCAAGCAATTGGGTACAGCCGTTTTTTTGTAAAAATTACGCTAAAATCTGCCGAATAGCTTAAAATGAGCGATTTATAACGGTTTCACCTCAATGGAGGTAATGATTTAGCAACATTCCTAATTTCTGCAATCTGCGTACATTTGCAGTCAAACAACTCTTTTTGGTTGCAAAAAAACAAAAAAGAAGGAGTTTACATGTCAAGATTTTTATAAAGAATGTTAAAAACAACAATAAATATTTGCAAATCTTTTATTTATTCACATTTTTGCATTATATTTGTGGCGAAAAAAATTAATAGATAAACTCATATAGGATAAAACAATGAAGAAATTATTGGGTATCATATTATTGACAGTATTGGTTGTATTTAGTTCATGCAACTCTAATACAGATGCTTTTCTTACGGAAACATCACCACAACTATTTGGTGTATGTCAAGTAAGCACAGGTAATGTTGTGCAACATAAGGATTCTATAGCCTTTACTGATTTAGATATTGCATGGTTCAATCCTAAAACACGAGAAATCAAATTTAAGGAATATGATAAAATAAAATCTATTCCAATCTATGCATCAATAAGTGTAAAAAGTTCATCTGAAACACTGTTCATTATAGCAGCTAATATCAATCCTGTTGTGAATCGTGCATATGATGATTTGGTCTTATTCTGTGACAAGGATGGCAAATACTATCTCAACGATAATTATCCGAATTATTGGAATTTAGAAAAGACAAAACAAAATGCAGATAAGCGTTCTGAAGGTTGGAATAAATTTATCAATCTTCTCAGAAAAGAAGGGCGTATCAAATAATTAAAAGAGACGGAAAAATTCCGTCTCTTTTAATTTGTTATGCCATATGAAAGTAATATGATTATGAGACGCTAACTCAACTTTTTCTAATACTTTATCCCTTATCTTTTACCTTGCAAATGTGCCCGAAAAACCAGCCACGAAAATCTCTTCCGGTACCCGCTTACCCAAAGCGCAGATCCGATTCTGCGCACCTATCGCCAAAGTATCAGTAAAGGCGAAGACGGCATCAAAAAGATGGAAGAACTCCTCAAAATGCTATCTGTATATTACATTTTATAACATCAGTTACCCGTTTCTAAAATGGAAACGATTGCAACTGTCTTCTACCCTGTTTTTCTACACTTCTTTCTTTGCCGTCTCAATTAAAAGCTGTACCTTTGCAAGCGAATTTCAGCGATGACTAGGCTAAATGCCTATAATATGAAAAATCAGTAGCAAATATATGTAATTAATTATACAAAAAACAGCAGTAGTTATGAGTATTAATATCAAGAGAAATCAGTTGAAGAGAGTTGTTATCGTAGGTGGCGGACTCGGTGGTCTTCGTTTGGCAGAAGACCTCTGCAATGCAAACCTGCAGGTGGTGTTGATTGACAAGAACAACTTCCATCAGTTCCCTCCGCTTATCTATCAGATTGCCTCGGCAGGTATCGACCCAAGTTCCATCTCCTTCCCGTTCCGCCAGATTTTCCGCAAGCGCAAGAACTTCTACTTCCGCATGGCAGAAGCGAGAGCCGTATTCCCAGACAAGAAGATTCTGCAGACTTCCATCGGTAAGATTGAGTACGATTACCTGGTGTTCGC
>OIXL01000162.1_pt1 | contig 38286 bp, 40 predicted proteins | sample 1587761 | NCBI WGS metagenome assembly OIXL01 (sample SAMN03283246) | human gut metagenome | biome: human-associated habitat; material: feces | host: Homo sapiens | place: Peru | collected 2012 | reverse complement strand
ATTTAAATTTTAGCAGATTTGAATTCTCTTGTAAATTTAAAATAATTAGGGCTGCCCGTTTCTTTTTGGACAGCCCCGCAGCAAAAGTATCCTAATGGAATATCAGATGTATCTGTCCTTTCTGAAGAACAGAAAGCCTGGTTACAAATAACAATCCAAGCTATATCTAATTGTAAAGAATTTAAGCTTGTATCTAATCTCCAAAGAATACACAACAGACTGATTCATTCTTTGGAGGATATTCCAGACAAAGAACTTCAAGAAATGGCATCATATATTTTTAGTAATATTGATGAAATAAAAGCATACAAAAAGGGTTAGCAAAATGGGGAAGAGAGAAAAGCAATCTCGTATATATTGTCATAAAGCACTAACACCTATTAGAGCTATCATAGAAAAATATCCAGAAGGAATAAAAGATATTCATTCTATTTCCGAAGAAGCTCGCGCATGGATTCAAATAAAGGTTCAGCAATTCAGAGAATGCATTAAGCATGTTCACTTTCCAAATAAGCCTGTATGGTGGGAAGCTATGCGTATTACAAGAAATAAAATTGCACATCAGGAAGAGGATTTGTCTGATTCAGTTTTAACTTCTATACTCTCTACCGTATCATCAAATTTTTCCAAGATAGAATATGACTTACTCGCTAATATAAAACGTTATCGACAAGATTCAAAGAAAAAACGTCGCTTTGAAAATCTTACATCATCAGCATTAGGTTCCGAATCTGAAAAGAAACAGTTTGTCGATGCAATGGAAGAATATACAAATCCAAATATCCCAGAAGATGTTAGAATTGATTTTCCAAAGAATAAGTATACAGAACTCGGAGCTTCAATCCTCAAAGAAATTTCTTCACAAAACGATATTTTGGAATATGAAAGAAAGCATGCAGGACTTTCAGAAAATATTCAGACCGACATTCTTGAATGGCTTGAAAAAGTAAATAAACACTTAGTAAAAGAAGATCCTTTCAGAGAAGAGGCGATTTTTATTGAACAGCAAAAACTTCAAGCCGCAGAAGATATTGCAAGTGACCTTATAAAAGATTCTCCAAGGATGGAATATCACTATAAACGTCTTCCATCTGTAAGTGATTCCAAAAGAGGAGCTATCGAGGCAAGTACTGTAAATTTTGACTTTTATCATAATCAGTTCGTAAAAGAGGCCAAGTTGGTAAAGTCTAAGAATGAAAAAGGCGATGAAATCGAGTTACTCGAGTGGAAATCTGCTGACAAGCTAGAAATCCTTAAAAGAAATATCATTTTTGATTTAGAGCAAAATCTTGTTGATAGAAAATCAAAATGGGAACTAGCGCAGATTGATTCAATGCGAAAAGAATTTTTAGAAAAGCTTTATTCAAAAATCTATAAATTTATGAAACTTGAAAGTCTTCTGTTGCCTTTTATCAAAAATCTCGGACGATTATGGGATTTAAGCGAAGGAACTTTTGAAACTAGTGGATTTGAAATTCTAGACACTTTTGCAAAGTTACTTGAGCATGATGAATCCTTAAAGGAATTGGCTGACCTTTTAGGGAAACAAACTCGTGTACAAATCTCTTATGAAAAAGAGTTACGCGATAAAGTAGTTATAAAATCCAGTTGGCAGCCTAAACATGCATATAAAAGTGAAATAAATGGTCTTCGTTTTTCCAATGATATTTCCTCTGTTTTACCAAGTGAATTATCTTTAATGAATAATCCGGCTACAAACAAACTGTTTCAATTGAAGTTTGCTCAGAAACAGCTCTTATCGTATGACTATCAGCGAATGGAAGAAGAACAAGAAGAATCAAAAGAAAAAGAGGAAACAACTGTAGAAAAGCAAGAGCCCAAAGGTCCAATAATTATCTGCGTTGATACAAGCGGTTCTATGCATGGAACTCCTGAGAATATTGCAAAGACTATAACCTTTGCACTCTCAAAGATTGCTATTGAGGAAGAAAGAAAGTGTTACCTGATTTCATTCTCAACAAGCATTGAAACTCTTGATCTTACAGATTTTTCAGCTAACCCAATTGGTAGGCTAGTTCAATTCCTTAGAATGTCATTTCATGGTGGAACAGATGCAACACCAGCTCTTAAACATGCTGTAAAAATGCTTTCAGAAAACGAATGGAAAAATGCTGATGTTCTGATGATATCTGACTTTGTAATGCAGACATTAGATAACGACATAAAAGCTCAAATAAAGTCAGCCCAAGAGAATAATACAAACTTCCATAGTTTGGTAATAGGTACATCAGGAAACAATGGTGCAATAAATAGTTTCAATCATAATTGGTTTTATGATACAAATAACCCACAGGCAAATCGACATCTTGTAGAACAGATTCATGAAATTAGAACTCATAACTCATTAGCAAATGCATAAGGCAATCTGATTTTACTTAAAATAATCACGAAGTTGAGCAGCGGCCGCCGGGTTTTTCGGGCTAAAACCCGGCGGCCATTTTTGTAGAAACTAGCCATCGTTAGTATTGCGATTTTGGAAAACTTTGTTCAAAAAAACAGAATTTTGAACGGAAAGATACTATAGTTCCGTCGTATCCGTCAATTCTAGCCTAAATTATTCTACCCATTCACCGCGCATTTTAAAAGGGGTAATCTCAATGTTCCAGGGAAGCAGTTTTTTCCAGTTTTCGGCGGTTTGGGAGTAAGGAGCCTTTTCAAAAAGGCAGCGAAGATAATCTTCCGGATTTTTACTGTTGGCTTTTGCGGTTTCAATCAGTGTAAACATGAGGCATGTACTTCTGGCACTGCTTCCGCTGCCGGAAAATAAAAAATTTTTTCTGGCCATTACAAATGGTTTAACCGCGCGTTCTGCAGCATTTGTATCCGGGGTCAAAAATGAATAATTCAGATAATTTGTAAGTTTGTCCCAGCGCTTCAGACAGTAATTTATGGCTTCTGCGGTTTTTGAGGAATTCAAAATTGCAACAGTCTGTTGTTTTTCCAACAGCCAGGAATGAAACTTGTCAAAGATGGGTTTTACTTTTTCCTTGCGGAGCCTTAAGAAATCAGTTTTAGAAATTTTATTTTCCCTGAATAAATTCCGTAATTTATTTTCAGCTGTAAAAATCTCTTCGTAAATTTTTATAGCTTCTTTTGCCGTTTTTGATCCTGTGGCCCTTACTGCATCTGCAAAATATCGTCTTGCATGAATATTACAATTTGAGTGGGTAAGTTTATGTTCAGGATGATTTTCGCATTCTCAAAATCAATTTTCATATTGAAGCCAGAACTGTAGGAATATTTTTAAGCTGATACTGTTCAAGATCTGATGGAATTAAAATTTCCATTCCTGACTTTTTTATTCTGATATCGTTTACAGACGAAATTGCTGTTGTTTTGATTTCTACCAATTTTACTTCGTTTGTAGTCTTGAGCTGATGATGCCATTCGTAAATCCATTTTGACAATGTCTTTACATTCAGACCGTTTTCTTCTGCAAACTGTGCGTGTGTTTTTCTGGATTTTTCAAATTGTTCTAAAAGTCTTTCTTTTTCCGATTTGGTCAGTATTGCCTTCATTTTTCCACCTCGGAAACTAGTGTAATCTGATTAGGCTCATTTGTTTACGAGGCTAGAATTGACGGATACAGGGAAAGTATAAGGTGAGACGTAATTAACTGATTGTTAATAAAGGATTAAGGGTGGTTAATGTAAAAAACTTTTATTTCTTAAAAGTTGATTCTTTATATTCCTTAAATACGGGTGTATCAGTAGCGGTGAGTAAATTGTTTTTTGGCAAATCTGGAGGAAGTAAATATGGAACTTCAAATGTTTTATTCAGTTCAGATTCATTATCAGAAAAACAACTGTCTTTATCGTTTGATTTACCTTTATCAGCTGTTGTTTTTTCATAAGAAACAGAAGTTTTTGTATTCTCAAGTCCTTGTTCTTTTATTTTGGACTTATCTGTTGGTTGACGGCATGTAATAACTAATGCAATTATTGCCACAACTAATGAACTGAAAGAAATAATTAAACTAAATGTCATATTTGATAAATCTATTTCTTGTTCTTTAATTTTTTTTTGTTGCTCTTTTAAGTCATTTGATTGTGTTTGAATCTGATTATATTTTGTAGAATATTGTTGTTTTATTGTATCAAAGCTGGTGCCTCCTAACATTTTAAATACATCTTTTTCAGTTTGTGGCATTTTTGCTTCTGCTAGTTGTTTATAATGTTCTTTACTCTTTTCGAGTAAATTTATTTTTGCCTTTATATTTGTCATTTCTTTTCGATTTTCGAAATATCTTATAAAAGGAATGAAAGGCAGTTTTAATGTTCCTATAAAATATAATCTGAAAATCTTTATAATAAAAATCCAGATGTTCTTAATTATTTTATGAAAAATATTTTTATATACTCCAGTAACAAACGGCATTACATATAAAAACTTGTCACCTTTTAGTTTTGAAAGTTTTTTATTTATTATTTTACAATTAAAAGATATAAATCTTTTATTTGTATGTACCATAGATCTAGGAATATAAATATTTTTCAAAATTAGAAGACCATTTTTTGTTTCAGTATATGTATCTTCAACAATCTTCAATTGTTCATTTTCTTCATCATATTCATAATAATAAACTTTTTGTTCTTTTTTCATTTTATTAAATCCACGTTCCATTAATATCAAAATAATTTTTCATAGGATCAAAAGCAGGATGCCTTCCATCTTTTTCACTTAAGAGCGAATTCACATCAGGAGCAATGGCTTTCCAGTCAATTCCAATTGCCGGGTCGTTCCACATTAAGCCGCCTTCATCTTCCGGATGGTAAAAGTCTGTGCATTTATATGTAAAAATTGCTTCATCAGATAGTACATAAAAGCCGTGGGCAAAACCTTCTGGAATGTAGAACATGTTCTGCTTTTCGGCATCAAGAATTACTCCGTAGTATTTACCAAAAGTTTCAGAGCCTTTTCTCAAATCAACTGCTACGTCGTAAACCTTACCTTGCAATGCCCATGCAAGTTTTCCCTGTGGATGTCTAGTCTGAAAGTGTAATCCTCTCAAAACACCTTTTGAAGATTTAGACTGATTATCCTGCACAAAATGCATTCGTAATCCATTAATATAGAAGTCTCTTTCACTATATGTTTCTAAGAAGTAACCGCGGGCATCACCAAAAATCTTTGGCTGTATTTCGTAAAGACCTTTTACTTCTGTTACGTCTGAAAGTTTACATGTGTAAAATTCAAATGCCATTTTCTATAGCTCCTGTAATTTTAATCAATAAAATTCATCCTTATTCAAGGGGGCATAAAAGTTATTAATTTCATCAAGAATTTTCTTATTCATTTCCTTTCTCTCTTTATCAAATATCCAACCGAATTTATTAAAATATTTGATGGCAGACTGAATATGAATCTTCAACATTTTTTTACTCTTGTAGCTTTCTTTTGCATGATTATGAATAATTGTAACTTCTGGATAAAAAATAGTTTTTCCAACTTTGTGCAATCTTCTCATTAAATCAAAATCTTCAAGGTACATAAAATATCTTTCATCAAAGAAAATGTTATTCTCTTTTAATGTAGATACACGCATAAACATGAAGCATCCGCTCAAACAAGGAGGATTCATAATTCTGTCATATCCGGAATGTTTCAATGAGTATAAAGCATCCTTTTTCTGTTTCCAGCCACAGTAAGGTATAAAACGTCTTAAAATAAGATCTGCTGGTGTTGGCAAAAGCTTACATAAATACTGTAATTCTCCATTAGGGTAAGTAACTTTTGGCAGCATATAAACAACATCTTTGTTATTGTCCATGTATGCTGCAAGCTTGTTTAATACATCTGGCTCAAACTCAATATCAGGATTCAGAACAACATGATAGTCACTGCCTAATTCTACAGCCTTATGTAAGGCAATGTTATGGCTTGAGCCATATCCTGTATTTTCGTGAGGTATGTATTCAATTTGTGTTTCTTTATTTAATGATTCAAAGAATATTTTATTCTCGTTGTTAGATGCGTTATCAATAATAAAAAGTTTATTGATACATTTTGAATCAAACACAGATTTCAATACCTGTTCAATCTGTTCCTTCGGCGTGTTATAAATAACAATACTTGCTGTAATCATACAAACTCCTTTATTAACATTATTATTGGATAATGTATTAAATATAATGGATAAGAATAGTCATGTATTTTTGAAAATTTGAAAAAGTTTTTAATATTAAAAGAAAACCAAAGTACTACAATACATAAAGCTACAGGTTCAAATAATACAGGATATTCAAATTTTTTCAAAATTATACTTCCAATAAGTAACGGGAATGCTATAAATATTAATTTATTTAATTTCGGCATAATTTTTTCAAAAAAGAATAATGCTCCCATCCCACAAACGAAATAACTCATATATGCAGGTAGTTGATTTGCGATACTTGAAGGAAGATTATACCTTTTAGTTATTATTGGCATTAAAACTCCATATAGAACCGACAACATATATATTGCAATTAATACCACTAAACATCTGTACCCCCTCTTACGTTGTTTTCTTTTTTGCTAAAGCAAAGTGTAACAATTAAAGGTAAAATTATATAAAAGCCCAATTCAATTTTAATTGTCCATAAAGAACCATTTACAGGTGCACCATTAAAAACACCCGGTAAATTTGGATGGATGAAGTTTAATGTAAAAAAATTAACCACAAAATATTTCCAAAATTCATTATTTAAAAAATAATCATTTATTGGCAAAGTACTAACGAAAGCAAGTAAAATAGCAAATCCAATTACAACCGTCCAATAAAGTGGAAATATTTTTTTGAATCGTTTAAATATATATACTTTAATGTTCGGAGAAGACAAATAACTATATGTTACCCAAAACCCAGATGTTATAAAGAATATATCAACTGCAATTTCACGTAAATTAAGTATAATCCATGTTGATAAGAATAATTGTGTGTTCGTATATAACAATAAAACAACATATAAATCTTAAAAGAGTGAAATTGTTATTTGGGGGAATCAATGGTTTTATAAAATTGTTATTCATTTTTAACCTCATGTAATTGAATTAAAATTCATGTATAAAAGTAGCATAAGGAAGCGAACCAAGTGCATCATTTATTATTGCATAGTAAATAAATTCAAAAATATACCAACCTACATAATAAACAATTGTTATAGATTTTATTCTCTTATTTTTGATGTTTGTTAGAAATATTGGAATTAGAAGTATTTCAACCATTTGTGGATAACGAACCATTCTTGTTATCAAAGTATTAATTAAACCTGCAATTCTAAAAGGTAATTCTAAAAGATATATTCGAAATAAAACGTTGAATTCTTCATTTTTAAAACAATTTTTTCCCAATAGTAATATTGGTAATATAACAGGTATAATATGAAATAAAATCATAATAGAAAAAGTATTTTGATTTCTGAAAACATATGCAATAAAGTATTTATTAAAAAACGGAATATTTTTAAGAATTTCCATCATTGGTCCCATAAAGAAAAAGAAAGAAATTATGAAAATAAATAAAAAAATATCTCGAAGTTTACTAATTTTTCTGTTTTTTATAGGTTTAAGAAAATAAAAACATAGGCAAACTAAAGCAGTTTTATGAAAACAACAAGCTAAAAGAATATATATAGAAAAATAAAATGGCTTTTTATTTATAATGTGTTTAAACCCTGCAAAAATAATGGATATCGCAATTGCAAAACGAATTCCATTCATTGAATACAAAAACTGGGATGTTAAATAAATAAAAGTTGCTAATATATATTCCTGTGAAGTATTTAATATTTTAATACCTTTGTAAACAAAAAAAAGAATTAATATTTCAATAAAAATAAGCATTACATGGTAATCAAAGAAAAAGATTCTATTCAAAAAGTAATATCCAATTTCAAATGAATAATCAAAATCATTTTCAATAAAATGATGTATAAAATAATCATGAAAAGAAGTTTTTCCTAATAAGGAATGTATAGTTTTATACGAAAAATAATCGGTACCAATACCATATCTAATACCAGCCATTAAACATATTGAAAGTAAAGCAAATATATATATAGGAAATGTAATATTCGCAGTGTTTTTATTAACTGTGTAATTGTGAGGATAAAAAAATGATAATAGTGATAAAGCAAAAATAAAGAAAAAAATATAAAAAAAACAATCTAATATCATATTTCTTACTCATAGGTGGTACTTTTTTATCATAAAGTACCACGCTTAGTTTTATTTACAAAAATCTTTAATCAAAGTCAATACTTTATCCATATCAGGTTGTGGAGCTACAGTGATACGCATTGAAAGATGACTGCCTTCAGTCCAAAGACGTGTAAGATATCCGTTATTTGAAAGATAGTCTTTAAGTGCCTGAACATCAATTTCCTTATCATTTTCAGCAAGATTTTCATTAAAGCGGATAAAAATAAAGTTTGCTGCAGACTTATAAGCTTTTATGCCCTTAATCTTGTTGATTTCAGAAATAAAGTCATCCTTAAGCTTGATGATTGTTTTTGTAAGGTTGTTGTAATATTCCTTGTCGCGAAGTGCTGCAATACAAACCTTGCGGCCAATGTTAGAGACTCGGAACGGGTTCAAATCAAGTTTGAATACCTGTTTTGCCATTGGTGTACACAAACCATATCCCATGCGAATTCCTGCAAGACCATAAAGTTTAGAGAATGTTCTACAGAAAACAACATTGTTATATGAATTAAGCAGGTATTTGGCGTCATAAGTTACTGTAGAAAGTCCAAGATATGCTTCATCAACAATGATAAGTGAATATGGATTTTCCTTAATAATCTTTTCCAGGTCATTTCTCGAAATTACGGCACCTGTTGGGTTATGTGGTGTTGTAATTACAATGATTCGTGGCTTAGTTTTATTTGCTTCTGAAAGAAGATTCTTAATATCAAATTCATAAGCATCTTTTCCAGGAACTACATCGTAGTAAGCAGCCTTAGCATGTCGTAATTCACAAACTGATTTATAGTAATTCCAGGCAGGATTTGAAATAAGTACAGTATCATCTTTATTCAAAACAATTGTCATTATTGTTTTAATAACATCAGAACTTCCGGAGTGAATAAAAATCGAATCAGTAGGAATCTCTGTTGCTTTAGAAACTTCAATTGCAAGTTCATCTTCACGTGTAAGATCGTATAAATACAAATCTTCCATTTTTGCATTGTGAAGAACTTCAAGACATTTAGGGCTTGGCCCAAAAAGGTTTTCGTTTACATGCATACGGCCTGTAAGCTGTTCTGTCGCTACGACAGAATACTGTTTTGTATCAGAATAATTTGAAAGATATGAAATACGCTGTGTAGAATTAATCAGTTCGTCTTCCTGAAAAAACTGGTCAATGAATTCCTTGAAGTTAGGGTAGAACTGAAGAATATCATCAGTGGTATCAAATTCCTTACATTCAAAATCATCATAACGTTTAATCTTCATTAAAAGTTCTGTAATATGCTTAATCTGGAAATCATCCCAAAGCATATATTTCATATCAGGATCGTAGTATTCCTTAACCATAAGGTCTACAAATTTTGCACTGAAAGATTTAGAGAAGAAAGCTTCACCGATTGTATACCAGGATTTTTCTCCTCCTTTTTTAACCTCAGTCATATATCCGCGATCATCAAGACCTTTGACACAATATTCGTTACAGAATTCATCTGAATAAAGGCATGCATAATATGAATCATAAACATAATCTCGATAAACATTATGGGCAAACCAGTTATCTGAACAGCATATATAACTTGCTTTGATATAATCTTTTGCAGCATAAAGGGAAGACATATTATTCTTTTCTTCCCATTCAGTGTTATCAATAACAATAAGTTCTGGATATTTCTTTGCCATTTCGTAGTAGCGTTCTTTGAGATAACCTACAACAAGAATGATTTCTTTAATTCCTGCATCATGAAGCTGTTTAATCTGGCGTTCAACCATTGTGTCGCCTTTAATTTCAAATAAGCCTTTTGGAAGGTAGTTAGAAAGAGGCATACAACGACGGCTGCGTCCTGCTGCCATAATAATTGCATTGTCTACTTTATAAGGCGCAAGAGCTTCCATACCGTCAGCTGTAACTTTGTTGTTTTTTACCCAGCCAGCCTTTGTACAACTTAAAATGGTATCCTTATTAAATCCAGTTGTATCTTCCTTACGGCGAACTGCCATAATGTAATCAAATTCTTGTTCTGTCATAAATAGCCTCCAAATATGTAAACCTGTTATTTGTTATATAACGATAAGATGAAATATAGTAATAAGCAGATTTTTTTATTTATTAAAAAAATTAATATTTTATTCTTTATGTCAAATATATTGGAATATTTTTTTTCTTTAAAAAAAGATTGTATCATATTTTCTTTAATAAAATTAGCAAATAATAGGTATTTTTCCTTAAATGGTAATTTGTTGTCTGGATGAAAAAAATGTAATCGTGCAACTAATAAAATATTATGTAAATAATGATATAAAAAAGCATCTTTTGAATTAGGATATTTTTTTTCTACTTCTATCTCAACTTTTGTAACATTGTGAAATTCTTCGATACAGTTTTCTCTATATCGTTTTGTTGCTGATAATTGATATGAAACATTATTATATACATAATCAGGTATTATTATTCCACTTTTACAAAGATCAAAATAACTCAAAAGCCAAACAGTATCTTCATCCCATTTTAATTCTATAGGATAGTGTGTTTGTTTTACTAATGAAGTTTTAAAAAGTTTTCCACATGGACCATCAGCAAAATAACCATATTTATATGAATAACTCTCACTTCTCCCAACTAATACATGATTTATTAATTTTTTCCAATCATTTTCAGTTTCTATATTATAGGTTATATTTTCATTTATCTTTTTGTAGTCGTAATTTTCAATATTATCATTATTATCAATTAGTGTCCTATTTAGGAAAATTGATTGACCAATAATTATATCATTATCACCTATATATTTTTTATATATTTCTAGGGTATTTAATGGTAAGGTATTATCAGAATCAAGAAATAATATATAATCACCAGAAGCTTCTTTTATCCCAATATTTCTTGCTACAGACACCCCTTCATTTTCTTTATGAATAACATGCGAATTAGGAATAGACATAAGATAAGTATCAATAAAAGAACTACATTCAAAAGAACTTCCATCATCAATAACAATAAGTTCATAATCTTTTATTGTTTGTTTTGCTATACTGTCAAAACAACTCTTTAAAATACATTCAGGAGTGTTATATATTGGTAAAATTATTGTAAATTTCATTTTAATTAATTTCCTTATATATTTTTGTTTATTAATTCTAAAGTCATTCTACAAGCTTCACCTTTCTCATAAATCCCACAAATTTGATGATGCTTATTAACATCATTAATATATTTTTCTATTGAAAAAGATTTTATATTATCAATTAATTCATCATTATTATGTGCCAAGGGGTAAGGCCATTCTTTTGCAGGCATATAAAATCCACGAGTTTTTTCATATTCATCTATATCGAATGCATATAAAAAACATGGCCTTTTTGTAAAAGAAAAATCCCACATTAATGAAGAATAATCCGTGATAACCACATCAGAAATGTATAATAATTCTTGCATATCGGGATAATCAGAAAAATTAAGAGTTCCTTCAGGATTGCTAAATACACTAGATAATTTTGGATGTAATCTATATGCAAAAACCCATTCACCTCCAAATTTCTGTTGTAATGTTGAACATACTTTTTTATAGTCTATATTAAGTTCTGGAAGTTTTCTGTCTGGAGCAGAATCAATATTTGTGTCTCTGAAAGTTGGAGCATATAAAATAACTTTTTTATTATAATTTATTTTATAATAATCTTTTACTTTTTTATAAAGATGTTTATTATCATGAAAAAAAATATCAATTCGTGGATATCCGGTTGGAACTAATTGGTTAGGTTTTAATAACAAAGATTTTGATTCATAATCATCAAAATTTTTTGCAGTAGATAACATATATGTTATTTTTCTAGCATTCAAAGCAGTCTGTTTATATTGATACTTATTTGAACTCATATCAATACCAGTCTTCTTATACGGACCGCCGCCGTGCCAAGTATTAATAACTATTTGCTTTTTTCTTAGTGGTAAATAAGATATTCCTCCTGCATTTGTAATAATAAATTTACTTGTTAATAAATAATAAAAGTATTGTAATGAAAATGGTTTAGGAATTATTACACCATTAATTAGTTCCTTTTTTGACATCGGGAATACAATATTAAATTTATTTTTATAATTCTTTTCCATATATATATGTAAATATTTTAAATTATCCCCATACTTAAATGACAATTCATTAAGTAAAGTAATTCTATTTTTCTTAATTGGAAATAACCAGAAAATATGCAAAAAGAATGATAATATATGTTTTATAAGAAGTTTTAATAAGTACATCTTTTTCTCCTAAGTATTATTTTATATAAAAATCAAAACTCATTTCATTGTTTATTTTTGTTATTGTATATTCATCATCAAGTATTGAAAGATCATTATTGCTTATATATCTTTCATTAATTTGATATCTCTTAAATAAACTGTCAAATCTAGAATTCATTCCTTTCATTTTTCCATCTAATTTAACTATTCCAAATTGTTTGTTAAATAGAATACTAAAAACTCCACAGTGAAAACTGTTTGTGATGATATATTCTGCATTATCAACCAAATACAACCATTCAGGTATAGTTGCGAAGAATTTATTTTTTTTATCTACAACACCATTTCCTGTTACATAAATCATTTCAAGATTTCTTTTTTTTGCAAATTCTTCAATTATTTCGATTTTAAAGTTAATTGTATTATTTAATAAATAAACTAAAATAAATGGTTTAGATATTTTTCTGACAACATTTTCTTTATATAAACTTCTGTATGTATTTATATCAATTAACATTGTAGGATCTGGAACCCATTCAACTTTTTTGCATCCACATTCATTACATAATTTTATTCCTGATTCTTCCCTCACTGAAACATAATCAAATTTTTGTAACAAAGGTGATATTTCTCTTTTAAAATTATCAGGTAAATGAGTAATTCCCCAGCTAGCGGCGTATGATATTCTTTTTACCTTATTTTCGCCAAAATCTAGTAAATAAGCATGAATTATATTTTTTGCTTGATAAAAATTCCATAATAAGAAATTCCAAACTTGATCACTGCCAACAATATACATATCAGCATTTGGTGGATTATTCTTTAAGTCATCAAATTTTGTATATTTATCCTTTGAGAAACATAAATATTTCTTTCTAAAAAGATCAAAATCTCTATTATTTTTTTGTTGTTCGGATAATATAATATTTGTATTTTTTTTATATTTTAAATAATTAAATAGCTTTTTAACATTTAAAGCTTTAAGACATTTTATAAGGAATGGAGTTTTATTAATATCATTTCTATAGTCATAATTAATTATATAAACTTCGTGTCCATAATTTAATAAGTATTTTTGGAGTGCATAACATTGGAGAAGTTGACCATAATTATCATTAGACCAGAAAAAAGTTAATATTCCTATCTTCATTTGTATACTCTTAAAATATCTTTTCCATAAATATCATTCACATTATGAACATAATACCATTCAATTTGAATTATTTCAATTGGAGATTCCTAAATCCCTCACAACCTGCTTAGTAAAAATTTTGCGTCCATTCATATTCAAAAAGAAGCTGCCATTAAATAATTCTGGATTAGAAAATCTATCATCAAACATATAATCTAAAAATCTCACATTCTTTTTATTCGCAGCGTTTACAAAATCGTAAATCATTTTCTGCCTGAACTCTAATGTGAACTCATTTGCCAAGTACGAAGACATTGGAATTGTTACAAGCACAGGTTTTAGATTTCTATACAAACAATAGTCTATCATCTCTGAAAGCATATTTACGCCAGAGTCAAAAAAGGGTTTAAACTTTTCTCCCCAAAAGTCTTTATATTCCTTAACGCAGAACTCTGTTTTCCAACTCTTTATCCATTTTTTTGCATCATATTCTAATTCTGTAGCCTGCATAGTCTGTTCATTAATCAGCAAGTTTGAATCTACATGAACATCATGAAAAATAAAAATTGCTAATTTTGGATTAACCACAAGTGGAAACCTCATTTTCAATAAAACTTTTCTAAAATTAGGCAACTTATTTACCTGCTCACAATCCAAAATTTTAGCAAATTTCATATAATAGCTATCCGACCAACATTGCGGACGAGTTTCAAGAAAATTTGAGATTGAAGAAAAAGGCATAATAGGGATAAGAACATATCCGCCTTCTTTAACATAACTGTGATAGTATTTCAATATTTCAAAATCCATCGGGAATCCCTGTGAACCTGTTGCCCAATTTGCCCCACGAACTTTTTCATAAAAAAATCCATTTAGCGCAGGATTGCTTCCCAAGTTTACAATATCAAGATTCCTTCCTAAATTATCTCTGTAACCGTTATTACTTATAAAATTCTTTGTAAACAAAAATTGATTTTTCCAATGATTTGTTTTCAAATATGCTTTATTCAAACAAAGCAATATACCACAAGAAAAACAGCCCATAAATAAAAAAACAAGCATTAGCAAAGATACTTTCCAAGAAAAGAAAAACACACCTATCATGGCAAGTGTATATATTGCAACAAAAATTTTCAGTTTCTTTTTCATCTTAATACCCCGGACAGTTTACAGATTCTGGATGATATTTATAATCGATGTTCAAATCAAAAATTCGCTTCATATCATCTTCAGTTAGCTCAAAATCAAAAACATCAATATTTTCGCTAATATGATTTGGATTGTTGGAAGAAAAAATAGGAATTACCCCTTGCTGCAAATGCCAGCGCATAATTATCTGAGTAAGGTTCTTTCTATATTTTTTAGCGAGTTCATTAAGCACTACATTTTCTCGGACAAAAGGGAGCATTGCACAGTTCGCAGTATATGCCTCAAGCTGAATATTCTTCTCGTTGCAAAGTTTTCTTAAGCCTTCTACTGTTCTAAATGGATGACATTCTACTTGAATAATCTGAGGCATTACTTCTACATCGGCTTGTTCAAGCTCAAGCAAATGACGTTCACGGACATTTGCGATACCAATTGCCTTTACTTTCCCTGATTTGTAAATTTTACAAAACTGTTTCCAGTTATCAATATAGAAATCAGGAAGCGGCCAATGCAGCATCCATAAATCCAAATAATCCAATTTCAGTGATTTTAGAGAAATATCCAATTCCTTTTCCATATCGCAAAACCGTTGCTGACCATTACCTACTTTTGTTGTTATAAAAAGTTCCTCGCGTTTTACAATATGATTTTTAAATAAATCATTAAAAATTTTTCCTAGAATAGGTTCATTATTATAATCTCGACCTGTATCGATTCCTGTTACACCATTTCTTACAGCATAAATCAACCCATCGGTCATCTGCTTAAAAAGCAACTTATCAGATACATGATTTCCAAAACGAGATAAAGATTGCCGGTCACAAATGGATGTTCCCAGCATAATTGAAGGAATTTCTATTCCATTATTAAGAATTCTTTTTTGCATGAATTTTTCCTTTTACAAAAGTTATGAGTTTTTTCTGATTGAGCCTATCCAAGCCAAAAACAAACACAATAATAGAATTTATCAAAACAGCAAAAGCATAATAAAGAACAAATATTAAAAAATTTCCTTCTATTTCTTTTGACAAAAAAAAGTTAATAGCTACAGAAATAACCCCAACTAGAAAACAACGTCCATAAACACTAAAAAAATATCTAACTATTTTAAACTCTTTCATTTCCATTTTGAAAATAAAAGTTTCAAGAAAATTTGCAATAACTCCCCAAATAAACAAAGACAAGAACGCCGTTATAGCAGGAAAATCTAATTTAAATAAAACATAAGTCACAGGAAGAGGAAGCAATCCAACTAATCCAGCAATTAAATTAAGTCGTTTTATATTTCCTGTTGCATGAGTTCCTTGTATAACAGGTCGTGCAATTACACGAATCATAAGCATACATAAAATTATTCGAGCAAAAATATTTGTCTGAGGAGGTACATCTTTTAGCCATAATTGCAATATATATTCCATTTTAAAAAGAACTGGAACAAGAAAAACCGAAAGCAAGAAGAATCCATATTTTGAAGCGTCCTTAATCAAATCAAGCATTTCGTCATATTGCTTCAAAGCAAAACTTTTTACCATTTGTGGATTCACCGCAGTCATAAAGTTATTAGTCAGCTGAGAAAAAGCACCTTCGAGCTGATATGTTATAGCTCTTGCCGCATTCACAATAGGACCGAAGAACATATTTAAAAGAATGTTTATTCCTTGTCCCTGTGACAATACACAAAGTGAACCTATAATATCCCAACCCGAAAAAGAAAAAATCTCCTTATACCGTTTTTTGTCTTTACAAAATTCAAAATGCGTTTCTTCAAAATGTCTTATACAATAAAATCTGTAAATTCCAATTATCGTAAGTTGAACAATGAATAAAAGTGCACTATAAAAAATCAAATTATCTATAGATTTATTCAGTTGCAATAAAAAAGCCAGACAAAGTTTTAAGGCAACCTCAAAAATACTTACATACGCATAAACATTCATTTTTTCGTGTGCAATAATATCAGCCGAAAATGGAACTTGTGTCAGCTGCAACATCAAAGTTAAAACTGAAAACTGATAAACAACATTCACAGCCAGCTGTCTTGAAGCATCAAAAACCAACTTATTGTTTACAAACCATAATCCTATGGTTTCTGTAAGTAAAAATATAATACTAGCAAGAATCGTATGAGACACAAAAGCCACGTTGAATGTCTGCCTAAGTCTTATTTCATCTCCAGTTCCCAAGTCATAAGTTATAAATCTTGAAGTACCTGAACTTAAGGAGCCGTTCAAAAATGAGAACATAGAAACAACACCACCGACCACATTATAAAGTCCATAATCGGTAGCCCCCAAAACTTTTAAGACAATTCTGGAAGTATACAATGCCACTCCCATAATCAGAACCATTCTGAAATACAGAAGTATCGTATTTACCGCAATTCTTTTCTTTTCAACCATACCAACAATTACATTTTATAGAGAACATCTCTATCAACAATTTTTGCCGGATTTCCAGAAACCATTGTATAAGGCGGAACATTTTCTGTTACAAAAGAATTCTCTCCTACAATAGCACCCTCGCCAACTGTAACTCCAGGCATAATTGTTACATTTGAACAAATCCAAGCCTTGTCCTCAATTACAACAGGTCTTGAATCCTTATAGAATGGGCGATTAATAAAATGACCGCCATTGTTATCACGAATACAGACATTTCTTCCCATTCCGACATAATTACCGATTTTAATGCTGTTTGCACAAATAATCTCGTTGTTTATATTTGACCAGCAATAGCCCATTTCAAGATGTCCGCCATCAAATACTTCAATATCAGCACCGTATCCAACAGAAACTTTTCCATTAATATCAAGTTTTCCAGTTCCCTCTACAATGAATCTTGTTTCAAGCTTTGAACCTTTTACTCTTTTTGTCCCTATTATTAAATCACCATTAAGATTTATATTTTTCTTGTTGGTAAATTTATAAACAGAATATTTAAGAGGCATAATTAAATTCTTATCTGAGAAAAAGACATTAAAAAAACCATTCAATGAAGAAAGTTTTAAATATGCAATAATATCCAAGCGATACATTTTCAGTAACTTATAATAACGCCTTAAGATTTTTTTGACATGTTGCTTCAAACTTACTTTTCTGTTTGTTTTGTAGAATTTCTCTACTTCTGAAAAACTCTCTTTATCCAATTTTTTGAAAAACTCATCGCGATTGATTGTTGACGAAGTAATTGGATAGATCAAAGCTCTATTTCCTGGCAACACTGATTCAAAAGGAATTTTCTTAATTTTCATAGAAGTTTTTGCAAGATTAATATAATCAAGACCTTTCTGACTATTTACAATAACAACAGAAGTGCCTAAATCATTATCAAATTCTTTTTTAAACTCTTTAGTATACACAGGATTGTTTGTACCGCCCCAAAAATCACCAATGGTTATATCAGCAATTCGTGGGAAGCCTTTAAATTTGCAATCATAACAAGAAGGACGACAAATAGTTTTTGTATCCATGTAAAAATATTGAAAAGGATTTTCATCATGCGTCTGATATATATGTCGACCGTCTTCAAGCACAAATAATTGTGTAAGTTTGCGCCAACCAAGTTCCTTACATTTTGCTTTTGTTGAAACAACAGGGGAGCCATAATTATTGCCAATACTTTCAATATATTTCTTAAAGACCTTTGGAGAAGGTATACAAAGACAAATCAAATCAACAATTAGTAAATTATCATAATCTTTGCCAAGATAATTTCGAAGAGCAGCCATTTGGCATGGCATGCCACAGACGAGAACTTTACGTCCTTCTACAAGAGCTGATTTTACACTCTTATAAAATCCTGTTGCATTACTCTGATAATACTTAGAACTGCGAAGTTTCTCTAAATCTGATTTTTTTTCAATCAAGATTTGCGTAGCATTAAATTTTTCATCAGTTATTGCACCTCCGACAAGTCCTCCTTCTCTAAAAATTCTGTCTGTAAGAGCCGAAAAGATACCGCCAGATGTACTATCAAAGCGAACATATAAATTTTTGTTAATTGCGGCAAAACATTTAGGTGTTTCAAAGTTTTCTTTTTTTACCTTTGGTTCTGTTTCTATAGGACATATCTTATTACAGAGTCCACAATTCACACAAAGAGAGTTATCAACTTTAGGATACCAAAACCCCTCAACATCTGTCTCAAGAGAAATTGCAGCTTTCGGACAAATGTCCACACAAGCACAACAACCAGTACAGTTCTTCTTGTCAGAAATCTCAATCATGAAATTTTTCCCTTAATACAATCCGCCATATCTCCAACATTGGCACATTCCATAATTTCCTTAGAAGTAAGCTTAATTTTAAAATGATTCTCAATTCCAACAACAAGCTGAATATGAGAAAGAGAATCCCATTCCTCAATATCATCTGCCGTAGTGTCCTCTGTAAGAACAATATCATCATTATCAAGAACATCAATAAAAATGTCTTGCATCTGTTTTAAAATTTCAGATTTTTCCATAAAAGTATTCCTCCTGGAATTTATAAAATATTTACACCTGCATTAACAGGAATTATCACACCGTTTAGTTGATTAGAAACTGTTGTAAAATCTCTTATAAGTTTTGCAACCTCAACTGTAGTAAGAAGTTTTTTCATAGGATTCGAATTCTTAATCTGTTCAACAACAAAATCGTTGGTTTCACTCGTAAGGCTTGTCTGCATAAAATCAGGAGCGATAGCATTGCTTGAAATTCCAAATTTTATATACTCCTTGCTCCATGATTTTACGAGTTGCGCAATATATGCCTTTGTAGCCGAATAAACAGAATAACCCATAGGCGGAGTTCCTATTAAGGCAGAAGTCAAAACTGTTATAATTTTTCCAGATTTCTTCTTCTTAAAACTATCAATGGCTTTTTGAGTAATAGCAACCAAAGGCAGAACATTAGTTTGAAAAGCCATATTAAACTCAGAAACAGGCGTCTTATGAAAATGATTTCCAAGGGTTATTCCTGAATAAGCATTGTTAATCAAAACATCAAGGTCAAAGCCTGGTATCTTATTTACAAATTTTTCCAAGCTATCAGGATTTATGAAATCACAATGAACCGCAACTGCATTAGAAAAAACTGAACTAATTTTTTCAGCCTCTTCTTTATGAGATTTATAAGTAAAATAAACAGTATTACTTTTTTCTGTTGCAAAAAGTTCTACAACTGACTTTCCAAGTCCCGAAGAGCCGCCAGTAACTAATATGTTCATTCAAAAACTCCTATCTGAATATGACCTTTTGCCACAATCTTGCCCTTCTCATTCGTAAACTTATAAGTAAAAACAACAACATGAACTGCTTCGTGAATTTCTTCCGTTTTTAAATTCATTATCAGCTTACTATTCAGATATACTGGCTTCTTATATTGAATATCTTGCAGCTGTAGCATTACATCAGGCGTGGGCAATTCCATTCCAATAGCATAGGAAATAAAAGCATTAAAAATGTTTCCGTACATTACACAGTTTTCAAATCCTTTGCCTTTTGCAAACTCTTCGTCAGTATGCAGCGGATTCATATCAGACGAGCATTCCTGAAATGCCCTGTAAATATTTTCTGTCACTTCAAAAGAAAGATTTTTTTCAAAATTTTCAAATAAGTCTATTTTTGCCATTCGTATTTCTCCGTAATGAAACAAGGTCTGTTTTCATAATCCTTTATATCAAGCTCATATTTTTCCGTTTTAACACCCTCAATCTTCTTAAAACCAAGATTCGAGTAATGCTCCTTTACCATTCCATTTTTTTGAGTCGGCAGATATTCTCCTATCAGTTTTGAAAAACCTTGTTTTCTTGCAACTTTAACAATAGTATTCAGAGTGAAGTTTTCCATACCACGCTTTAAAACTCTGCAACTCATAAACCATGTATCAATAAAAAGAGTCTTGTCATCTTGCTTTTTCATTATAACGACAGCAATCAAGCCATTATCTCCAAATTTATCTTCAAGAGAAAAAGCAAAGCATAAATTTTCAGCATTTTCAGACATATTTTTAACATCAGCTTCGGCATATCTAACAGTCCTAAGATTAAATTGATTGCTGCGCTGTGATAATTGAGCAACCCGAGGTATATTAAAGCTATTGAACCCTTCCACTTTGGAAGTCATATTCAAAGAACGCAAAAAATCATCCTCATTTGCAAACGTCTTAGAAAAAGCCGCACGTTCAGCCTGTACCTGATAATTTTTTGTCCTGTCCTTATCCATTCCGCTATAAGAAGCAGTTTCAAAAAGATTCAAGGAATACAAGTATTCCAAATAATCGGCTGGGTCTTCTGGTAAATCAGGAACAGTTATATCCATAATATTTTCACGGACAATATTTCTTTCAAAAGGATTATCGTCAAGGAATACCATTGAATCAAAACCAATGTTCAGAATCTTCTGAATCATTTTTATGTTATCAACCTTAGTCTCCCAATTTGCCATGAATACAGCAATATCATCCAAATGCAAAATCATATTTGGATGCTTAATAAAAGGCTCCTTTGCTTTTTCTTCATCATTTTTACTACAAATGCAAATTATAATTCCACGGTTACGGAGCTTTTTAATCCACATCTGAAACTCCGTAAATGCCTTGCCAATACCAAGTCCATGTCCAAGTTGAATACCTTCCAATCCATCATCACCAATAATTCCTCCCCAAAGGGTATTATCCAAATCCAAAATCAAGCATTTTTTTACTTTACCCTGTGAAGCAGAAATTATATCTAGCACACGAGAAGCTACATAAGGTATCGCTTCAAGAGATAAAACCATTTCAGTACTTGTATAAATTGCGGGATTGAACATAAAATCTCGCCCAAACTTATTTTGCAGACCCGCTAAGTCACAAATAAATAAATTAGGAATTTTTTGTGCTAAATTCATCAGCTCATAATTGAGCTTTCTAACTTGGTAAGAAAATGAACTTGTTATTTTATTTGCATAACTTCCAAAAACAGTATCTTCAATTTCCGGGTAATTAAAATAAATTATCGTACCTTTTACTATCGAGCATAGACTTTTTACAAAAGCCAATCTTTCATCTGCTAATTTATTATACTCTTCTAAAGGCAAAAGACTGTATTTCTCATTTAATTTATGCGTAGACTGGAAAATAATTGTATACTGGGCATTAAACTGATGCAATTCGCTAGAAGGATCAAAAATCTGTTGCTCAATTTGATTATAGTCGGCCTCATATAAATCAATATTATAACCAATCTCAATTCCTAGTCCTTTAAGAGCTGTTGATAAAAACTGTGTAGCTGTATCGCCAAGTAATGCGACTTTTACCACAGGCAATGAAGAAGTATCTTTTTTTAAATTACGTTTTAATTCTTTAAAATTCTTTATCATTAACTAATCCTCAAATTGCGTGTATTAAATAACAAAACTCCGCCCACCTTTCGGCAAGCAGAATTCTTATTGAGAAAAATATATCTTTTATTTGATTTCTTAATTAAAAGAGTGTAGTAAGGACGTAAATGATAAACATAACCGTTACGGATTACCCCCCCCCACTTATGTATAGCTAACCTAAGCGCATATATTACAAATCTCTTTGCAAGACGCACTACCCTTGTCCAGATATGAGTAACGCCGTATTTTCTGACCACAGATGAAAATTTCTTATTAGAAAGGTCTTTATAAAAAACAGACCTTCGCTTTGGCATAATAGGAGAAAATACAACTGAACGGTTGTTTTTTACAACGCAATCCAAACTTACCTGTTTCACGCTAAGACCTTTTTCTATTATACTCCAAAGTTCTCGACCTTGACTAGAATGAAGAAGAACAAGGCTCGTGCCTTTGTCATCGTCCATTCGGGGTATAACATTCTGAATTCCCCAAAAGTCCGCAAGTGTAATGTCGCTTGGCCGTTCCAGCCCTCGGCTAGCACACTCGTAGCAGGATTTTCGTAGTGCAATATCCTTCAAAAATATTTGTAAATATGGATCTTTGTACAAGGAAGCACAGTATTCGCTATTGTTCGCGAAAGTGAACAATAGCGAATACTGCTTCCAGCCGTTATTCTTCCGCCTGAAAGCAGTTTTCGAGATTTCCCCGCGCCTAGCGTGGGCTTTTAAAAGTCGGTAGTCGATATATTTCTGCCACAAAAAAGGACTTGGAACTCCGTGACAGATAAAATCTACAGTCAAAAGATTTGAATATTCTTTCCTAAGATACTTCTTTAATCCCTGAATCTGGCAAGGAGTACCGCTAAAAAGAACTTTTCTTCCCTGTTCCAAAAATGTCTTGCAGTCTTTATAGCTTGTACCGATTTTGCTTTGAACATATTTCGAACCTCTAAATTCTTCTAAATCTTCTATATTATTTGTGTAAGAATGAACAACTAAAAAATCTCTGTCAAATTTTGCACCGAATACAATTCCCCCCCCCTGAGAAATCACATATTCAGAAAGGGCTGTAAACACACCGCCGCTGGAAGATTCCATGCGGATTTTTTCGTTCAAATTTATCGCTGCATAGGCAGTGGTGTTTTCGGCAAGATTACCAACAGACTCACCCTTTATTGGATTCAACGCCGGACAGACCTTTTCGCAAACACCGCAGTCCACGCATTTTTTCTTATCAATCACAGGTAACAGAAATCCCTCGTTGTTCGCAAGCATAGAGATTGCTTCTTTTGGACAGGAAGAAAAACAAGCGTGACAACCGGAGCAGTTTTCAACTTTTTCGACGTGGCGTAAGTCATATTGAACCGAAGACAAACAATCTTCTTTCCCGTGAGATTTTTTTGGATACTGAAACAAGTTCAACATGACAGATTTAGACTTTGCCAGAACCGCATTCCGTTCGTTCTTCGTCATACCTAAAAACAAAATGCTCAAAACCGAGCAGCCTCCACTAATCAGAACTGTGGTGAACATCCTAAAAAAACTTTCATTTACATTCAGAACAAAAAGAAGCGGAAGAATTGCCGAACCAACACTGACTGCAACACAAGGAAAAATTGTTTTTATAACAAACTGCCTTTTACTCATTCCGCCAAGCACAGAAACAATAAAGAAGCGGACAATAAAAGCCGTTACAGAAAGAACAATTGCAACAAGCATTACGCTGTAAGCAGGCGCACCAAAACGCAAAGCGACATAAGAAACAGGAAGATTCAATAATAAAATGCCACCAACAACCGCCTGATACAAACGAATTTTTCCAGTAGCTTGAGCAAGCGTCATAAGCGGATAACTAATAGAATCTATCAGAGCGTCAATCAATACAAGCTGAGTAAAAACTATCGCATATTCAGGCGGATTCTTAAGCCACAAAGAAAGAATTGACTTCATCTCAAGGCAAAGCGGAAGCGTGAATATGTACATCAAAAAGAAAGTGAATTTGCAGCCTCTGAACACAAGTCTCATAGTATCTTCCTTTTGATTTGCTGCATAAGTCTTTATAATCTGAGGACGAAGAGCTGTGCTGAAGTTGTTAGAAAAGCTCATTACCGCAGAATTAACCTGCCCCGCAATCCCCCGGGCAGCATTAACAATAGTACCAAAGTGAAGGTTCAAAAGAATATTAATTCCTTGATTCTTAAATATTGCGGAAAGATTACCAAAAAGATTCCAACCGCTATAAGCAATTATTTCTTTAAAAAGTTTTCCGTCACAAATAAAACGTATTTTACATTCAGAATAATGTTTATGACAATAAAATCTGTAAATTGCAGTATTTATAAAACTTACAAGACTAAGCAAGATACCGTAAACAATAAGTTTGTCATACGGAAGGTATTTCAGAAGAAACACAATGCCAAGTTTTAAGGCAACTTCCACAATGCTCACATAGGCATAAACAGTCATGTTTTCATGCGCTATAATAATTGCCATAAAAGGAGTTGTAATTAAAGTCAAAAGAAAAGAAATAATCGCTGCCTGAAAAATCCAATTCGCAGCAATAAGACGATTAGAAGGAATAACAAGTTTTGTATTCAAAAACCACAAGCCAGCAGTTTCGACGAAAAGAAAAACCACAAGCGCAATCAAAAGATAAATCTGAAAAGTAACGGAAAAAGTTATTTCTAAATGTTTTAAGTCTTTTTTCCCAAGATCATAAGAAAAATATCGCTGACTGCTTGAAGCCATCGCTCCACCCAAAAAACCAAACATGGTAACAACACCAGCCACGACGTTATAAATGCCAAAATCTTCAGCCCCAAGCACAGCAAGCACAACCCTCGCAGTATACAAACTAACCGCCATTATCAAAATCTGACGGAAGTAGAGAAGTAATGTATTTTTAGCCAAGGCGCGAGAATTATTTTCCATACTTTTGAAATGAGTTATTCTTTATACTATTGTAATATTAGGTAGCTGTCAATGTGTTCATTTTATGAATGATTTATCGCTGGTAATTATCCATAGCAAAACGTATCAGTCTTTTTACCAAATCCGAGATTGCCTGATAATCTCTGTTTTCCATTTTTGCATAGAGATAAAAGAAATTCGAACGTGGCTGTTCTGCATCAAAAAGGTTTATGGCATCTTTCAAGAAACTGACGTTGTTCAAATTCGGAAAATATACATTGATTTCCTTAAAATCTTTTTTATTGAATCCTGTATTAAATTGATTTGCAGAAATCGTAACAAATTCAAATGGTATTCCCTGTTCGTTTGCAAAGTTTTCTAACAGCCCAAGCAGATCGATTGTACTATTCAATTCTCTTTGCTGCACTTTCTCATATCCGGGGAAAAAATCCAATTTTAACTTTTGTTCCTTAAAATACCGCAATGCATCGGCATTTATTATTGGTAGCATATTAGCTATTTTTAATCCATTTGCGCTCCATGTCATGTGCAAGAATCACACTTTCCAAAGTACTAAGAGCGGATTTGTTAAAAGCAAGCACCAGCTTTTTGTAAGAATCACTTTTCTTTTCTGCAACGCACACAGCAGAAAGCAAGCGCTTATAATCAATATCTACGCTACTAAAGCCTATAACAAAACTGTCCCGCAAAAGATAATCAAGTTTATCAACATCTATTGTCTTTGAATTGAGCAATTCTACAAAACATTTTTTGATATTGGATACATCTGAATTTTCGCTATATTTTAATCCAACAATGCACCGAGCAAAGAAAGATTTCTCTTCACTGTTTGTAAACAAATTCGGGAAAAATTTTAAGAAAGCAAATGCACTCATTATTTCATGAGGAGCACCAACAGAGCAACCTTTCGAGTCACTGTTAAAACATTCGTCACCTACCTCTGTTTTCAGCTGCTCCCATATTGAATTCTGTTTATTCTCCAGATAAAAAGCCTCACCTGTATGAGAAAATGGAGCATGACCCACATCATGCAGGAAAAACCGAAGAATAGCTTGTTTGTACAATATCTCCAAGACGGTGAAATTCGGCACTATTTAAAATTGCAGTTATAACAGAATCCTCGACTTTGATATAACCATAAAGAGGAGCTTTTATTTTTGTTATGTCGCTCATTTAACCTTTTGCCGCGAAAAAGCCGAAAGAAGGTCTTCTGACATATACGCTAGAAATCTCGCAATTAAAATATTCTTCTCTACTTTCAAATGTAAGGCAGTATCATCATTAATAAGGTCAAAACAATCAGAAAAGTTCCTTACCATTTCCAAAGCATAATGCTCCGAGCAAAGAATAACAGCAGAGATATGGCTATCCTCAAGAATTTTTGTCATCTTGATTCCGTACTGAGACAACTCGTCCCAAATAACATCTTCCTTATCAAATGCAATAAATGCGTCCGCGGCCAGATATTCCATGCCTATAAATCTACACATTCTGTCTTTAAACCTCTAAAGTAAGTTCTAATCATTATAGTCTTATTATCGCCCGTTGACAAGGTAAAAATTAGGATTATGTTCAACTGATGAATAGTTCACGATTTTTTTACCTTCCCCCATTCAAAGCCCTAAATAAAGGCGGACAAATTTTCTTAATCACAATCCCGATTCCGGTCCCGATAACAATTGTTAAGAAAGTCGGGATAAAATACTGACACAAGCTCCAGAATGTACTCCTCATCGGGAAGAACCAAATCCACAGTTTTGAGGTGTATCCGTTTACAAGCGGATCATGAATTGCAAACAGAAAAAACGAAAAGCCTGCAAGGTATGAGCAAAGCGAATACAGTTTTTCTCTACGCACAATGACGGCAGAAAGCTTTATCACAATCACACAAGAGAAAATTACCATAAAGTTATGCGAAATAGTATGTTCGCCGCCGCCAAGCGTAAATGCAAATATAACAGAAACCACAAAGAGCGGGACTATTTCTTTCCAGTGGATTCTGTCAATCTTATGGAATAATGGAACGTCATACATTCCCCAATACAAGCCAGCTATGTAAAAGAAGAAAGCCGTTGTCTCGACAAAATACACGCGGACAGGAATTATAAAAATTGCAAATGCCAAAGCGAAAAATCCAACCGGGAACTTTTTTATCAGAGCTTTTATTACAGGCGAAACAACAACAAGAATCAGAAGGTCTCTAACAAACCAAAACTGCACAGCAAATTCAGGAAAATCAAAACCACTTCCATCCGGCTTCGGCTTGTATCCAAAGACCTTATGGACCCAATCCAAAACAGTCCATGTAAGGCAAGTATTTTCTGGCTGACCAAGAAACTGCGGAGCTATTCTTGCTACAATCAATTTTACCCCACCATAGAAAAAAGCAAGAAGCGACATCCAAAGCACATACGGCAATAAAAGTGATTTTGCCCGCTTCTTTAGAAGAACAAGATAACTGTCATTCTTCTTCGCCTGTAAAAAAGCCGCAAACATAAAAAACAACGGAACTGCACAACGTGATATTCCAAATGTTATAAAGATTTTCACCCAATGTCCAAACGAGTTTTCCACAAAAATAGGTGCTATACCACCATTATCCATAATTTTCTGAATTAATTGAGGAGTGTAACAGTTATGAATGAACACGACAAGAACGATTAAAAGAAATCTGAGCGAAGTTATACGGCGAGAAGTGTCACTATCTATTGTTGAGTTGTTGAGTTGTTGAGTTGTTGAGTTGTTGAGTTGAAGTTACCGTTTCGTCCGTTTTATTGCAAGCATCTTTTGACATTTTTCCTCCAAGATGTTTTAATTTTACTTAAATTTTTTGTCGTTGTAAACGGAATAAACCTCCAAGTCTCCATTTGGAGCTAAAATAACATCAGAGATTTCAGGAAGAAATTCCTTATCCTCAATACAGTCATAAGGAAACTCACACAAAGTTCTTACAAACATTGAACTGTCGTCAACAGCTGGCGAGGAATTTGTTTTTCGCGGCAATAATTCCTGAGGGTACAATTCAACCCCTTATTACTTTTTGTAAATCAGAAAGTGGAATCTGTTTTATTGTATATTCAGAATTTTTATATAATCCAACAAGGACAGTTCCGTCAAAATCAACTACATTGAAATCAATCATATGTTGATTTTTACCTGAATCAATATGAACTTTTATTTTATCTTCATAGAAACTTACAAGCGGTTTCTTGGTATATTCGCATAGAATCAAAGCATCTATGCAATTCGCCTGATTTGCAGATAATTTTTTTTCCAGTTTTCTTGAACAATCGTTCATTTGCTTTCTGCTTGCAGATATCAAGTTGCTGCATTTTCTGCGAAAGATATTGAGTCAAGATTAGTGTATTATATGCGGAATATTGTTCTGAATATGACTATTTAGATACTTCATAATAATGAGGCGGCAAGAAATGATTTAAGTTTGAAGTTGTTTTTTTAATGCGATAGCTAGCGTCATACTTCTTTACCTCCTGTCGTCTAATATTCTGGATTCAATTTTTTCAAGAAATCTTCTTTTAGCAAGCCAAAGAAGTATTTTTTATTTGTTGCATGAAAAATGTCTAAACAGCTCTTTTCTACTATATCATTTCTGAATGTTGTAAAAGTGGCAGTGCAATTTTGGACACAATCAACATCAAATATAGAACAAGGCTCTTTATCTGGCTGTCTAATTCCATTTGCCATTGTCAGAATGATTGTGGTGTCGTTTTCGGAGAACTCTGAATGAAGCTGAGTATTAAAAGATGCTAAAGAAGCATATGAAATAGAAACTGTTGTTTTTGTGTTTTCAAACAGATTTCCTTCTATACCATAAAAATTAAAATTACATTTTAAAATAAAACAGCAATTTCCATTTTTCCTTCATAAAATCTCTAATTTAAACTACCTATTTATAAGCAGCAATAAATTTTTCTCTCACCATACCGATGGTGATTTTTTGATGACCGTTTGCGGACGTTTTTTGTTTACACATGATTTTTTTGTGGTATCTTAAAAGCGTAAACGCAAGGCAAAAGAAAAATAATAGGCAACAAAAAAATTGTGGTTATTTTTCAATCCGGCTTTGCAAAATTCTTGGAGGTCTATATGCAGTTGAAATTTTATTATTGCAGGCACTGCGGAAAAATCATCGCCATCGTAAAGGACTCTGGAATTCCAACAGTTTGCTGCGGAGAAGCAATGCAGGAACTTGTGCCAGGAACAACAGACGGCTCTTCGGAAAAGCACATTCCTGTAATTAAAGTTGAAGGAAACACAGTTTCTGTTACTGTAGGCTCAAAACTTCATCCGTCGGAAGCAGAGCATTACATCGAATGGATTTTGCTTCAAACCGACAAGGGAATCCAGCAAAAATGGCTTCGTCCAGGAAATTCTCCAAGCGTAGATTTTGCCGTTATGACCGGGGAGAGAGTTGAAGCCGCCTATGAATATTGCAACATCCACAGACTTTGGAAAGCGGAATACTAAATTTTACGGAGGATTTTTATGAACACAACTACAACTTTAACTTCAATGCTAAACACGCAGATTCAAAAAGAATTTGAGTCGGCTTATATTTATCTTGGGTTTGCGGCTTTTTTTGACATGAAAGGACTTGCAGGATTCGCTGAATGGTACAAGCAGCAGGCAAAAGAAGAGGAAGAACACGCAATGAAAATTTACGACTACTTGTGCAAAGTAAATCAGCCGGTGGAACTTATGCCAATCGGCGCGCCCAAGAACAAGCCTGAAACAATTTCTCAAGCTCTAAAACAAAGCCTTGAGCACGAGGAGTATGTAACAAATCTCATAACCACGCTTTACTTTCAAGCTGAAAAAGAAAAAAACTTGTTTGCAAAAAATTTCTTGAATTGGTTTATAAACGAACAGCTTGAAGAAGAGCAAAAGGCAAAAGAGCTTATAGACAAATACAAAATGTTCGGCTCAACACCAGAAGGCCTTTATGCGCTTGACAAAGAACTTGGCGGACGACAATAAAAAGATGCAGCATGGAAACTAAATCTGACGGAATATTTTTTCTGATGATTTTCTTCCCATGCGTTCTTTTTTAAATAAAGAGATTAGCTGCTCACGGGTAATATTTCCGTTGCGTTCACGCGCCGCCTTGAGTTTTCTGTACACGGTATTTTCGCTGAATCCTTCAACTTCTTTCTGGTAGATTTTTCCATCGCAAAGCTGTTCTAAAATTTTCACTTCATCTTCATAAAGCACAAGCCGCTTGCGTTCAAACTGATTTTCAAGAACAAAGAAAACGCTTCCAACAAACCAGATGCTGCGGACAATGTGAATCAGAAAATGAAACACACTCTCTCCGTTTATTGAAAACGCAACGCATACTGCCGCAAAGTAAAGCGACATGGCAATATATTTTATCTTTGGCTTTATTATTATTACAATGCAAACAATAAACAGAGCCGTAAAATTATTGAACAAAAAAGTTTTTTCAAAAGCAATCATAAAAACAAGAATTGTTGAATAAGCAAGATAAAAATAAGAAAAACATTTCTGCTTGAAAAAAACCGCGGTTGGAATATAAAGAAAATTCATAAGGGCAACAATCCAAGTTCCTGCGAAAAATCCCTCGCTAAACCCTTTCCATACATAAAGCGCGCAGAGAACCTCAGAGAGAACACTTGTAAACAAAACAAAATGATCATTCAGAAAATCAGCAAGAATTTTAGACTTCACAAGCCCTCCCCTGCAAAGCAAAACTGGCGAATAAAAAAAAGCTTCTATATAACTGCTATATAAATAATAGCACTTTCCGCCAGAATTGCAATAGAACAAAGGGGCAATATCGAAAACTTTATAATTTTTTTATCCGTTATCTCATGCTGAAATCTTTTATAAGCTGCTTAATTTCACTGCGTGCAGGCATTACTGAAAGCGAGCCTTTTTTTGTTGTTACAAGCGACGAAGCTGCATTTGCAAATACAAGCATTTTTTGCAGACGCTCCACAGAAAAAGATTCATATCCGTTGCAAAGAATTTCGTGCAATATGCAAGCGCAGAATGTGTCACCTGCACCAGTCGTGTCGATTGTTTTTACATTTGAAAACGTTCCGGCTGTTTCATATAAAGAAATTTTTCCGTCAGAGTAAAATGCTTCACTTCCGTCCTTTCCTTTGGTAACTGTAATCAGCGGAATATTGAATTTTGAGCGGAGCCAATTTACGCCATCAAAAATAGATTTTTTGCCTGAAACAAATTCAAGTTCTTCCGCCGCAATCTTTAAGATTTCGCATTCTGAAAGTCCGAATAAAATTTTTTCTTTTGCCTGATTTTCATCTTCCCAAAGCGGAAGCCGCAGATTCGGGTCAAACGAACGGAGCACGCCGGATTTTTTTGCTGTCTCAAGCGCAAACTTTGTGGCATCAAAGCAAATTTCATTTGTCATTGATAAAGTTCCAAAGTGAAATATTTTCGCATCAGAAATCAAATCTGGTTTTAATTCAGATTTTTCAAGCATCGAATCCGCGCCATGATTTCTGTAGAACGAAAAACTTCTGTCACCGTCATTTGCAGTGTGAACAAAAGCAAGCGTTGTTTTGTATTTTTGTGAAAACAGAAGATTTTCAATTCCGATTCCGAGGCTTGTAATTTTTGACTGGAGCATTTTTCCAAACATATCGTCTCCAACTTTTCCAACAAACGAAACCGAATGCCCGAGTTTTGCAAGCATCGCAAGAACATTGCACGGAGCACCTCCAGCGTTCGCTTCCATAAGCCAGTTTCCCTGCGCACTTATCCCGTTCTGAGTAAAATCCACAAGAAGCTCTCCCAACGCAACAACATCGTAATTTTTCATTTTGCAAATCTCCATAATTTAAATTTTAAAAATCTTGTATTCAGCGCGAATATTTTCCGAAACAGACATTTCAAGCACCGCGGAATTTTCAGAGCTAACAAAAGCATCTGGAATAAGAAAGAACGCATTTGTAAATGCCGACTCTCCGCCATTAACAAAAACTTCCATGGAGCAAGCATCAATTAAAATCCGCAAGGAAATCCTTTTTTCATGGGCTGATTTTTCATTTCTGAACGAAGACGGCGGAAATTTCATTTTGCGGAAATTTATTTTTCCGCCTCCTTCAACAGAATTTCTTCGGTCAAAGCAAAGCGTTTGTTCTGCAAAGTCGCAAGTGAATTCTACGGAAAACTTTTTGCCGGCAACATTTCTGCTTAACACAAGAGAAAATTTTTCATCTTGATTTTTGCAGTCAGCTGAATTTTCAAAAGCAGAAAAAAATTCAAGTTCAATGTCGCCATGGGAAAATCCATTTTTTATAAAACTAGAAGTTCCAGAGACAACACCGCATTCGCATTTCTTTCTATATAACAAAAGCTCGCGCACAGGATTCTGAAAAAGTTTTCCGTTTTTAAATTCAAGCTCTCGGGGAAAAGTCATCATTCCAGACCAAAGATAATTTTGAGGTGTAATGTACGATTCCCAGTTTTGCATCCAGGCAATCATTATTCTTCGTCCGTCAGGAGCAAGGCAAGTTTGCGGTGCATAAAAATCAATTCCGCCGTCAATCTGCGCAAAATTAAGGGAATTTTCAGTCCGCATTTCACGCTCAAAAATAAATTCCGGCCGCTTAAGAAATCCTGTCATGTAGACGCTGTTGTTTCCGTCGTGAAGCCCGTTCTCAAAATCAGCCTTCATTTCCTGCGGAGAAAAAATCACAACATCCTTTCCGTCTAATTTAAAAATGTCTGGACACTCCCACATTCCGCTTTTTCCGCTGCTCTTGTCAATTACAGAAACAAATTTCCAGTCAAGAAGATTTTCAGAACGGAAACAGACAAGAGAGCCTTTTCCGTCCGGCATTTTGAGGACACAAGCCATGTAAAATTTTCCATCTTCGCGCCACAACTTTGAATCTCGGAAATCTCCTTTCTGAAATTCAAACGGAACGTTCGCCGCGCTAATCACAGGGTTCTGAAGAATTTTTTTGTAGCAAAGACCGTCGCCTTCCGCCAAGCATTGATTCTGTAAAGTTTCACCTTTTTTATTTTTTGAAACTCCAGTGTACGCAAGAATATGCCTGTCTTCAAATTCAATCGCCGTTCCTGAAAAGCATCCTTCGCAGTCAAAATCGGAATCAGGAGCAAGAGCAGGCACAAGAATTTCCCAGCGCACAAAATCCGAAGTGCAAAGATGTCCCCAGTGCATCGGTCCCCACTGCGTTGAATACGGATGATACTGAAAAAACAAGTGGCACTTTCCGCCGAAAAACGAAAAGCCGTTCGGATCATTGCACCATCCCGCAGGTGAAAACGCATGAAAAACTGGTAGCAGAAAATTCTGCGGCTGCGATTTTAAACTTTCTTGAATTTCATTTTGTCTTTTTGCGGCAGCTTCAAGTGTATAATTCTGCATGGGGCAGCTCCTGTAAAAGAGAGTTGTAAATTAAATTTAATGACATTATTCCTACTGAACAAGATTCCCGCGTCAGGCATGAAAATGACAGTTAAGATAAATATTATTATAACATCGTTCAGAAAAAATTTTCTATAAATTGTATGGCAGATGAAAATTGAAAACGTCCGGTTCCCCCACAACGAATCATGAAAGAACCGGGCGAAAATTGAGGTTCCTACAACGTTGTTATTCTTTTATTTTTACAGCGCTGCTGACGGACTCCAAAAATTCCTTGCGGGTAACGCTTGCGGAAATGTAGTTTGTTTTTATTACAACTTTGTATTCTTTAGAAGAATCCAAAGTTTGCGGCACAAAGAAATTCAGCTCCGCAGGCTTGTTGCGGAATACTTTTGAATCGTCAATTCTTGTCCAAGTGGAAGAATCTTCCAATTTTTCATCTGAGCTAATAGCCGCAAAATAGATTCCGCTTTCTTCGCTACCAAGCTTAAGGTTTGCGCCGGTTATTTTTGCCGGTGCACCTAACGAAAGAACATTCTCTTCTTCAGTGCTGATGTCTGCCACAGAATCAATTTCAGGAGACTTGTCGTTGTAGACGATTTTGTCAATGCTAAGATTCTGCAAAGAAGAGCTTGTAAGTTTTGTAGGAGAAAACCTTACCTTGAACTTTCCGTTTTGCGGAACTTCAGTTTTTGACTTTGCAGAAACTTCCATTGCAATGTACATAGTTCCAAGGTCAAGATAATCGACTGGATACAGTGCACTACCTCATGCGCAACCGTAATCACGTCGATATAGCTTCCATTCTGCGCGCCTTCGTAGACATCGCTTCTTATGACAATCACATTCTGAGCCACATTGTAAAAAGCCGCAACATCTTTTCCGTGCTTCCAGGAATCCTGCGGCTCAATAAGATAATTGAAAGTCCTGTCAAAACGGGGAATTATGTTTTCCATTACAAAAAGCGGGTCAAACTTCTGGTTCGTAGTAGCCGTGCAAAGCAAGTGGCTCCAGAACGAAGCTATTTTAATCTCGTCTTCAGAAAGAACTAAAGTTTCTGAATATTTTACGTCTTTTAAATGTGTTTCATACTGCACCACTTCCATTTTTCTCTCCCGAAGATTCCGCCTGAAACTTTTCAAGCATTTCTTTCATCAGTTTTACCTGCTTTTCTGTAAGCTTTGAAAAATCCTTGGCAAACATTACAGCGGTCTCAAGATATTCACTTGAATCTTTCTGCTCACCAAGAGGAACATTCACACTGCCCTTTGACTGCGCCTGTGCTTCTTCAAGTTCCTGTTTTTCCACCTCTGAAAGATCGTATTCCTCTGCAATTTTTTCAACAAAAGAGTCCGGAATTTCACGCAGACCGTTTTCAATTGAAGAAAGGTAAGACGCGCTTACATCTAGCCGCTTTGCCATATCCCCAAGAATTTCTGAAGAATCAATTCTTCTTTTCCTTAAAATTTTTCCAAACGCCGTTACTCCCATAAATGTACCTCTCGTTCTAAGGCTTTAATGAACCTTTTGGATTCTTTCTCGTTTAGCATCTAAGTAAAATATATATCAGTTTTATAAATAAATCAAGCAATTTACAAAATATTTTTCACAAATTTGTAAATATAAGTTATCTGGGATTTCACTTTAATAATTCTTCAAAAAAGGGCTGCTCATTATCAAGGGGGGGGTATAATAGCGTTAGTATCGAACGGAAGCTGGCTGGACGGCAATGCGCAGGACGGATTTAGAAAAACCCTGGAAAAAGAATTCAGCAAAATCTATGTGTTCAACTTGCGCGGCAACTGCAGAACAAGCGGAGAGCTCCGCAAAAAAGAAGCTGGAAACGTGTTCGGACTTGGCAGCCGCACACCGATTGCGGTAACCGTACTTGTAAAAAAGAATGGAGAATAAGATGAGTGAACAAAACGCAGAAATTTACTACTACGACATAGGCGACTACCTGAGCCGTGAACAAAAGCTGGACATAATCACAAACTTCAAGGGCATGGAAAATCTGCCGTTTACAAGGCTTAAGCCAAACGAGCATGGCGACTGGATTAGCCAGAGAAATGATAAGTTCGGTACTTGGATTCCGATTGAGGCTGACAAGAAATTTGATTCAAAATCACAAAGTTTTTTTACTACATACTCAAATGGAATTTTAACAGCGAAAGATGCCTATCTTTACAATTATTCTTTTAATCATTTAAATGAGAATGTAGAAAAAATGATAAATTTCTATAATGAGCAAAGACTATATTATCAGAAGATTATTGCCGAAAAACCTAACGAGAAAATTGAGACAAAATTTTATTTATCATAAGAAATTTATTCAAAGAACCTATCAACAAACATCTTTATTTCCAACTTCTAAATCTAAGAATTTGATAATAACTTTTAGTGCGGCTAAGTCGCCAACACCCTTACTTACTGATTCTTTGCCAGATTATCACTATTCTGGCGACACACAATGTTTTCCGCTCTACTGGTACGAAACCATCGAGCCGGAACAGAACTCTCTTTTTGGAGACGACGCGCAAATCGTAAGGCACGAGGTTGTCAGCGACTTTATCTTGGAGCGCGCCCAGGGCAAGTACGGAAACAAGGTTCAAAGAGAAGACATTTTCTGATATGTTGTGCCATTTGTCAATGACAAAACAAAATTTAATATAAAAAAGAAAAGGCTTTAGAAATCAAGATTTTCGGCACTAGACCATCCTGATATTCGTGGATTTAAAACTTGAAGACGTAAGGCTCAAGTCTATTACCGACAGGTCAATGATCCGCCAAAAGTTCTTTCTGTCTATTAAGCGGGAATTCGCAAGGATTTCTCCCTGTTTAGCCCATAGGAGGAACGAAGATAACTCAAATCTGCCTCGTTTCCGCCACCTTTTCTTTATTTTAAAACTAAAAATATGAATTATGAACTAAGCTATTTTTCCGTTCATCATTCCCCAGACAAAACATGCAAGCTCTCTTGCTCCTGCCGCTGAAGAAACGTTGTAATTTTTTCCACGTTCTTCAAGATGCTTCATTTTTGTTCTGATTCGTTTCGTTGCCTTATCCGCATACGCCACAATTTCAGGACTTGCATTCTTTTGTCTTTCAAAAATCCTCTTGGATTTCTGCCCGTAAGGATTCGTCCGTTTTATTGCCTTCGCCGACTCACAGAACAAAGCCCTCACGCGCTTGTTCCCCGCTTTCGTGAGCGGAAGCATATTTTTAGTCTTTCCGCTGGAATCTTCTCCAGGACAAAGTCCAAGATAACTTACGAACTGAGCTGCCGTCGCAAATCTTGTAAAATCATGGATTTCCACGACTGTTTCAACTGCTGTTGTTACTTTCCATCCGGATTCGACATTGTTGTCGGTGCCATAACTACACAGCTATAACCAGCCTTTTGTAATCCGCGGCAAAGACCGTAACCTGTTGGTCCTGCTTCGTATCCACAGGCGAACAGGATTTCTTCCTTGTGTTTTTTATTTATTGCCTCCAGGTATTTTATTACAGCTTTCGTTGTTGCCTTGATTGTCATTTCATCAGAAAGTTCATTCTTGTGAAAATCAAAGCTGCAAAGTGAATAGGTGTCCTTGTAAACATCAATTCCAATGTACAAAATCTTTTCGTTTCGTGTTATAATTTTCATGTAGTGTTTCCAATTTGTATGAGGTAATGCCCATACTGTTAATTTAGTCATTAACATTTTGACGCTAAACCCACGTTTTTACAAACTGAAATCACAACTCTGTTCATTGCCTTATACATTTTATTCAGTTCATTCTTGCCCGGCAAAAACCATTCTCCTGCAACAGCTTTTTCTGTAGAATAAACACTGCATCTATAGGCAGCAGAATTCTTTTCTGAAAGTTCTGATTTTGTATAACGCTTCAAGATTTTATATGTATTGGATTTTCCGTAGCCAATTTCATTGAATGTTTTAATATTTATAGAATCTGGATCCCACGCTGAACTTCCCAGCGTTGATTTTGACATTTCAAGGTAGTGGCAAAGTTTGATTCCGCCCATTCCGTCATAAACAAAAAACAGCCTTCCTCATGTGAAAAAATCACGCCGATTGCCTGCAAGAATGAGTAGACAATCGTGCTTCCCATGAATTTCATTCCGCGTTTTTTTAGTTCCGCGGAGATTGCGTCTGAAAGGCCGTTCGTTGACCTGCCTGTTTCGTGAATTATTTTTATGCCGGAAAGAGCGGCTTCTTCCGCAATGTTCTCTGCATTTTCAGTGCCGCGGCTTTCTGCACAGGCGTTTTTACACAAATATTCGTCCAGAAACTTTCTTATAAAATTAAAGAAACTTCCGTACTCAAGGCAAACCGCCCTGAAAATTCTTGCGTTTGAAATGCTTGCCTTTATTTTCAAGCGGTTTCTAACGATTTTGGGATTCGCCAAAAGATCCGCGATTTTTTCTTCGCCGTAGCCGCAGACTTTTTCAAGGTCGAACCCATCGTATGCAGAACGGAAATAGTTCCGCTTGTTCAAGATACATTCCCAGGAAAGCCCGGCCTGAAAACTTTCGAGCGTCAGCATTTCAAAAAGGTATTTGTCGTCCGTGCTTTTTTCAGAAAATTTTCCCCATTCATTGTCGTGGTAGGCGACATATTCTGGATTTTTCAGATTGCACCAGTTGCAGCGCGGAAGATTCTTGTCAAAAACTTTTTCCGGTCCTAAGTTTCCGGGCGTCATTTCCACCCTTCCCAGATTTTCACTTCAAGACCGCAGGTGGCGGCGTTTTTTCCGTTGCGGCAAATCGGAAGTTTCAAAAGAAGCTGGTTTTCAAAAAGTTTTTCTTCCTTGTCAGAATCATCAAGATACGCGAACGATGCGTAATCCTTTGAGTTTTTGTCCGCCAAAAGCTCAACCGCTTCTGCCCTGGAGCC
>OIXL01000155.1_pt1 | contig 39438 bp, 37 predicted proteins | sample 1587761 | NCBI WGS metagenome assembly OIXL01 (sample SAMN03283246) | human gut metagenome | biome: human-associated habitat; material: feces | host: Homo sapiens | place: Peru | collected 2012 | reverse complement strand
CCGGTTGTTATTCCCGCCGGAAAACGTGGTGTTGTCCAGACAGGCTTGTCTTTTGAAATTCCGGAAGGATATGAAATTCAGGTCAGACCGCGTTCGGGGCTGGCTGTAAAAAACGGAGTAATGGTTTTGAATACTCCTGGAACTATTGACAGCGACTATCGTGGCGAGCTTATGGTTATTCTGGCAAATTTCGGTGACTCTGATTTTACTGTTAATTGCGGCGACCGTATTGCCCAGCTTATTGTTGCTCCGGTTACGCAGGGAATTTTTGTAAAGGCGGATACGCTTGGAGAAACTGAACGCGGAGCGAATGGTTTTGGTTCTACTGGAGTATAGGGTTGAAGTTAGAATCTGGTATTGAACTTTTAAAAAAATCTTTTTCGGGCTTTATTGAAACTTTTAATTCTAAAAAGAAGCTTTTTTTTAGAACCGCAGGAACATTTCTGCATGAATTTTACTGTAGACACTTAAAAGAAAAAGTTTGTTTTGCAAAGGAAAAAGTTGATTATGTCCAGGTAAGGTTTTTTCATAAGGGCGAGCTTAAAAATCATGTTCTTATTCGTTATCTGGTAAAGGAGCTTCTTCTTTATTTTACAGTTGCGTTTCTTTTCTTTTTTATGGTTTTTTTTGTAAACCAGATTCTTCTTCTGATTGCTGATATTTTAAAAAAACACGTGCCGTTAGGCGACACGATGCGGCTTATGGTTTATTCGCTTCCGACTGTTATCGCGCAGTCTGCGCCGGATGCTACTCTTGTAGGATTTCTGATGTGCCTTGGCCGCCTTATGAGCGACAACGAGGTTCTTATTTTCAGGGCTTCCGGACTTGGCTATTCGTTCATCGCGGTTCCTGTTATTATTCTTGGAATTGTAATATCAATCGCTTCTTTTTATGTGAATGACTATCTGCTTCCTATTGGAACAATAAAATTCAACAGGCTTAAGCATGAGATAACAAATTCAAATCCTGGTGTAATTATCGAGCCGAATTCAATAAAGTCTTTTGATGATTTTACTATTGTAATCGGAAATGTCAAGGATTCAAAAATATCAGACCTTGTGTTTTTTGACGAACGCTCTTCCGATACGCAGACGATTATTGCCGCGCGCGATACAGAAATGGTTTCTTCCAAGCAGGATGGAGTTCTTTTGCAGCTTAATATGAACGATTCGGTTGTCGCGTCGCTTAAGAAATCTTCCCGCGAAGATTTTGACATTTTAGGCTCTTCTAAGGCGACCCTTAATATTCTGGATTCTCAGGTTCTTGACACAAATCTCCAGGTCCGTCCGCGCGAAATGACTTCCTACGACCTTGGCCGCCAAATTCGTCTGATGAAGGCAAATCCGAATACCAGTAAATATCGCCTGAATACTTATAAAATGGAATTTCACAAGAAATTTTCAAATCCGTTCTGTTCTATATTTTTTGCAGTTCTGGCGTTGCCGCTTGCCTTTATTTTTGGAAAACACAATGGTCAGACAATATGTCTGATTTTCGGTCTTGTAATAAGCGTTTTATACTGGGCTATGACGATTTTGGGGCAGATGTTTTCTCTCCGCATCGGGATTAACGCGGTTATCGCCATGTGGTTTCCTGACGTCCTTATCGGGGCGGTGGGAATAACTCTTTATTTTGTATTAAAACGAAAATGAAATTACATCGGTATTTATTTCAGCGGTTTATTCCGGTTTTTTTAGGTTCTCTTGGATTTTTTTCTCCGGTTCTGATTCTTGTGGATCTTCTTATGAATCTTACAAGCTATATTCAGAACAATGCCGCCGCATCCGATGTTGCAAGGGTTATACTTCTGTATTTGCCAAAGACAATCTGGTATGCGATGCCGCTCGGAATTCTTTTTGCGGTCGCGTATACGCTAAGTGATCTTTACGCAAATAACGAGCTTACCGCAATCTTTTCATCAGGGGTCTCGCTGATTCATTTTGTTTATCCGTTGTTGATTTTTTCTATTATAATGAGTTTTGTGCTTTTCTTTTTTGAAAATTTTATTGTAGTTCCTACGCTGGCTGAAAAAAACGAGCTTCAGAATTCGCTGCTGCATAAAGAAAAATCCTTGAACAAATCCAATATCGTTGTAATATCGGACGGCGGATTAATTGTGTACAAAGCCCGGCATTATGAAAGCGCTTCTAAAAGGCTGTCGAATCTGTACATTATTTTCAGGGATGATGAAAAAAAACTTAAGGCGATTGTCTATTCAGATTATGCTCTGTGGGATGAAACATCTTCGCTATGGAATCTTGGAAACAGTCTTGAATATGATTACGAAAATGAAATAATGACTGTCTCGCATTCCGTAAAAGATGAATACAGGAAGCGGCTTTCTGAAAGCTATGAAGTTTTTCAGAGCAATGTAAAGAATATTCAGGATGTTGATGCAAAGCAGGCAAAAAATTATATCGAGCATTTAAAAAGGGCGGGTCTGCCTTATCAGGAGGAACTTTCTGAATATTACAAGAAATTTGCGTTTCCTTCTGTTGTTTTTATCGTTGTTTTTCTTTCCATTGGAATTTCTGGAAAATCCCGGAAGAACGTTTTGCTCATAAGTTTGTCACTTTCTGTTGCGGCCGCTGTTTTATTTTATGTAACGCAGATGGTCACAATGATTCTTGCTGCGGGCGGATATATTTCTCCGTTTATGGGCGCATGGTTTCCTGTTTTTCTTTTCATTATAATAAGCATTGTCTTGCTTTATTACGCAAGAACTTAATTCTTATTGACACATCATCGCGATTAAATATATTTTTTTGAGGTTTTTATGAAGATTTTTAATATTCTGCACAAAAGCAAAGATGGCCGGGCTAGAAACGGCTTGCTGGAACTTCCGCACGGAACGGTCAGAACTCCTGTTTTTATGCCGGTTGGAACTAGCGCAACTGTAAAAGCAGTTACAAAAGACGACCTTGAAGAAATCGGGTTTGAAATAATCCTTGCGAATACATATCATCTTTTTTTGCGGCCAGGCGCAGATTTGATTCAGGAAGCCGGCGGATTGCATGGTTTTTCAAAATTTGAAAAAAATTTTTTAACGGATTCCGGTGGATTTCAGGTTTTCAGCCTTTCCTCACTGCGAAAAATAAATCCTGAAGGCGTGAAATTTCAAAGTCATCTTGATGGAAGCTATCATCTTTTTACGCCTGAAAATGTTGTGGAAACTCAGGTTAAGTTTAATTCGGATATTCAGATGCAGCTGGATGTTTGTTCCGGATACGGAGTTGAACGAAAGGAAGCCGAGCATGCGTTGCAGGTTACGAGTTCCTGGGCTGAACGTGCAAAAAAACAGTGGCTTTCGGCGCAGGAACGTGGATATAAAGGTGTGCTTTTTCCGATTGTCCAGGGGAATTTTTTTGAAGATTTGCGAAAAAGAAGCGCTGAATTTGTTTCAGGCCTTGATTTACCGGGAATTGCAATCGGCGGTTTGAGCGTAGGCGAGCCTGCCGGCGTTTTTGCGGATTTTTTGAAGCATACGATGCAGTTTCTTCCGGAAGAAAAGCCGGTTTACGTAATGGGAATCGGAACCCCTGAATATATTCTGGAAGCAGTTTCAGACGGAGTCGATATGTTTGACTGCGTTCTTCCTACGCGAAATGCAAGAAACGGCGCATATTTTACGCATGACGGCCAGCTTTCAATAAAGCAGGAACGGTATAGACATGATTTTAAGCCGGTTGATTCAGAATGTGGCTGCAAGGTTTGCCGCACTTACAGCCGCGCCTATCTTAGACATCTTTTTAAGGAGCAGGAAATTTTAAGTTCTATTCTTGCAAGTTATCACAACCTTTATTTTCTTCACAATATGATGGAAGAAATTCGCGCCGCGATTGACGGCGACCGTTTTGAAGAATACAAGAAGAATTTTCTGGCGCGTTACGAAAGAGGAGAAATTCTGTGAAAACTTTTGATTTTTCGGCAAAAAAAAGTCTCTTTTTTGCGTTGATTTTTTTAGTTTTTTCTTTTTTAGGAAGATTTTTTGTTCCGGCGCAGAGCGTTGAAATTTCAGACGAGCCGGAAGTCTCTTTTTCCGTTGAGGAGGATTTATCCTCGGAAGATAATCTGGTTTCAGAAGATATTTCAGCCTCAGGAGATGTTTCAACCGCGGAAGACGTTCCATCATCAGAAGATGTTCCGTCCGAAGAAACGGATGAAAATTCTGAAAATCCTGCATTTTCATTGAATGCGGAATCTGTTGAAGATGAAAACATTTCTGAGGAAAGCGAAACTTATGAAAACGACGTGTATGGAGATGATATTTCTTCAATTCAGGTTGAAATTCCTGCCGAAATTCGTCCAAGAAAGCCGGATTCTGAAAAATTAAGCGAAAGTCAAAAAAAAGACGAGGATGGCTCGGAATTCGAGACAAATTCAATGACACTTTCTTATGGCACTCCGTCCGAAATAAATTCCGTTGTAGATAAGATTGTCGAGGCGGACGACCCTCGTTACAGCGATGCGCTTTACGACCTGTTTTATTCCACAGCCAGCAACGATGTCCGAAAAAAAATTCTTGGATATTTTGCGCGCCAGAAAGACCCTTGCCTTTCTTCTTATGCGGTGGAAATTATTGCAGACCCTTATGATTCGCCGCTTGCTCTTGTCCAGGAATGTATGGGTTATGTTTCAGAAGTGAACTGCAAGGAGGCGGCTCCGGCCCTGATAAAACTGATAGATGCTGATGAGGAAAAGTATTTTTCTTCTGCTCTTTCAGCGCTTGGAAAAACCGGCGGCGCAAAGGAATCTCTGTATCTTGCAAAATTCCTTGAACGCGACGACCTGGAAACAGCGCAGCGTCAGGCACTTATGCGTACCTTGGGTCAAATGAACGCTGTGGAGACTTTTGATGCCATCATGAAAATCGCGCAGGATGAGGATGAAAATAGTTTTGTCCGTATGTATGCGGCCGAAGCGATAGGAAACATGAAAAAAGACGAGGCGATTCCTGTTCTGATAAAACTTTTTGAAAGCAGCGATCCTAATATGCGCGAATATTGCATAAAGGGGCTCCAGAATTGTTCAGGCGATTCGTGATGACCATGTAAAGGTTCGCATTCAGGCTGTAAAAGCCGTAAAGGAGATGCAGATGAAAGACGCGATGGAATATCTTATTTATCGCGCGAAAAATGATTCTGAAAATTCTGTAAAAAAAGAAACCTATCCTGTAATCGCCGAATTTGATACTCAGAAGGGAAATGAATTTCTGTTGAAGCAGATTACGGATAAAAAAGTTCCTGATTCGGCAAAACTTATGGCGGCGGAAGCCCTGTTAAAGACCGGAAATAATTCCGGCACAAAGGAAATCGCGGAGCTTGCAAAGGAAATTGTGGACGATCCTGCCAGAAAATCCTTGAAATATGCGCTTGGAAAAACCATGGCGAAATATATGAAGCCGGCTTTTGCGGAGGCTGCGGTTCTTTATATTCAGTCAAAAGATTCCCAGCTTGTTGCGATTGGACTTGATATGTATAAAGCCGGCCGCTACGAAACTGTAAAATCCGCGGTAAAAACTCTGGCGGAAGATAAAAAGAATTCTGCAAACCGCAAAAGAGCCAGAAAGCTTCTTGGGATGGAAGATGAGGAATTTGACGAAAAAGACTCTTCCGCGGATGCGAAATAATTTTGCTTATTTTGAAAGACTGTTCAGTATTCCGTAAATCCTGTTGATTTTTTGTTTCTGTTCCTCTGTAAAAACATTTTCAGCGTCGGCAAGTGTTTCCAAAGAGGCCAGGCTTTCGTTGATTGCCGTTGGAAGTCCTCTGGAAACTTTGTTCCAGAATGTTCCTTTTCCGTCCGTAAAAAGGCAGATGAAGCCGTATTCCTTGCTTTTTTGCTTGGCAACCGTAACTTTAAGGATATTCTGGCATGCCTCGGTTATTTTTTCAGCGGCGTTTTCTTCTGAAATATTAACGTTGAGCTTCCGGTTCCAGCTTTTTTCAGGAACAGGGGAAAGGTCAAGGTTTTTTGCGAGTTTTATTGCGGTTGTAAGCTTTTCGTTTTCAAGAAGAACAAATCCGTTTGAAAAAACAATTTTACACATCAAAGAGCCGAATGATTTTATTTTTTCAGAATTTTCTTCGGCTCTTGCAGCCTTTGTAAATTCATCGAACGCAAGCATAGCCTGTTTTTTTCCTTTTTTGATTTTAACAGGAAAAACTTCTCCGCCAAAAGTAACGGTGTTCTCGTTTTTATCTTTTGCTTCGGCTTTTTTGTTCTCACGCTCGCTTTGTTTTTTTGAGATATGCTGTTCATATTCATCAGCCTGATTTTCAAGCGTTTTCTTTTTGCGGATATTTTCAAGCTGTCTTAGAATATCTGGAGAAATCTGCGCCAGAATTGACTTTGTGAGCGGCGAGACGCTCATCGCATACATTCTGCTGGTGCGCACTATTTCTCCGGCGACAATGTAAAGCGGATCCTGCTTGAACATCACAGAACCCGGATGGATGAAAATATTGTCGGCTGTCAAAGACTGGTAGCATTCCCGCTTTTTTCGTATGCAGACAAACTGAATCATTCCGCATCCAATGCATGCAAGGTAGTCTGATTTGCTTCCGCCGCCAAGAACCGGAATGTTCATGTGGAAAATTATGTCCTTGAGCTGCGCATCGATATTTTCAATTTCGCGCATAATTCGTTCGTCAAGATAATTCTTTTTGCAGAATTTTTCTTTTTTTGCATTGTCATCGCACTTTAGCCATGCGTTAAATAAGTTCAGGTAGCTTACAAAATCGCCCTGTATGTCGCGGAAGGCGTGATGGGCGCGGCGCGCTTCCATTTCTTCTCCGGGCGGAAGAACGAACGGACTGTTCGCGCTAAGGAAAGAGGCCGCCACAAGAATTTCTTCAAGAACATTAGGGTAGCGCATTATGGATTCAACGATTATGCGGCTGATTCTCGGTTCAAGCGGGAATGCCACCATCATTTTTCCGGTTGAAGAAAGCGAATTGTCCGGCGCAAGGGCTCCCAGCATATTCAAGGTTTCTACTGCTCCGTGGATATTTTCAATTCCCGGCGGAGAAATAAAATCAAATCCTGTAAAGTCAGTTATTCCCAAGTCTGCCATCTGAAGAATTACTTCGCTTAAGTCGGTTCTGTAGATTTCTTCTGTAGTGTACATTGGTCTGGTTTCAAAATCTTTTTTGGGATAAAGCCTGTAGCAAGTTCCCGGCTGGGTTCTTCCTGCGCGTCCGCGGCGCTGGTTGCAGCTTGCCTTGCTTACCTGGGTTTCTATAAGGCTTGAGGTAAATGTGTGGGGATTATAAAAATTCAGCTTTGCAAGCCCGGAGTCAATGACGTAGGTTATATCGGAGATTGTTACCGATGTTTCTGCGATGTTTGTGGAAATTATTATTTTTTTCTTTCCTTTCGGCGCCGGAAGGAAAACGCGTTCCTGGTCTTCTTTGGAAAGACGTCCGTAAAGTGGCAGTGTATGGATTTTTTTCGCAAAATGGGATTTGTCCAGCATTCCCATACAGTCTTTTATGATTTTTTCGCCAGGAAGAAATATAAGGATTCCGCCGTCATCATCGTTTGAAAGAATCCGTTCCACCGTCGAGCTGATTTTTGCGAGCATAGCCGCGCTTGCAGTTTCGCTTATGGTGCTTGCTGCGATTTTTGGCGGATCATAGACCATTGTTACAGGAAAAGTTTGTGTTTCAATCGTAACAATCGGGCATCCGTTAAAATACTTGCTGAATGTTTCTGCGTTTATTGTCGCAGAGCTGACAATCACCTTGAATTCTTTTCTTTCTGCAAGAACCCGTTTTAAAAGTCCAAGGACAAAATCGATGTTAAGGCTTCTTTCGTGGGCTTCGTCAACCATGATTACTGAATATTTGCTCAGCCATGGGTCAAGCTTCATTTCCTGAAGAAGAATTCCGTCTGTCATTATTTTAATTTTTGTAGTCAGGTCGGTTTTGTCTTCAAAGCGCATTTTATATCCGACAAGCCCCGGATATGTTGTTCCAAGCTGTTTTGCAATGAATTCGCTTACGCTCAGCGCCGCGATTCGCCGCGGTTGTGTTACAGCAATCATTCCGTTCGCGTCGTAGCCTGCTTCGTGCAGGATTACCGGAATTTGCGTTGTCTTTCCAGAACCTGTTGGACTTTGGACAACTACAACCTGATTGTCTTTTAACGCGGCAAGAATGCGTTCTTTTTGTTCGTAAACTGGAAGTGATTTGTAGTCTATTGCCATATTGTTGTTTCCTTGATATTCTCTGTTATTTTTTTTCTAGCCTGAATATATTCTGCCCATTCGGTGCGGCCAATATCTTCCAGGTAGCGTATAAAATCATCGTCCAGGAATTTAATTACAAATTCCCAGGCTGTATTTATATAAGTTGTAATGAAATGCGTTTCAATTTTTTCGATGGAAGTTTCCTGCCTGCTGTTTTTTTGAAAAACTAATTTTAGAATCATTCCATCGCCGGTGTCATCCCTGGGATTTTCTGGATTTTTAAAATCCGGTTCCCATCTCTGTCCGCTGATAGTATTTCCATTTCCGTATATTATAGCATTTTTTAAAAGTTTTGTTTCATTTTCGCCGAAAAATTCCCTTTCACGCACAATGTGAGGATGATTTGACCAGATTACGTCGACTCCTTTTGAAATCAGGCTGCGGTAGTAGCTTTTGCGTTTTTCTTCTGTATGAAGAATGTATTCCGGTTCGTCTGTGTGTATGGAAAGAATCATTAGGTCGCATGGATTTTCTTTTCTAATCTGAACAAGATATTCCGAGAATTCTTCCCAGTTTTTTTTGCTTGCGACGACATAGTTCAAATATGAGCGATAATCAGGACGGTTTAAAATTTCTGTGACGGCAACAAAAAGGATTTTCCAGTTTCCTTTCCGGATTATTTTATACGAAATTTTTTCCCCCGGAGATTTGTTTATTCCGCAAAAATAAACCGGCCGCTCTGAAAGTTTTGAATCTTCTTCTATTTTTTCACCCCATTTTCGGGTTTCGTTTATTCCTTCCAGTCCTTTGTCGTTCGTGTGGTTGTTTACAAGCGAAAAAACATTAAAACCGGCATCGATTGCCGCTTCCGGATAGGATGGCTGCATATTAAAATCTGGGTAAGGCGAAAAGGGCAGGTTTTTGTTTACCGGCGCCTCGATGTTTGCGAATGAAAAATCCGCGCCGGAAACCAGAGGTTTTATGTCTTTCCAGATTTTGCTGTAATTCTTCATGCTGTAGTTTGACCTGTGCGCCATAATGTCGCCGGCAAAAAGAAGCGTCAGGCGTTCTGGTTCTTCCGTTTTTTCAGTTTTTGGAAGTGATTTGCAGGAAAAAAGAATAAAAACAGCGGCTGTTATTGCATAAAAATATTTAAAACTCATCAATATATATGATTATAACATACCGCAACGTACAAGAAAAGTATGAAAATGCCGGTATCAGGTCTGTTTAATTTTTTAAATATCTGATATACTTTAAATCAATTTTAATAAGTGGAAATAAAATGAGCGAAAAAGAGAGCAAGCTCCAGAATATCATAGAACTAGAGTTAAAACTTGATGAAATAAAAGACGTTGACGTTTTGCTTGAAAGAATTCTTTCTGAATCAAGAAAAATTGTAAATGCGGATGCAGGGTCTATTTATGTGAAGCACGGTGAAAAACTCAAGATAAAATATGCGCAGAACGATACTCAGTTAAGAGAGCTTCCGCCGGGCGAGAAACTTCCGTATCTTTTCTTTTCTTTTCCGATAAATAAAACTTCAATCGCCGGTTATGTTGCAAGCACCAAAGAGGCTCTTACAATAGACGACGCATACAATATTCCGGAGGAAACTCCGTACAAGTTTAACCGTCAGACGGATTTAACTACAAATTACAGGACAAAATCTATTTATACTTTTCCGCTTGTTATGAACAACGGAATTCTTCTTGGCGTTCTTCAGATTATTAATAAGCTGGATGAAAGGGGACGTGTTGTTGGATTTACTGAAGAAGACGGAACGTACCTGAAGCATTTTGCGCTTTCTGCCGTAAGGGCATTGCAGCATGCTTACAATACGCACGAAAATCACCGAAAAATGCTTAAGATGTCAGAATTCCGCGATCCAAAGGAAACTTATCTTCATACGGAGCGAGTCTCAAGCATTTCCCTGGAAATTTACGACCGGTGGGCTTTTGATAAGAACATTCCTGAGAATATACGTCATTCCTACCGCGATAATTTAAAAATCGCCGCAAAATTCCATGATATTGGAAAGGTCGGGATTTCCGATTTGATTTTAAAGAAGCCTGGCCGCTTTGACGACTGCGAGCGGCAGATTATAAAAGGTCATACTTGCATAGGAGCGCAGCTTTTTGATCCCGCGGAGACCGATGTGGATATTATGTGCCGGGATGTTGCCTTGTGTCACCACGAGCGCTTTGACGGTGGTTCTGCCGGTTATCCGGGAAAAAAATACATTGAAGGCGGGTATGCGAATTTTCAGATTGGTTGTCCGGTTGCGGATGTGATTCCGCTGAAAGGTGAGGAAATTCCGCTTGCCGCCCGCATTGTTGCGGTTGCAGATGTTTTTGACGCCCTTTCGCACAGAAGATGCTATAAGGAAGCCTGGTCGCTGGATGATGCTTTTGCTGAAATACAGAGCTGCTCGGGAACTCAGTTTGACCCGGAAGTTGTCCTTGCGTTTATGAAAGTTCGGGAGCGCGTTGAGCAGATTTTAATCAACTATCACGACGACGAAGAGTAGCCATTGCCTTTTCAAGGGAAATTTTGAATTTTTCAAGGTTTTCCGCTGTGTAGTTCTTTTCTTTTTTTCCGCCGAAACCCAGGGACGCCAGCTGGAAATTTAAATTGCGGTCCTGAATGCGATATTTTATGTTGTCTTTGTCAAAAATAGTTCCGCGGTCATTAATTGTTACAATATTGTTATTTACAAGCCGTTCTGCAAGGAGCGTGTCTTTTGTTATGACAAGGCTTTTTTTGTCTGCGCTGTTAAAGATGTAGTTGTCTGCGGCATCCTTTGTCTGTTCGCATACAATCATTTCGTAACCAGTTGATTGGGTGTTGAGCTTTCTGTTTGCAACTACTTTGAGTTTTAGATTGCCGGCCGTGCAGTACTGCGCCATATAATTCAGGACAAGCGCAGGGCAGTTGTCGCCATCTATAAAAACGGAAATCATTTTAAAGCCCTGTCGATTTTTTCTATAAGATTTTTTGTAATCCTGTCGGCCTCTTCGTCTGTTGTATTGTTTTCCAGTGCGGCCTGAAATTTTAAGGAACGGCCTTTTGCTTTGTAAAGCTCGTCGCTGAGCATAATTCCGGCAAGAATTGAAATTTTCAGAGGATCGGAAAGAGCGCCTCCGGCTTCTATCTGGCTTACAATCCTTTTGTAGTACCCGAGAATCTTCTCAAGGTATGCGGTGTCTTCATCTGCTTTTATTGAAAAAGATGTTCCTAAAAGATCTATTTGAAGCGTTCCTTTTGCCATAGATTTATATTAAAAAATATCGAATTGACCGTTTTCGTTTTCAGATGGAGCTGGCTGTGCGGAAAAATCCTGTTGTTGAACAGGCTGCATTGTATTGAACTGCGCGGTGTTTTGCTGCTGTGGAAAACTTTCCGGATTTTGAACCGGAGCAGGCTGTTCTGCGGCTGGTTGCGGAACTTGCAGATTTTCTGCGGATTCCGGCTGCTTTTGAAGTTGTTCCTGCGGTTCGTTCTGAACCGGATGGGGTGGAGTAAAGGAAGACGCCTGGCCGGTTGCCTTCAATACAGAATTTTCTATTGAATTTAACCGGTCGAGCGCTTTTAAGATTCCGCTTTCAATCTTATTTTGGTCTGATTCAAAAGTTGAAAGTTGCTCCGACTTGCTTGAAAGCGCATTTGTGAGCTCAGAACATTTACTGCGCAGAGCATCGTTTTCAGCCTGTAGCTGTGCAATTTTTGCAACAGCGCTTTCTACTCTTTGTTCAAGAAGCAAAATCTGATCAAGCGAAATCATAGTAAATTCCTTATGCCGCTAAGGCATTATGCCTTTAAAGCGTTTTTTGCAGCTTCAACAACTGCCTTGAATGCCACTGGATCTTCAATCGCCATGTTTGAAAGTGACTTGCGGTTGAGTGTGATTCCAGCTTTTGCAAGTCCGTCGATAAAGCGTGAGTATGTAAGGCCTTCATCTCTTACTGCTGCGTTGATACGCGCAATCCACAATGCACGGAAATTGCCCTTGCGGTCGCGGCGGTCAACGTAAGCGTGGTTCAATGCTTTTACGACAGCGTCTTTTGCTGGTTTATAGTTTGATTTTCTGTCACCGATAAAACCTTTTGCAAGCTTTAAGATTTTTGCACGGCGATTCTTTCTTTTTGTTCCGTCTATTGCTCTTGACATATTCTATACTCCATTAACCGTACGGCAGCATCTGCTTACGGATTTTCTTTGCGTCAGCTTCTGCAAGAATTCCTGTTTCACGAAGCTGTCTCTTTCTTTTTGGTGAACGCTTTGTCAAAATATGACGAAGGTTCTGTTTCTTGTACTTGATTTTTCCGCTGCCAGTTGTTGAGTAACGTTTTGCAGCAGACTTCTTTGTCTTCATCTTAGGCATTTCATTTACCTCAATTTTTTTATTTGGCTTTTGCTGAAATTGTCATGGACATTGTTTTTCCATCCATCGCTGGCTGTTTTTCCATGACATACGCTGAAGTAAGCCTTTTCAAAACTTCATTCAGGACATCGTAGCCGAGTTCGGTGTGCGCAAGCTCGCGTCCGCGGAAACGGATTGTAACTTTTACCTTGTCGCCCTCGTCCAGAAATTCCTGTACATGCTTGGCTTTTGTATCAAGATCTCCAGGTCCAATCTTAGGCTGCATACGGATTTCTTTTAACTTTAGTACTTTCTGATTCTTTTTGGATTCACGGAGCTTTTTTTCCTGTTCGAATCTGTACTTGCCAAAATCAAGTATCTTACAAACCGGCGGATTAGCATTTGGACTCACCTCAACAAGATCAAGATCCTTTTCCTTAGCCAATTTAAGAGCTTCCAGTGTAGGAACGATTCCTTTCTGATTGCCCTCGTCATCGATAAGTCGAACCTCCCGGACGCGAATCATTTCGTTTATCCTCTGTCCCTTGTTGTTGTTTCTGTTGTCTTGGTATGCCAACTATCCTCCTCGTGTTTATAAAACACAAAATACATATAAACGTAATTATTATTATATATGAAAAAATGCGGATGTGTCTATATTGAAATTTGCTCTAAAATTGAAAAAAAACGTTTTCTGCGGATTGTTGGGAAGGAGCTGGCGCCGGCGGAGTATGATAAATGAATAAAGGCTGGTTTTGCAAGGCAAAACCAGACAGCGGGCTGAATAAACTTGCGGGTAAAAGTGCGGAGGCCCGCGTGTGGCAGGGATTGAAGTGGAAATGAGGCTTGCCGAATTGCAGCGGAAAGCCCGGCGGCGAGCTCTGCGAGCCGAGCCACCCGGAAAAGAAAAATGCTGTTGTAAATGTGTTTCGGTGGTGGTATTCTTTAATCACTCAGTTTTGAGAATATTTTAATCGAAGGTTTTTTATGGATTTTATTAAGAATTTGAGGGATAAGGCCAGGGCTGCCGGAAAAACTATTGTTCTTTGCGAGGGCGAGGACAAGCGTGTTGTTGAGGCTGCTTCTTCTGCTGTAAAATTGGGGATTGCAAAGATTATTCTTTTGGGAAATAAGGAAGAAATTGAAAAATTCGGGTTTGACATGGATGGCGTTAAGATTGTGGATCCGCTTTCAGACCCTAATGCCGACAGGTATGCGGAGATTCTTTTTAAAGCCAGGGAAGGCAAGGTAAATAAGAAGACTGGCGCTCCTGAGTATGCTGATGTAGCTGCCGCGAAGGCCGCCGCTCTTAAGGATTATACGATGTACGGCGCTTTGATTCTGAAGGCCGGCGATGCCGACGGTTTTGTTTCCGGCGCATGCCATTCTACTGCGAACACGCTGCGTCCGGGACTTCAGGTTATTAAGACAGCGCCTGGAATCAGAACGGTTTCTTCTTGCTTTATTATGGTCGCTCCGCCTACCGGAAATAAATATGTTCCTGACGGAATTGCGGTTTTTGGTGACTGCGCTGTTAATATTGAGCCGACCGCGGAGGAGCTTGCTGATATTGCTGTGGCTTCTGCCGAGACTGCGAGGGTGATTGCCGGAATTGAGCCGAAAGTCGCGATGCTTTCGTTTTCTACGAAGGGTTCTGGAAATGATTCAAAATTTTATGATACGGTTTCCAAGGTTCAGAAGGCTGCCGAGCTGGCGAAGGCTGCGGCTCCTGGCCTTGAGCTTGACGGTGAATTTCAGTTTGACGCCGCCGTTGCGCCGGAAGTTGGAAGCCTTAAGGCTCCGGGAAGCAGTGTCGCGGGCCATGCGAATACATTTATTTTCCCGAACATCAATGCCGGAAACATCGGCTATAAGATATGCGCAAGGATGGGAGGCTGGAAGGCGATTGGCCCTGTGTGCCAGGGTTTTGCCAGACCTTTGAACGACCTTTCCCGCGGCTGCAACGTTGATGAGATAATTGATACTGTCGCGGTAACCGCTTTGCAGGCGTAGTAAGTTTTTTTTTACAATTTGTGAAGCCCGGTGCTTTTGCGCCGGGTATTTTTTTTGTGTTTTTTTTTACCGGTGTGTTTTTTCACCGGGTGTATTTGTGAGTTTTGTTTTAGGTCTACGAGTTTTTTTAAGAAACATTTTATCAGGTATAATACGACGTTTAACTTGAGATGGTGACATAAAAGATGGTTCGCAAAGGTGAGGAAAGAAACAGAAAATTAAAGGCAATGCACTTGTCTTGCAAGTTTCGCATTGACTTTTGTTTATTGATGTCCTATGACATATTGATTTGAAAAAGTCGGGCAAACTGGATTTGAACCAGCGACCTCAACGTCCCGAACGTCGCGCGCTACCAACTGCGCTATTGCCCGATAAAAAAAACCTTCCATCGTGTTGGAAGGTTAGGCGCGAGTGACGGGGCTCGAACCCGTGATCTCCGGCGTGACAGGCCAGCGCGATAACCAGCTTCGCTACACCCGCGTGATGTTTAGAATAATATATGAGTGTAAAAAAAAGGTCAATAGGAAAATTTGAAAAAAAACAAAAAAAATATATTTTTTTTGTTTGGTATATCGCGAAAACGTGATTATACTTATATAGCCTTAATTTCGAGTTTTTTTGCAAATTATGAAAGAACGCTTTCGGCATATTTCCAATTTGCTCAGATGGATTTGGCTCGCGCTACGCTTGTATTAATTCGGGTGCTCCGCACTTTAATTAATTCAATCGCCAAAAATCTTCACAAATTGCAAATCTGCCTGCGCTTTTATTCTTTTTACAAAAAACTCGACATTCAGGCTATATATGGTTGTTTTTAAAAATTCCTGTTGAATTTTTAAGATTTTCAGGCTTAAAATATCTTTTTAGTTTTAGGGGGTGTTATGCAGTTGGACAGCAAAAAATACGGGTACAGATTTGATAAGGATAAAATTGAATTTTATTGTTGCAAAGAGAAGTATCCGGATCTTTTGGATTCTGAGTCTGTATATGTGAGCGGAACTTTTAACGGCTGGCTCAATACCGGAGATTCTGACTGGCTGATGAAGAAAAAGACTGAAAAGGGCAAGGTTGTTTTTGTTCTTGAAAAAAATCTTGACAACATTCTTGTTCCGGGAAATTCCGGTTTTCCTGAGTTTAAATTTTTTGGACTTTCAGAAGTCTCATCCCATATTCTTGCGGAAAAAATTGAATCGCCTAATGTTTTTCTTGGAAACAAGCTGATTCTTTTGAGCAGTCTTGAAGTTGAGGAGGCTGCGAATTTAAAGAAGCGGACTAAAATTTTCAAGGAAATGGATGATTTTGATCTTGGGTGTCCTGCCTGCCGTTCAGAAATTTCAAATTTCAGGCGTGCGCCGGGAACCAGGGCGTTGTTCCGGGGGTATCATCCGTATAAAAAGTCTCGTGGCTGGATGGACACTGAAAATGAAAGAATCAGCCTTGTGCGGAAGGGGCTTGACCTTTATGGCGTGAAGTCTGACATAACGTTGTGCGGTTACGAGGCTGTTTCTGCCCTTGCGGAAGAAACTCCATGCGAAATAATAGATGACATGGAAAAGAACAACAACCGGCTGTGCGTGAATATTGAATACAATCTGGTGTATTTCCATCCGGATGCGGCGGAATATCTGAACGTTCTTCAGAAAATCTGCCGCTTTATAATAGAACATTCCGGTCCTTTTTATATACACTGCCGCCTTGGCTCTGACAGGACAGGCGTTACTGTTGCGGTTCTTTCTGCTCTTTGCGGAGCCAGCTGGAAGGAAATCGCGGAAGATTATGAAAAGACCAGCAATTGCGGAATCGGTGAGTACAGAAGCCGCAGGCTTCTTCAGTACAGCCTTAGAAAGCTGACAGGATTTGATCCTTCCGGTTCCAAAAACCTTGCGCATCTTATGCAGAGCGTTTTCCTTAAGGAAAATATTCTGGATGCAAAAGAGATTGAAGCTTTGATAAAAAAATTGAATATTGAGCCTGAAGAAAAAGAACCCGGTTTTTTTGATTTTAACGGCAATCATATTTGCGCAAAAAAGCCGGCGAATTACTAAAGCTCGGGCGTTCAGGCTATTTGAATTAATTGGGGGATAATATGTCGGAATCATGCGGACATAACTGCGGTTCGTGCGGCAAGGATTGTGAAAGCCGCGATCTTCACGAAAAGCTAAGGGAAGGGAGTTCTGTAAAAAAAGTTATAGGCATTGTGAGCGGCAAGGGCGGAGTTGGAAAATCTCTTGTGACAAGCCTTCTTGCCTGTAGGGTTAATAAAGATGGCTTTAAGTCCGCTATTCTTGACGCGGATATTACAGGACCTTCTATTCCGGAAAGTTTTGGTGTTGGACAGAACCGTGCCGAATCTGATGGAAATTCCTTGAACCCTGTTGTTACGGATTCAGGAATCCAGCTTATGTCTATGAATTTTCTGCTTGAAAATGAAAACGACCCGGTTGTGTGGCGCGGACCTGTTATTGCCGGCGCGGTGAAACAGTTCTGGACAGATGTTAACTGGAAAGATGTTGATTTTATGTTTGTGGATATGCCGCCGGGAACTGGCGATGTTCCGCTCACAGTTTTTCAGAGCCTTCCTGTTGACGGAATCATAATTGTTTCTTCTCCGCAGCAGCTTGTCCGCGTTATTGTTGAGAAAGCTGTAAAAATGGCAAATATGATGAACATTCCTATTCTTGGGCTTGTGGAGAATATGAGCTATGTGAAATGTCCGGATTGCGGAAAGGCGATTACTGTTTTTGGAAAGAGCAACATTGAAAAAATCGCTGAAAGTTTTAATATTCCGGTTCTGGCAAGAATCCCGATGGAGGAGGCGACTTCCGCCGCGGTTGATTCCGGCGATGTTGAAAGCATTGACTGCGGATACCTGGACGAGGCCGCCGCAAAGATAGAAGCTCTTTTGAAGTAGCGTCTTATTAAAAAAAAATGTCATTCTGTATAAAAATCCGGAATGACATCTGTTCTCTTTTTTTTAGGCTGTTTTTTCCGGTTTTAATCCTTCCACAAGGAAATTTTCCGGGATTTTTGAAGGACGTCCGTCTTTTTGTACAGAAGCCCAGGTGACATCGGCTTCCGCGCAGATTGTGCCGTCCTCTTTTTTTATTGTCTGGTGAAATTCCCCCATGACGTGCTTTAGTTTTGTCGGGACGGTTTCCACGAGCAGTTTGTCATCCAGAAAGGCTGAGCCTTTGTAATGTATGTCGATGTGCGTTACATAAAGATAGAATCCGGCCGCCACAATTCCCTTGTAGTCAAAATTTGCCGCGTGCAGAAAATCCATTCTGGCGTGCTCAAGATAATTAAGATAAACCGCATTGTTTACGTGGTTGTAAGAGTCGCATTCGTATGAGCGTACGGTTATTTCAGTTGTGTGCTTCATAAAATCCTCTGGAAACTGTTTTTCTTAAAAAATATTATTCTTTTTTAGCAGGTTAGGCAATTCAGATTTTGAATGATTTGTGATATATTGGAATTATGGTAAAAATTGTTTCTCTTCTTGCCGCAATGCTTTTTTTGTTTTCTGGCTGCGGAAGAATAAAAGACCGGGCTCAGGATGAAAAAGAAAAAAAATTAAGAAAAAATTCCGCCGCGGTTCAAGCTTCCTTGAAATCTTTGCGGAAAGAAAAGGACTCTGCCTTTGAAAGCTATGTTTCTTCTGTTTCCTTGCGGGAAAAGGTTTGCCAGCTTTTTATAGAAAATATTGAAGGTGACACTGTTTTTGTTCCTGTTGAAAAAGATTTTGTGCCGGGCGGCTATCTTTTTTTTGGATATAATCTTGCGGATTCTCCGGCAGGTATAATTAAATTTACGGATTCAATAAAAAAATACTGCGCGGAAAAGGGTGTGATTCCTCCGTTTCTTGCGGTGGACCAGGAAGGCGGTCTGGTGAACCGGCTGAAAGTTGTGAACGGACCGCTTCCTTCCGCGGAAAGAGTTTCTTCATGTCTGGATGTTCCTTCTGCGTATGAGCTTTATTCTTCTCAGGCTGTGCAGATGAAAATGCTTGGTTTTGATATGAATATTGCGCCGGTGGTGGAAGTAAGGACTTCCGGGAATGAGCGTTTTCTGGATGGAAGGAGTTTCGGCGGACTAAGAAAGGTCAGGGAATTCGGGACTGCCTGCATAAACGCATTTGAGAACAACGGCGTTGGAACTGTGATAAAGCATTTTCCGGGAAATACAAATACCGACCCTCATTCGGGGCTTCCGGAGATTTTGCTTTCCGGGGCTGAGCTTAAGGAAAGTTTAAGGCCGTTTTTTGACCTGAATGTATGCGCGCCTTCCGGAGCCTTGATGAGCCATGCCAGGGTAAAATCTGTTGACGGAAAAAATCCCGCGTGCTTTTCGCGCCGGTGGGTTTCCGAAATTCTTCGCGGCGAGATAGGCTTTGAAGGAATTGTTTTTAGCGATGATATTTTTATGGGCGCGCTTTCGCAGAACGGATTTCCGCCAGAGGAAGCGGCTGTAAGGGCGATGGAAGCCGGCGTGAATGTTATTATGGTCAGTGAGAAGCGAATTTTCGCTCCGGCGAAGGTTTTGATTTCAAAGGCTGAAAAGGATGAAAATTTTAAGCGGCTCATAGATAATTCTTTTAAAAAGGTCATGGAATACAAAATACGGCGAAATCTGGTTTCTTTTGAAAAGGATGCGGCTGGAGTTTATTCTGTTGTTCCTGTTCTGCCGGCGGAGAGTGTTGATTTTCGAGTTGAAAAATTCAATATGGCGAGAAAAGAAAATATAGACATTTATATTGAAAAAATTGATTATGGCAAAAAAAAGTGAAAGGAATTCCGCCCTTAAGCTGAAGGGTAGTGAAGGTTTTGAAGCTTACTATTCCGGGTTGTTCGGCAGCCGCTGGGAAAGTCTTAGGAAGTCGCTTTTTGAAGATTCCGTTTATGCTGAATGGAACGCGGGCGGCGTTGAAAAATATTTTCTTGATCCGGCGAGCGTTTTTGCGGCGTTGCAGCTTCCTGTGGACGGCGGAAAAAAGTTCCTTGATATGTGCGCGGCTCCGGGCGGAAAAACTCTTGTGATTGCTTCCCGGATGCCGGAAGACGCTTCTTTGGTCAGCAATGAGCGCAGTCCGCAGAGAAAACAGCGTCTTGTCCAGGTTTGCAGGAATTGTCTTCCTGAAAAAATAAACGGACGGATAAAAATATCCTGCTCGGACGCGGCGAAATGGTGTACAACTCAGACAGAGGCGTATGACAGGATTCTGCTGGATGCGCCTTGTTCAAGCGAGCGCCATGTGCTTCAGGATGAAAAATATCTTTCCGAATGGTCGCCGGCGCGGATAAAGTCTCTTGCGATGGAGCAGTGGGCTTTGCTTTCCTCTGCGTACAGGCTTCTTGAGCCGGGCGGATTTCTTTTGTATTCAACATGCGCGCTTTGCAATGCGGAAAACGATGCGGTTCTGGCCCGTCTGGTGAAAAAATTTGACGACGTTAAGTTTGTCTTTGAAAATTCCATGCCGCACGTGCCGGAAAATATCTCGGATTTCTGCAGGATGGATTCTGTTCCGGTTCCGGAGCGTACGGAATACGGATTCCATATCCTGCCCGATCAGAAGGAAAAGTGCGGGCCGATCTGGTTTACGCTTGTGCAGAAAACTTGCAGATAGCCTGGATTTTGAGTTTTTTATTGATTGAGAAATAAAATTGAATAAACTTCCAGTCAAAAGTCAAGATTTGGCTATGGTGAAGTGTTTTTTGGGAAGAATTATCTGCGCTTTTCTTTCAGAAAATGCTCGACAATTCTTTTATGCCATACGGCAAAAGCCACTTCAAGGACGCCAAACTTGCCTTTTTCCTTCGCGTTTATTCAATTTGTTAGTTCATCAAAAACTCAAAATCCGGGCTTTTTGCTGAATGGTCGCGGGGAGCTGGGGCGCGATGGAGTTGCTTTTGTTTCTGGATGCGCTTAGCCCCGATTGCCACGGAAAGACCGGAGCCGAAGGCGAGGACTTGCAGTAAAAGCGGGTCGCGTGCGGAATGGGCTTGCTTTGTATTCAGTTTTGAATTATTGACATTGTCTTGTATTTTGAGTTAATATAAAGAACTATATTTATTTAACTTGTATTTTATTTTAAAGGAGATCCTCCATGTCAGGACATAGTAAGTGGGCAACCATTAAACACGCAAAAGGTATCGCTGATGCAAAACGCGGTAAGCTTTTTACAAAATTTATCAAGGAAATTTCTATTGCTGCAAGAATGGGCGGAGGTGATCCTAACTCAAATCCTCGTCTGCGTACAATTATTATTAAAGCGCGCGCTGCGAATATGCCTAAAGATAACATTGAGCGTGCGATTAAAAAAGGTACAGGTGAGGACGGCGGCGCTTCTTACGAAGAGCTTGTTTACGAAGGATATGCTGCTGGCGGTGTTGCTGTAATGGTTGAGGTTCTTACTGATAACAAGAACCGCGCCGCTGCTGATGTTAGAAATATTTTTACAAAGAACGGCGGAAACCTTGGAACAACTGGTTCTGTTTCACGTATGTTCCAGCGCAAAGGTACTATTGAATACGATGCTGAAAAAGTAAGCGAAGATGAAATCATGGAAGTTGCTTTGGAAGCCGGTGCGGATGACATTGTAAATGAAGATGGCGTTATTACTGTGACAACTAGTCCGGACGCTTTTGCCGCTGTTGCGGATGCCTTGAACGAAAAAGGTTTCGAGTCGCTTTCTGCTGAGGTAGGAATGGTTCCTGATGCATACACCGCTGTTGACGCTGAGACTGCTGCGAAGGTTCAGAAGCTTATTGATAAGCTTGAAGACAACGATGATGTTCAGAACGTTTATCATACTGCTGAATTCCCGGATGATTTTAATCCTGAGGAATAAGTGGTTGGCGCGGCGGGTGCATATTGCGGCCTTTTGTGTCGATAAGGAATGTACCCGGCTGTAATACCTTACAATAACGAATGAAACCCCCGGACTGCTATGCGTTTGGGGGTGTTTTTTTTAGTGGCTGGATGATGTTTTTCAGGCGTGTTTCTTGTTCCGATTTTCTGCGTCTGGGGCTGTTCATTTTCTGAAATCGCAGTGCCGCTGCAAGAAAATCTTTCTGGCGGCTCTTTTTTACGGTGCTTTTATGATTTATTCTTCCGAGGCTTTTTGTTCTCTTCCTGGAACTGTCGCGGCCGGAAACGCTGGCGGCGTAAAGGTCCGGCGCGTGCTGGGCATTGATCCGGGGCTTGCCAATACTGGTTTTGGCGTGATTGACTGCTGCATGAACAAGTATCGCATGGTTAGCTATGGTGTCATAGAAACTTCCGGCGGCAGCACTTTGGGGGAGAGGCTCAAGGTGGTCTATTCGCGGATTCAGGCTGTTATTGATGAGTTCAAGCCGGAGGAAGCCTGCATGGAAGGTCTTTTTTTTGCGCGGAACGTTACAAGCGCGATTAATGTAGCGGAGGCGAAAGGTGTTGTTACGCTGTGCCTTGCCCAGAATTCTGTTCCTCTGAAAGAATATAAGCCGAATCAGATAAAAAAGGCCGTTACAGGAACGGCGGCTGCGGACAAGGAGCTTGTTCAGAAGTATGTTCAAATTCTTTTGAATCTGGAGTCCCGGCCAAAACCTGACCATGCGGCGGATGCGCTTGCGTGTGCAATCTGCCACTTGCATTACGTGTGACAATAATTTTCCGCATAGTGCCGCCGCTTTCAAAGTCTTGCTCTTTGCCGCGGACGGCTCGTTTTTTTTTGTCCGCCGGTATTTTGTGTCTTTTACCTTATGAACATGGCATCGCCGTAGCTGAAGAACCGGTAGCGGTTTTCTACTGCTGTCCTGTAGGCGTTCAGAATGTGCTCGCGTCCGGCGAATGCGCTTACCAGCATAATCAGTGTGCTTTCCGGTGTGTGGAAATTTGTGAACATCTGGTCAATTACTTTGAACCTGTAGCCCGGATACATAAATATATGGGTGCTTGAGGTTCCTGCCTTTACAATTCCGTTTTCGTCACAGGCAGACTCAAGGGTTCTTACGGATGTTGTTCCGACTGCAAGAACAGGGCGGCCTTCTTTTTTTGCCTGATTGATTTTTTCGGCTGTTGCCTCGGAGACGGTAAAAGCTTCCTCGTGCATTTTGTGGTCTTCGATTTTTTCTTCGCGCACAGGAAGGAACGTTCCGAGACCCACGTGGAGAGTTACAAAGTCGCGCTCAATTCCTTTTTCTGAAAGGCGGGAAAGCATTTCTTCCGTAAAATGAAGTCCTGCGGTCGGGCAGGCTGCGCTTCCTGTTTCTTTTGCGTAAATGTTCTGGTAGCGTTCGGAATCTTCTTCGGTGTCTTCCCGCTTTATGTACGGCGGCAGCGGAATGTGTCCGTTTTTTTCAAACCATTCTTCTGTAACAGGGGATTCAAAGCGCAGGGCTCGGAATTCTGTGCCGGTGTTTTCTTCGCGCTCGATGATTGTTCCGGTTGTTCCGTCCGGGAATGTGTAGCGCATTCCGGGTTTTTGTTTTTTTGCGCCCTTTACCATTGTGTTCCAGGTGTTTCCTGTGCTGTCAAGCTGGTTTAGGAACATGAATTCCTGTTCCCGGCCGGTTGTTTCTTTTATTCCGTAGCAGCGCGCGCGCCTTACTTTTGAATTGTTGAAAATCATAAGTGTTCCGGGAAGAATCAGGTCAGGAAGGTCTGACATATTGTGGTGTTCTGTTTCCCCGGTTTTTCTGTTTAAAAGCATAAGTTTGTCCTGACCGCGTATTCCGCTCGGGTGCTGGGCAATAAGTTCTTCTGGTAAATTGAAATCAAATTCTTTTAGCAGCATAGTTTTCTCTTTTTATTTTTATTAGAACAGGGTTTTCTGCTGTTCGTTAGTTTCTCCGGGATTTCCGGCGTATTTTAGTCCAAGATGGGCATAGCCTTTTTCCGTTGCAATTCTGCCGCGCGGTGTGCGCTGAAGGAATCCGCATTGAATAAGGTATGGTTCATAGTAATCTTCCAGCGTGTCCTGGCTTTCTCCTATTGAGATGGCAAGCGTTTCTGCGCCGACCGGACCTCCGGAAAAATTTGTTATTATGGTCCGTAGAATTTCGCGGTCAATCCGCTCAAGTCCAAAGTCGTCTATCTCAAGGCGGTTGAGTCCGGCTTTTACCACTCCCAGCGTGATGGAAGTCTTTCCCATTACAGTAGCGTAGTCGCGCATTCGGCGCAAGACTCTGTTTGCTACACGTGGAGTTCCCCGGGAACATTTGCCCATAAGTAGAGCGGCGTCCGGTTCGACTTTTACGCTAAGAAGTTTTGCTGAACGGTTGATTACGTCTGCAAGTTCCTGAGGTGAGTAATATTCAAAGCGCTGGATTATTCCGAAACGGCTTCTGAGCGGACTTGCCACTGCGCCGGCCTTCGTTGTCGCACCTACAAGCGTAAAGCGCGGAATAGGGATTCGGACTGTTCTTGCCGCGGCTCCTTGCCCGATAATCCAGTCAAGTTCGTAGTCTTCCATTGCGATGTAAAGCATTTCTTCAATTGTGTGTTTAAGGCGGTGAATTTCGTCTATAAAGAAAACTGTTCCTTCTGTGATTGTGGAAAGAATGCCTACAAGGTCTTTCGGTTTTTCAAGGGCAGGCGCGCTGGTGATTTTAAAATCTGTGCCTAGCTCGCGCGCGGTGATTTGCGCAATTGTGGTTTTGCCTAGTCCCGGCGGTCCTATCAGAAAAAGGTGGTCAAGCGGTTCCTTGCGTTCTTTTGCCGCGTTTATAAAAATATCCAGATTTTCGCGGACTTTTTTTTGTCCTATAAAATCATCCAGAAGCTGCGGGCGTAGATTTATTCCTTTTTCAATGTCATCGTCAAATCCGTCAAAATGCTGGTCAGAGCGCACTATGTGAAGAAACTGGTCGTCGCTGACATTTATATTTTCCTTTGAGCTCATCTTGCCATCTCCAGAATCGCTTTTTTGAATACTGAGTCTTCTTTTTCAGCCTGTGTTTTTGAAGAAAAAGCCGCTTCTTTTGAAAAATCCGCCGCAATTCTTGCGACTGTTTTTTCTGTCTCTGCGCGGTCGTATCCCATTTCGCACAGCGAGGTGATGACGACTGAAAATTCGCTCTGTTTTTTTACGGTGATTGTTTCAGTCTCTGGAATTGTCAATTTTCCTTTGAGGGCAAGAATCATTTTTGCCGCGGTCTTTTTGCCTACGCCTGGAATTTTTTCAAGGACAGAAACTTCTCCGGCTTCAAGTACCGATGTAAGTTCGTGTATGTTTACGCTGCTCATTATCTTGATTGCGGCTTTCGGACCTATTCCGTCAACCTTTAAAAGGTCGAAAAAAAGACTGCGTTCTTCCTGCGTTGCAAATCCGTAAAGATCCATTCCGTTTTCATAATGGTTCAGATAAGTAAAGACTTTTCCCTCGCTGCCTGGCGGACCAAATTCTGAAAGGCATGAATCCGGAACGCAAACGTTCCATTCAATTCCGTTTGTCTGTATGAGAAGTTGCTTTGAAAATTTTCCGGTTATCGTTCCGGTAAGACTGTTGAACATATTTTTAGTATACCTAAATTAGCTGTTCAAAGGAATAGAGCACGAGATTTTTGAACTGCTGACGAAGCACTGGATTGTATTCGGTTTTGCCTGCGCTGCGGTCAAACTGTTCCATCGCTTCTTCAACGTAGCTTCCGATTTCTGATGTTTTTAATGGAAGCCGCTCCCCAAGCATTTTGTTTTCAAGTTTCTGGCAGCGGAATGTGATTTTTCCTGAGAATGCGATTTTTAGGTTTGTTATCACGCTTTTTTCTGAGTCCGCAAGAAATGAGAAAGTCGCCGAATCTTCTGAAAGTTTATGTTCCGGTCCGAGCCTTTTAAATATGCTTACATCCCAGTCGTTTATAGGAATCCTGATGTTTGTAACGGCAAATCCTTTGGGAATTTCTGTGAAATTTATAAGCGGAATGTATTTGGTTTCGTTTGGTGATTTAATTTCAAGGTATGCGTCCAAGGCAAGAAGCGGTCCGAAGAGCGTGCATTTTTGCGGACTGAGCAGGTTTCCGGCGAGTGTCGCAATGTTCCTTACGAACGGGTTCGCTACGGATTCAATTGCTTCCGGCAGAAGCTTTGGAAGGTTCCGCTCGCCTAGCTCAAGGATTGAAGAAAGTGAAGTTCCGGGACCGAATTCAATGTAGCGCTCGTGCTTTTGAATCTGCCTGAAGTCTTTTATGAGCGTTGTTGAAATGCATTTTTCCGGCATTGCGGGAATCCCCGTGCAGGCGCCGACAATCTGGAGTCCGCTGATTGTTTTCATCTGATAAAAGAGGTCTGAAAGGTTTTTTGCATAAAAAATATTGCTGTGCTTTTCGTTCAATTTTTTTTCCTTTATTTTGAATGGTCTTTTATGTCGGCTGCGTAAATTATTCCGTTTATTAAAGTGTCAATGTCTGTGCAGCACGGCGAAAGATGCTTTACCTGTTCGCGGATGATTGCCCTTGTTGGTTTCTGCTTGTTTCTTAGGATTGATGCCGCGGCAAAAATTTTTCCGGCATTGCAATATCCGCAGAATTTTATTTCTGCCTTGGCAAAGCCTTTGGAAATCCATGTGTATTCTTCCGATTTTTCAAAATATTCCAGGGTTTCAATTTCCTGATTCATCGCAAGGGAGATTGCAAGGCGGCAGGCTGGAACCGGTTTTCCATTAAGCAGTACTGTGCAAGAGCCGCATATTCCAGAGGCGCAGCCAAGTTTTACGGAAAATAATTTCATTGAGCGAAGAACGTCAATCAGCTTTTCCTCAGGATTTGCCTGGACCATAATTCTTTCGCCGTTGATTATCATTGGAATATTCATTCTTTTTTATCTGCCTCCTTTTCGTTGTTCTCTGGTGTTTCTGTTTCTGCGCTGTCTTCGCTTTTGCCGGCGATGTCCGCCGCTTCGGCTTCTTCTGCGGCTTCATCCATGGTATCCTCTGTTTTTTCCAGCGGCTCTTCAATTTGTTCTTCATCAGTCTTCTTTGGAGTTTTTGTAAGTTCGTAGAGTTCCTGTTCTGTGCAAGGAATGTGCGTGACTTCTTTTTGAAGCGCCATTGAAAGCGCGGAAGAAAATGCGGCAGGAATAAGGTTATGCACAAGTTTCCCAATCTGGCACGGAGTTTCGTTTGAGCTTAGAAATGAAATCTTTATCTGGTCGCATGAAACGATTGTGTCCTGAACGAGTTTTTCCATTTCCTGCTGAATTGCCAGTTTTATTGTGCTTTCCGCAGATTTTATTGAATAAATTTTTCCGCAGTCGATTGCAATCCATATTCCTTTTATTTTTTCCTGGTATGTGTCGGCATTCAGTTCTACTTCTACAATCGCAGTTCCAAAGGAAGACGCCTGATACGGATGCCCGGAGAACTTTTTTGGATTCCATTGCTTTTTCATTGCGGGCGAAAGGACTTTTTTTACATTGATTGGAAGTTTTTCCTTTTCGCGTTTCTTTTTTATGTCCTCGCAGGCGCGTTTAAGCAGTACGGCCATTATGCTTATGTCGTTGCAAAAACTCTCCGGCATGAACGTCTCGGAGTCGGCGGCGTATTCGGTGTTTATAAAGATTTGGCTTTCCTGTATGTCAAGAATGCTTGAAGCGATTTGCTTCCAGATTGCAATCACAGAGTTTGATGGCGTTATTGCGTCGATTTTCAGTTTATTTTCTTCATCTAAAGTTACTTCAATCTTCTGCTGGGCAAGTGAAAAATTTGTTCCGTAAAAGCACGCTCCGTCATAAGCGCAGGAAAGTCCGATTCCGCGCCTTGGAAGCGCAAAAAATGTGTGTCCGCCTTCCTTTTGGTTTTGAATTGCATTCAGCCTGTAGGAGGAATATTTCCTGTCAAAGTCGCTCTGTTTTACAATTGCAGAAACAGCATCCTGCGGACGGTTGAAATGGAATTTAAATGGCGACAGGCAGCCGCGTTCTGAAAGGCACAGGTTTTTTGTCCTTAATTCTTCCGGCAGAATGTTTGTTTTTTCCGCGATAAGCTGAAGATGGTTTTCCATTGCAAAAAAAGCCTGTGAGTCCATTAGCTGGGAATAGACTGAAGTAGGCGGATTGTCCGAAGAATGTACTTCCACCTTGATTATTACGTTTTTCGGGTTGTAAAAACTGCATGCCGCGACCGCCAGCCTGTCCGCGATTTCCTGGGCAAAAGGATTTGAATAGCCGGCATCGCAGTCGATGTCGATTATAATAGCCTTTATTGTTCCGTCCGCTTCCACTGCCGAGCGGATTTTTATTTTTGTGTCCAGTCCGGGGTGAAAATACGTTTTCTGCTCCTGCTTTGTAAGCAAAAGCTTTACAGGTTTTCCCGTCAGAAGTGCGGCAAGAGCCGCCTGGGCGGCAAGCGTTGTCGTTCTCCAGATGCCGCAGGTGTTTTCGGTCTGGGATATTGTCTTTTGCACTACAATTTTGTCTTCCTCAAGGTTCAGAACCTGGCTTAAATTTTTGGAAAGATATGAAGGCCATTGGGTTGTTGTCATTACATTAAGTTTCTGACCTTCCTTGTAGCAAAAAACGCCGTTCGGCTCAATCCATTCCGGGCAGACTTCGTCCATTGACCATGTAGAGCTTATGTCGAACGGACTCAGGGCAAACTCTTCGTCCAGAATCTGGGGGTCTTCGGTAAAAGAAAAAAATCCTGAGGTTACGGTCCGTTCTGCGATTATCCGCTGCGTGTGTTTTCCGGGATTTATGTTTTCAACTGCGTCCTCAATTTGTTCAGGCTTAGTATAGCTTGATTTTTTTGTTGGCTTTGGCATTGCGTCAAGGGAGGGGAGCACGTTGACCATGTCGACAACATCGGCAATTTCTGAATCATCAGGAAGTTTTGTGTCCTGCCCGGAATCCTTTTCGGAAGCGGAATTTTTTATAAATTCTGAGTGGTTGAGCTGCTGCGCGACTTCCTTTATTTCCGGGGATTCTACAGTTGTGACGTCAAAGGTGATTTGAATTTCCTCCGCGATTTTTCTTACTTCAAAAAGGTTCGGCCCTGTAACGATTCCTACCGGCTGCCCTTTGTAGTGGACTTTTTCGTTGCAGAAAATTCTTGTGTCTGTTCCCATTGTCGAGATAAAATTTTCTCCGGGTATATCGCGCGCTGAAAAAAAACAATATCCTTCCGGCAGGTCTGAAAAATTTATGTTTGTGATTTTTCCGCCTGCTTCAGGGCTTCTTACCAGCGCCGCATAAAGCATGTCGTCTTTTATGCAGTCTATGAAAAAATTCTTTGAGAGGTAAGAATGTCTTCTGCTTCTTTTTTTTGAGGTTTTCTTTGTTTTTTCAGTTTTTTCCGCAGTTTTTGCTTTTGCGGTTGCTTTTGTTTCTTCAGACATGATTTTCCTGACCTGTTCTTGTAATTTCAGAAATCACTAAATCAGCCATTTCTTCTGTCATATCGGGCCACAGAGGAATTGAAATTGTCTGGCTGTAGCGTTTTGCCGCTTCCGGAAAATTTTCCGCCGTAAAATCCGGGCAGAGCGTTTTCCAGTAAGTAAAGTAGAATAAAGGAATAAAATGAACGGAAATTCCGATTCCTGCCTCCTGAAGTTTTTTTGCAAATTCATTGCGGTTTATTTTTAGTTTTTCTGGAACAATCCTTATAAGGTAAAGATGCCATGCGTTTCCCTGGCCGTCCGGCGGAGTCTGGATAAAATCAAGCCGGCTGAACGCTTCGTTGTATTTTTTTACGATTTTTATTCGTCTTTCGTAGAAATCTTCCGCCCGTTTCAGCTGTTGAACTCCGATAGCCGCAAGAATGTCCGGCAGGTTGAATTTGAATCCAGGGGCAATAATGTCGTATTCCCAGCTCGCGCGCGGAGAAGTGTAGCGGTCCCATGTTGTCCTGTCCATTCCGTGCATTCGCATTACCGTCATTCTTTCTGCAATTTTCTTGTCGCGTGTGCAGACCATTCCGCCTTCCGCGGTTGTTATTGTCTTTGTAACGTAAAATGAAAAAACTCCTGCGTCACCGATTGTGCCTGCGTAGCCGATTTTTGTAGGGCTTGGAAAAGCATGCGCCGCATCTTCTATGACTTTTACTCCATATTTTTTTGCAATCCGGCATATTTCTTTCATATTGCAAAGGTTTCCTGCGATATGAACCGGAACAATAGCCTTTATGTTTTTTCCTTCCGGAGAAATAAGGATTTTTTCAACTTTTTCCGGGTCTATGTTGTATGATTCTTTTTCTATGTCAGCAAAATATACGTCCGCGCCAAGATGCCTTGCGCACGCCGCCGTTGAAACGAACGTGTACGGAGTTGTTATGACCGCAGTTCCCGGACCGACACCGCACGCTTCCATTGCAAGAATCATTCCGCTTGTATTGCTGTTCACGGCAAGGCTTTGCACAGGTTCTGCCGAAAGCCCAAGCTCTTTTCGCCCGTCAAGCATTTCAGGCTTGGAATTCATTATTTCAGAAAATTTTTTTTCAAATTCAAGCGCGTATTTTCCTGTTGTAAGCCAGCCGGAATTTAGAACTTCCAGAACGGCTTTTTTTTCTTCTTCTGAAATTGAAGGACGCGAAAAAGGAACTTTCAGTGAATCTGCATCAGACATATTTTCTCCCATAAAAATCTTGAGTTAGTACGTAAAACTGCCAAGTTTTTACAAAACTTGCGGCGAGCCACGGATACCTCCCATAAAAATCAGCCGGCCGCTGTTTCTTCATTTCTGTTTTTTTCTGAACAGCCGTCATAGAATTCTTTTAATGATGGAAATTCGGAGCATAAAACAGATAAAAGATATTTTTTGTTTCTATATAATGCCACGTTTTCTGGTGAATTTTCCTGCAACAGGCAGACTGGCATCAGTTTTTTCAAAAGTCTTGCAAGGCGTTCAGGTTCAAATTCAAGATTTTTAAGTTTCAGGATTTTCGCGTATTCAGTTTTTGCAGGTTCTTCCTCTTTTAGCCAGAGCGGTTCGACCGCGCGTTCTCCCCTGCGTTTTCCTATTATTTTTATTTCAATGTCTTTTTCCGGTTCTAGGCCGCTGAATTTTATTATTTGCCTGGCAAGGTCGATTATCTTTATTGGTTCGCCCATATCCAGAAGGTACGATTCGCTGTTTTTTCCTACACCGCCTGTTTTAAGAACAAGGGAGCAGGCTTCGGGAATTGTCATAAAATATCGTTCCATATCTTCCGATGTAACGGTCACAGGTCCGCCGTTTTTTATTTGTTCCATAAAAAGCGGAAGAATTGATCCGCGGCTTCCAAGGACATTTCCGAAGCGCACGAACATAAATTTTTTTTCGCTTTTTTCATTGTTTTTGCTGCCTGGGCAGCCTTCGCCTGTGCAAAAAGATGTTTCAGAAGCCTTTTTTGCCGCATCAAGGACAAGTTTTTCGCAAATCATTTTTGAAACTCCGTAAACGCTTACGGGTTCAACCGCCTTGTCTGTGGAAATAAGCACAAAACGTTGCACGTTATATTTCAAGGATGCGTCCAGAAGATTTTTTGTGCCGAAAACGTTGTTCGCAATCGCCGCTACAGGATTTTCTTCCATAAGCGGAACGTGCTTGTAAGCCGCGCAATGAAACACAACATCGCATTTTGTCTGGTTTATTATGTAATCAGTGTAGTTTCTGTCTGTCATGTCGCCGATGATTGGCACGATGGACGCTTTTTCGCCGACTCCTTCCGACTGAAGAAGACGCAGCTCGCGGTCAATCTGATAAATTGAATTTTCACCGTGTCCGAAAAGATAAAGGCGTTCCGCTCCGCCGCTTAAAAGCTGCCGGCATATTTCAGAACCGATTGAGCCGCCTGCACCGGTTATAAGAACTCTTTTGCCGCGGAGATATTCAAGGCTTTCCTTTAGGGAAATTGTTACCGGCGTTCTTCCCAAAATATCAAGCGGGTCTATTTCGCGCGTCTGGACAAGATGTGCAGAGCCTGTTACAACCTGGCTTATGCCCGGAAGAATCCTTATGTTTTTGAAACCGCAGTTTTTAAGAATTTCATAGATTCCGCGGATTTTTTCAACAGGCGCAGAGGGAATCGCGATAATTGCTTCATCCTGCGATTTGCAGCGAAGGACGGCGGCGATGTTTTCTATCGGTCCAAGGACAGGAATTCCTTCTATCTGAGTTCCAGTCAGTTTCGGGTCATCGTCAAGAAACGCGCTTACTTTTCCGAAAATCTTTTTTCTTTTTATATCATCGGCAATTGTCTGTCCGGCAAAACCTGCGCCGATTATGTAAAGATTTTTTTCATTCTTCAAAGACATAGTTTAATTCCCACTAAAAATAATTCTATCACAACTAAATCAAAGTAAAAAGATATGATTGTGCTAAACTTGGATTTCTATTTAGACGATATTTTAAAAGAGAAACGAAAACAGAGTGGGGTGTTCTATGGGGAAAAAAAATCTGATGGCCGCGTTTGTTATGACTGCCGCTGTTGCCGCAAGCTTTGCAAAAAGCCTGTCTTTTCAGATTCTTCAAAAAAATGACAGTTTGAACAATGTCTGCGAATCCGCTCTTGCGGTTGAAGACGAAATTTTGAATTATTTTTTTGAGAACGGATATATTGTTTCAAATATTCCGGCCGTTGTTTCTAAAAATGATGCGCAGGACTTGAAACTTTATAACGATGCTTATAATGAAGCCGTGAGCGGAACAGTTGATGAGTTTTGCTTTATAAAACTTTATTTTATCGGAGACGAAAAGGCGAACGGCAAGGTTTCTTTAGGAAACATGAAAAAAATAAGCTGGAAGCTTGTTGCCGTAAAAACTGGAAATATTCTGGAAGAGTCTTCTTCAGAAATAAAAGCTGGAATCAGTCAGAATGAGGCTGCGAACGTGCGTAATTTTGCGTCGGAATTTGCGCTTCACATTCAAAAAGTTATCAAACAGAAGTCATAAGGCAGGAAAATATGAAAAAATTATTTGTTGTGATTTTAAGCGTGCTTTTATCCGGAACGATTTTTACATCTTTCAGTCCGTCTTTGGATGGTCGCGCTGTAGTTGCTCCCGAAGGCTCTATGCCGAAAGGGGTTTTTGCAAAAACCGTTGGTTATCTGCCAGGTGATTCAATCAGCGTTACAAGTCTTTCTGCAAAAAAAACGGTGGATATACTTGTAATCGGCTCAATTGATTCTTCTGAAGGTGTGGCGATTTTGCTTTCCCCTGAGGCTGCGGAACTTTTGGGGCTTTCCAAGGATGCGAACAATGTTGTGAAAATCACAAAACGCTCCGGACAGCTTGACGAGGCGGTCGCCGGAACAGCAGTTATTGGCGGCAAGGTTGAAAATGATGAGTCTGATTTTGAGCCGGAAGAAATCGTCTCCGAATCTGAGAACGCCGCTGGAACGGAAGAAGATTCTGATTCTGTTGAAGAAATTTCCGCAGAAAAAGCGGAAGGCGAAGAAAAAGACGATTATGCGGAAGAGACTGTCGAGCCTGAACCGGTGGAATCTGTTGAAGCCGAGGAAAATCCTGCTCCGGAAACAGAAATTGAACCGGAAGTTATTGACGAGTCAGTGCCGCATGATTCTGAAGACCTTGAAAATTCCGCCGCCGAATCTTCTGAGGAAGCGGTTCCTTCTGAACCATTGGAATCTGCGGAAGAAATTCCTGAAGAAAAAGTTCCTTCAAAGGAAGATTCCGTAGAACCTGAAAAAATAGATGCGACAGATGCGCCGGAAGAAGACGGGCTTTCTGAAAATTCCGGTGAAATTCCTGTTCCTGTTGAAGAATGTCCTGAAGAAGTTGAGCCGGATGAAAAACTTGAGCCGGCGGAAGGCGATGAGCTTTCAGAATCTGTGGAAAAAATTGAAGTGACCGACGAGCCGGCCGCAGAAGAGCCAGAGCCTGAGAAAGAGTCGGTTTCTGTTGATGACGATGTGGTTTCAGAAGCTCCGTTTGAGGAAGAATCTGTCAGCGCTGATGAATTGCCGGAAATGGATGCTGAAAACTCAGAGCCGGTTGAAAATGAAAGACCGGAGGCAGTTCCTTATGTTGACTCTGAAAATGTAGAGGCCGGGCCGCTTTCTGAAGAAAATTCAGAAGAAAGTTATGAGCCGATTGTGCTTGTTCCTGCGGAATCAAATCCGCCGGAATCTGCCGCAAAACCTGCTGAGGTTTATAAAAATGAAGTTTCCGCAAAACCTGCTGAAAATAAAGCAGAAGAAAGAGCCGCGGAAGGCAAAAAGCCTGGCGCTTCAAAAAAATCTCTTGAAAAATACAAGGTTTCAAGCCTGAAAGAGCTTGAAAGCGGCAAGTATTACATTCAGATTGCGGTTCTTGCTGATGAGAACAACCTGAAGAATACAGTTTCCAAGTTTGAAAAGCAGTATCCTGTAACCTTGGTTCCTCTTGCAAGCGGAAAGGCGACTCAGGTTATGATTGGTCCTTTAGGCATGGATGAATACGGCGCGGTTTTGAACAGATTTAAGAAGTCTGGCTATAAGGACGCGTTCCTTCGTAAAATAAAATAAATAGCCTGAATGTCGAGTTTGTTGTAAAAAGAATAAAAGCGCAGGCAGATTTGCAATTTGTGAAGATTTTTGGCGATTGAATTAATTAAAGTGCGGAGCACCCGAATTAATACAAGCGTAGCGCGAGCCAAATCCATCTTGAACAAATTGGAAATATGGCGGGAGCGTTCTTTCATAATTTGCAAAAAAAACTCGAAATTAAGGCTAAATTGATTTTATGTTGCAAAAAACGCTCTTTCGGGGGCGTTTTTTTATTATTTTTGTTGCGTTTTATGCAATATAAAAATGAAAAAATAACTTCGGCGCAAACATTGAAAAATCATTTTTCTAGTGGTAAGGTTAAATGTAAAAATAAAAGTCGCACCTCTGAGCGCGAACAATAGTGAGGTTATGCAATGGGAAAGAAGAATCTTGACTGGAGTAATTTGCCGTTTGGCTACATGAAGACAGACAGGCGGTTTGTTTCAAATTTTAAAGATGGCGCCTGGGATAGCGGTAAACTTACAAAAGACAATATCGTAAAAATCAATGAATGCGCAGGTGTCCTTCAGTATGCGCAGACTTGTTTTGAAGGGCTTAAGGCATATACAACAAAAGACGGAAGGGTTGTTTGTTTCCGTCCTGATTTGAACGCGGCAAGAATGAAAAGTTCCTGCGAGCGACTTGAAATGCCTGTTTTTCCGGAAGACAGATTTGTCCAGGCTGTAAAAGATACTGTAAAGGCGAACATCAGCTGGGTTCCGCCATTTGGCTCAGGAGCGACGCTTTACATCCGTCCTTATATGTTCGGCTCAAACGCGGTAATCGGTGTAAAACCGGCGGATGAATATCAGTTCAGAATTCTTGTGACTCCTGTTGGACCTTACTTTAAAGGCGGTGTAAAGCCGATTACTGTCAGAATTTCTGATCTGGACAGAGCCGCGCCGCACGGTACTGGCGACATCAAGGCCGGACTTAACTATGCGATGAGCCTGTACAATATTGTTGACGCCCACAAAAACGGTTTTGCGGAAAATATTTACACTGATCCTGCTACTCATACTTATATTGAAGAAACCGGCGGAGCAAATATTCTTTTTGTAACAAAGGACGGAAAACTCGTTACTCCAAAATCAAATTCAATTCTTCCTTCTATTACAAGACGTTCTCTGGTTCAGGTTGCAAAAGATTATCTTAACATCGAGGTTGAAGAGCGCGCTGTAAACAAGAACGAGCTTGCGGATTTTGCGGAAGTCGGTCTTTGCGGAACAGCGGCGGTAATCAGCCCGATTGGAAAAATCGTTGACCACGGCAGCGAAATCAATGTTCCTGCAGGAATGGAAAAAATCGGACCTGTTCTTGGCAAGCTTCGCGATACGCTTACAGGAATCCAGATGGGCGAAATCAATGCTCCGGAAGGATGGGTTGTTGAAATAAAATAAAACGAAAGAATAATTTGTTTTGCTTCATTGCAAAATCCTGAGAAATTCAAGAAGGCAAGTATTGGTTGTCAACTCTTGCCTTTTTGCTTCTCGCTTATTCAATTTATTTCTTCAGAAAAGAACTCAACATTTGGGCTATTTATTATGTTTCTTTTTTAGACAATCAAAATCATAATCTCTCTTCATTTTTTCGAGTATAGTTATTACAACTTTATAAATACCTTGTTTTTTTATACTTCTATCTACTTTTTGTAGTTTTATATGATATTATTGAGGGGGGGGGTAAGGGAAAACTCCGCACCGTTTATTTTTATTCATAACGGTGCGAAGGAAAAATTATTCAGTAACTTTCAGATTTTCACTGAATCCAACAGAATATGTGCCGTCTGCCAAAGGTCTGGTTTTTATGGCAATCACATATTTTTCACCTGCTGTAAGATTGTCAGGAACATAGGCTTCCAGCGTTTTTGGAAGATTCCTTGTTACAGCGCATTTGAGCCATTTTGTTTCGTCGGTTTCTACAGGACCATCTTCTATAACCGGGCAGAAATACAAGCCGCAGTCAGCTCCTTCAAGTTTTAGCCTGCATCCTGTAATGCTAACAAGTTTTCCTGGCTTTACAGCTTTTTCTTCAATTCCCTCCCAAAGACACTTGACTTTGCTTATGAGCGGAGCGGAATCTGCATAGACAATTTTATCTATCTCCAACTTTCCGACCGATTCAAGCAGAGGTTTTGAAGGTGTAAATTTCACCGTAAGAGAAGAAATCTCGCTTGCTGTCTTTGGAGCGATTTTCATTCCTCCTGAAAGCGCGATGTAAAGCGTTCCTAAATCCAGCAGGTTTACAGATTTTGCGCTTGATAGATTTGAAAGAATTCCTGCCTTTAGATCCTTTGCGAACTTTTTCAGCTCATACTCATCGTAGGCGGGATTTTTTTCACAAATCTCCGTTATAAGATTGTCAATGTTCACTGTATTCCGTGAAACACGACCCACGAATGTTTCTGATTCCTCATAGACAAGCTTGCGGATTGAAACACTGATTTTGTTTGTGGAGTTTTTGAACTCCGACGCAATAGTAGCCATAGCCACCTCGAAAGCCATACTTTCTGATAAAACTCAAAAAGTATGGTATAATGATTAAAAAGACTGCAACGCAGCCTGCAAGACGTTTTTGTTTGTCTTACAGAAACAAAGATACAGTTGATTATAAAAAGAAGTTGGCCACCACTGGCCGTCGTTGACCACCATTGGCCAAATGAATAAAAAAGGAGAGCAGTTGGATTTTTCTGAATTTTCTAAAATTTTATATTCTTATATTGGTTCAGGAGATGAATATCCTAAATTTGTGCTGGAACTTTTGAGTCTTGTATGTTCTGATGATGATGGATTTTTTTGCAATCAAAACAATCCGTTCTTGAAAATGAACACAAGTACATTGAACGGATATTTTCGCGGTTCAAAAAAAATAAGCGAGAAAAACGCATGCTTTATAAAGTCAAATTTTGATTCAACGCAATTTATAGACAAGATAGATTCTTTATCAGTTGACTTGAAAACAAATTTGGTCAAAGAATTAGGCGTTGAAGATATTGATATAAAAGCACTTCCTGAAAAATGTGCTGATATATTTCTTCAAATCATCTCAGATATTGCATCAGGAAAAAATCAGAAAAAAGTTTCTTTGAATACAAACTCCGGGCAAAAAGACTTGGAGCAAAAATACGGATTAAGCCTTCTGCAGGAATGTAACAGTTTGTGTCCGCTGCCGGAGTGTTCAAAGCCTCTCTATGTCAAAAAAGATGAGGAAAAACAGCCGTGCTTTCAGATTATACAGATAAATCCGCAGAAACCTTACGACAGGCTTTATAATTTGCTTGCAGTCTGCCCAGAATGTGCCTCAAAACTCAATATGCAAAAAACTGAACATGATATTTTAAGGCTTGCTGAAATCAAGCGGCGTGTGCAGAGAAACGAAGAAGTTTCGGAACTTGCAGCTGAAGAAAAAATTGAGCAGGACATAACAGCATTAATAGAAAAAATCACAAATGCTGAAAGCACAAGACTTAGCGAACTGAATTATAGCCCGGTTGTGCTTAAGAAAAAATTCCTTTCGTCAGAACATCAGCTGGAAGATGAGATAAAGCCGCGTGTTGTAAAATATTTTAATTTCATAAACGAGCTTCTAAAGCAGAAAGTTGAAAAAGAAAATTTCAACGAGACAAAATTCCGAAAGGCAGTAAAGCATATTTATGAAAACCTAGAAACCGAAGAATTTGAAAAAACTCAAATCTTTGAGGCGATTTCAGAACGTTTTTATAATATGTCAAAAAACAGCCATATTGCCTGCCAGATTCTTGCAAGCTATTTTGTCCAGTCCTGCGAAATTTTTAGGGAGGTAGAACAATGAAACTCCCTTCAAAAATATTCACATATAAAGAAAGCTGCCTTTCAAAACTTGCGCCGATTCTAAAATCCTTGGAAGAAAAGGGTTGTAGACCTAACGTCCTTTATAAGAAAAACAAAAAGATGTTAAAAAATACAAGCGATTTTACAGACTGTCTCTTAGTTCTTTTTGTGCTTGGAAAAATAAAATTTAACCCGAGATCGGAGGAGATAGAATTATGCTGAAATTCATTGAATGTGAAAAATTTATAGAGAATGGAGTTCCACGCGGAAAAATTGAATTTTTTTCGGGACTGAATATTTGCCTTGGCGAGGACAATGCTGAAAATTCAATCGGAAAAAGTACTTTTTTGTTTGCTGTTGATTTTTGCTTCGGTGGAGACAGTTATTGCTCGCAAAAGGAACTGTTAAAAGAAGTCGGAAATCATAAAATAAATTTCTGTCTTGAATTTGACAATGAGCCATATTATTTTTCACGCTCAACAGAAAATTCTAAAGAAGTTGCTTTCTGCGATGAAAATTTCAATATAATGAAAAAAATCAGCGATATTGACTTTAAGGATTTCCTGCTTGAAAAATATAATCTAGCAGAAACAGGTTTGTCATTCAGGCAGGCCGTAACATCATTTATTCGAATCTTTGGAAAGGAATCGAGCGAAATCAAAAATATTGTCGGCGTTGAAAGGTATAACGGCGGAAAAACAGGAATCTTGCGGAATCTTATAAAGCTGTTTGAAGAATATGATGAAGTAAAATCTCTTGAAGAAAAATCGGCCGCAATTCAATCTGAACAAAATGAATTTACATCTGTTGAAAAATCAAAAATCGTAAAAAACGGAAAGATAAAAAATCTGTCTCAGCTGAAAGAATCTGAAATAAGAGTTGACCAGTTAAAGGATGAGCTTTTGCAAATTGCCGAGGCAAACAAAATACAGACAGAAACTGTTGATGCTCAGCGGGCAGCACAGGCGGCAGAACTTGAAAGACAAATTACGGTTTTAAAAAGAAACAGGACAAAACTTTTGAACGAAAAATCTATTCTGGAAGCTAATCTTGGCTCTGAAACTAAAATTCAAAAAGAAGATTTTGAGGAGCTAAAGTCATTTTTTCCAGAGCTAAACATTCCGCACCTTGAAGAAATACAGAATTTCCATAAGCAGATTTCAAAAATCCTGAAAAAAGAGACAGAGGAAGAACTTGCAAAAATTGAAGATAAAATATCAGAAAACGAGAATAATTTGATAGAAGCAATGCAAACACTTACAAAGCTTAGCGTTCCTCTTTCAATTTCCAAAAAAGTCCTTGAGCAATACGCCTCAGTTTCAATCCAAAAAAATGAGCTTGAAGGGCAAGTTTGTTTTTATAAGAATTCCGAGCAGATTTCAAGGAAGCTAAAAGAAATAAAAATTGAACTTGATGATAAAAAAAATTCAATCCTTAAAGAAATTGCTGTAAAAATCAATCAGAAACTGGAGGAGCTTAGCGTTAAGGTAAATGGTGATGACAGCTACGCGCCTTGTCTCAATTTAAATTCTGCGTCAAGTTACATTTTTTATGCTCCAAATGACAGCGGAACGGGAACCGCCTATGTTAGCATGGTTTTGTATGACCTTGCGATTCTTGAGCTTGCAA
>OIXL01000153.1_pt1 | contig 39849 bp, 31 predicted proteins | sample 1587761 | NCBI WGS metagenome assembly OIXL01 (sample SAMN03283246) | human gut metagenome | biome: human-associated habitat; material: feces | host: Homo sapiens | place: Peru | collected 2012 | reverse complement strand
ACACTTTCATGCAATACCGCTACGTAGCCCCCTCACCCCTTCGGGGAGCTCCCCCGATGGGGAGCCAAGAACGTTCTACCGCTTAACTTAATAGCCTTCCCCTCTAGGGGAAGGTGCCCCACAGGGGCGGATAGGGTGACTATGGCATGAAAGACAGCTGGGATAAGGTTTCCCAGTTACTCCTATGAGAGCTGCAAGTCCCCGCGGCAGATGGAACGCGAAAATGAGATGATCGTTATTTCACATCGCCTTGTGTTATTTCTTCTTTCCATCTTCCTTCTTGCGCTTCTGTCTCATGTTTCTGCCCTTATGTCCGAGCGCTTTGTGCTCTTTCTTCTTGGTCGGCTTGTACATGCCAGGCGTCACGACCTTCTTCTTCGGCTTGCCTGCCTTCACGCGGCGGACATTTCCTTTCTCATCATAGCGGGTGATGGTCTCTTCAATGGATTTTTCCAGCTTCCGGAGAAGGAATCCATCTTCCGGCGTCGCATAGGTGATGGCGATCCCCTTCGTACCGGCGCGGCCGGTGCGGCCGATGCGATGGATATAGTATTCGAGATTTCTTGGGATCCCGTAATTGAAGACATGCGTAATGCCTTCGACGTCAAGCCCGCGCGCCGCGATATCGGAAGCAACGAGCACCTGAATGCGTGCCTTCTCAAATTCGCGGATGACCTGATTTCTCTGGCTCTGGCTCATATCCCCATGGATCTCATCCACGATGAAGTCCGTCTCCTCCTGCAGCTTGCCGGCGAGCTCATGCGCTTCCTCACGGGTATTCGTGAAAACGACGGCCATGTACGGATTCATCTCCGTCAGATGACGGACGAGGAGCTTGAACTTGCGCGGGAGAGTCGTCTCATAGATGCGCTGCTCGACCGTCGAAGCTGTCGCTTTTTCTGCGACATCGATGAAAGCAGGGTGGCGCATATACTTTCTGGCGAGGCGCTTCGCATCGTCAGGCATCGTCGCAGAGAAGAGCAGGAGCTGGCGCTTCTTCGGCGTCTCGTCGATCAGCGCTTCGATATCTTCGCGGAAACCATTCGCCAGCATCTGGTCCGCTTCATCCAGGATGACCGTCTTCACATTCGAAAGGTCGAGGCTCTTTCTGCGGATATGATCCAAGAGGCGCCCCGGTGTCCCGATGATGACATGCGGATCACGCTTCAGCTTCTGCAGCTGGTTCTCGATCGTGCGTCCGCCGATGATATCTGCCCCATCCACACCGCACTCGATGGCAAAGGGACGCATCACGTCAAAGACCTGCTTGGCAAGCTCGCGGGTCGGTGTCATGATAAGTACCTGCGTCATGGCTTTGTCTGTTTCTACGCGCTGAATGACCGGCAGCAGATAGGCCAGCGTCTTCCCTGTCCCGGTCTGCGAACGGCCGATCAGATCACGGCCTTTGAAAGCGTTTGGGATCGCGGACATCTGGATGGGCGTCGGGGTCTTGATCCCCTGTGTCTTCAAAAGTTTCGTCAGCGTCTCATTCACGCCGAGCGCAGCAAATACATTCATAGGTCCTCCTGTAAATGGGTTGGTTGTATGGAAATACGTAATTTAAGGTTTAAGGTTTGAGGGTTCAGGGTTAGCCCGTGGGGCGTGCTGCCCTTTGATTCCGTTTGAAAACTTCGCTTGAATGAGAAATTAGAAATGAGAAATGGTGGTGCGGCGCATAACAAAGAGAAAGCGCCGCAGAGTATAAATAGGGCGATGCTCGAAAGTGGCATTTAAGTCACCAGTCACCAGTCACTCCTAATCCCCAATCCCTAATCCCTAGCCACTCATCCCTGCTTTCAAACTTCAGGTGGCAACTTCGCCGCAATGATGTATGAGGCGATGCCCGAAAGTAGTATTCAAGTCACAAGTCACTAGTCACCAATCACTGGCAGCCCCTTTTCTTATTGATTCTTCCCCAGCACCACGCCGAGGTCTTTATATCCTGCTGCCCCATTGAGCTCTTCCTTCGCGGCCGCATTCGCCAGATCATCGATGGCATAGAGGAGCGGCGCTTTGCCTTCATCAGGGGTGAAGAGCATCAGAACATCGAGCCCTTCACTTCCGGGGAAGAAATAGGAGCGGCAGTACATGGGGAGCTTCATCCCCTCCGCATTGTATGTGATCAGCCCGCCTGCGGTATAGACATAGGCTTCATCGACATCCAGACGGCGGAAAGGCTCCAGCCTGGAGAGCTCCACCTTGATCGAAGAATCAGCGACAGGCCCGATGGCATGGCGCGCCAGACTGAGTACCGTTTCCTCGATCCCCTTTCGAAGCGGGGACGCCGGGTTTAAAAGCGCACGATTCATCTGCGTCAGCCGACGCCAGACATATTCATCACGATTCATTTTGAAATATGGCTTCAGCGCTTCCGCCATCTCTACAGGGAGCAGCGCGCGAATGATATAGCCGGATGAGAAGCTCTGCTGTTTTTCCAATGTATACTGCAGCTGTCCCATCTGATAAGGAATGTCTTTCTCCATAAAATGGAGTGTCTGCGTCCCCGCTGCCTCCCGGTAGGTAAAGCCTTTGGGAAGCGAAGCGGCCGCGACGGCATTCATATCATACGCTTCTCCCCCCGCAGAGATCCCGCAGGCCAGCGCGAGCGTGAGAAGCAAACATTTCCATTTCATGGAAAATCCCCTTTCAAAAGTAAATGCAGCAGTGAAAAAGGCTTGCGATGTCCTGCCTAGATGAAGCACACATCATAAAGCGGAAGCACCACGCATTTTGAAATCATCGCATCGCTGCTATCTCATCTCTTCATCCGATAGAATCCATACAGCAGGAGATCCGACAGCTGTTCGGCCGCCACGTGGCTGCCATTCACCTCGATCAGATAGTATTTATCCCCCGCTTTCAAAAGATTGGCAGAGATCCAGAGGGGAAACGACAAGCCCTTTTCATTCGTCAGGATGACCTTCGCCTCCTGTCCCCAGCGGTAGGTACCGTCTTCATTTTTGAAAGCACGCCAGGGGACAAATCTCAAGATCTTCACCTGTATAGATGGACCTTTTTTCTCAGAGAGCACCTGATCCACCAATGCCTGGAACTCCGATGTCTGGATCTTCGGCATTCCAAAGAGCGAGGTCGGGCGCTTGGCATCCTCAAGGAAAGCCGTAGACCAGAAGCGGGCTGCCTTCGGATGCCCCTCATGGAAGAAATCCTTCTCCGTCCCCGAAATGACATAGATGCCCGCGCTGTATGTCCCGCGCACATCCGTCTTGCGTATCTGGTACATGTGCATCGAGTCATAGGGATACGGTGCTTTTTCCGGATACAGCTGCATACCTGGCGGTACCGTCAGGATCGACCACATCGCCGCACGCGCAGACTTGCCGTAGTCCTTCTGGTGCGTGCCGGCAATCATGAAATGATTCAGCTGCGAGGCGCCCCCATCCGTGACGGTCACGTCCTTGGGAAATGGCAGACGCCCCAGACCTTCGATCACAAGATCCTCAGCAAAAGACAGCGAGAAGCCGCCAAAGACAAGCGCTGCGGAAAGCGCGAGTGGAAATAGTTTATTTATCATGGCGTCTCCTCGAAAAAAGATACAAAAGTCTAACGTCTCCTGGTTTCCTAGTCACTAGTCACTAGTCACCAGTCGCCAGTCACCAGTCACCAGTCGCCAGTCGCCAGTCACCAGTCACCAGTCACTAGTCACTAGTCACCAGTCACTATCATATCTATTCTATTGTAGAGAATCTCGAAGAAATTCGCAAGAGGAAAGCACGGTGACCTGCGGCAAGTAGCTGCTGCCCAGTAAATACGCCGGATCGTGCAGAATACCCTCCATGCAAAAAGCAGTCCCCACGATGTGAGGACTGCTTCGGCTATACCTGATGCATCAATTATTCCGCATCGGATCCGGTTTCGAAGGATTCACCCTTATGGATGACATTCAGCTTGCGGTAGCGGGACATGCCGGTACCAGCCGGAATAAGTTTGCCGATGATGACATTTTCCTTGAGGCCGAGGAGCGGATCTTCCTTGCCTTTGATCGCTGCTTCGGTGAGGACACGGGTCGTTTCCTGGAAGGAAGCGGCGGAGAGGAAGGAGTCGGTCGCAAGAGCTGCCTTGGTGGTACCGAGGAGCAGGTTTTCGCCGACGGCTCTTTCTTTGCCTTCGTCGTCGAGACGCTGGTTCATCGCACGGAATGCGACGATATCGACCGTCTCGCCCGGGAGCCAGCCGGAGCCGCCCGGTTCGGTGATCTTGATCTTACGCAGCATCTGATGGACGATGATTTCGATGTGTTTATCGTTGATTTCTACGCCCTGGCTGCGGTAAACCTTCTGGACTTCCTTGACGATGTAGTTCTGGGTCGCCTGTACGCCGAGGACATCAAGGATGTCGTGCGGGTTGACGTTACCTTCGAAGAGGCGGGTGCCGGCTTTGATGAATTCGCCGTTTGTGACGGAGATCTTCTTCGCTACCGGGATCTTTTCGCTTTCCGGAGCGATTTCCGGATCATTGCTGGTGATGGTAATGATCTTGACATTCGGGTTATCTTCCGCACTGGTGATGGAAACTGTACCATCGATACGGGAAATGATCGCATTGCCCTTTGGCTTGCGGGCTTCGAACAATTCTTCGACTCGTGGAAGACCCTGTGTGATATCTTCTGCGGAAGCGACGCCGCCGGTATGGAAGGTACGCATGGTCAGCTGGGTACCTGGTTCACCGATGGACTGCGCAGCGATGATGCCGACTGCTTCGCCGATTTCTACATGACGGCCGGTCGCGAGGTTTCTGCCATAGCACTTCGCGCAGACGCCGTGAGCGGAATGGCAGGTGAGGATGGAACGAACCTTCAGCTTGTCGTAGTATTTCTGGATTTCTTCTGCCTGTGCATCGGAAATTTCTTTGTTCTTCTTCGCGATGACTTCGCCGGTGGTCGGGTTCACGACATCTTCGAGCGGGCAGCGGCCTGCGATACGGTCAGCCAAAGACTCGATCGGCTGGCCTTTTTCTTCGATGAGGGAGACTTCGACGCCTTCGGCTTCATCCATACGGACTTTGAGCACCGGGATATCGGAAGCGAGAATCTTCTCTGCGACATCGCTGTCGATGACGGTGCCTGCCGGGAAGAGGACATTGCCTTGGCGGTCATAGGCATCTTCTTCGAGTTTCTTGCCTGCGAAGTGGACGGTCAGATGATGGCGCATCGCACGGTTGTATTCAGCGACAGCATCCTGTGTGCCGAGGTCGAAGGTCTTGGGTTCTGCGGCTTCGATGCCGTCAGCGGTCGGGATGATGACGGAAATATGTTCTACGAGGTGACGGTTCAGCAGGGTCACATCGTCCGCATCGAGGGTCTTGCCCTTGACGAGGAGGATATCTCCATTTCTGCGGTCGAGGACATCTTCATCCAGAACTGCGCCGAGGAGTGTCTGCTTGAGACCCATGATGGTCTTCTTGACTTCCGGCTGAGAGGCGATGAGGCTCTGTTCTCTGTCGAAATTCAGGACCTGTACGTCGCAGTCTTCTTCGCGGACGATGACGTCCTGAGAAACGTCGACCAGTCGGCGGGTGAGGTAACCGGAGTCTGCGGTACGGAGTGCGGTATCGGCGAGACCCTTACGAGCACCGTGGGAAGAGGTGAAGTAGTCGAGGACGGTCAGACCTTCACGGAAGTTTGCCTTTACCGGGAGTTCGACGGTCTTACCGGAGGTATCGGCGATCAGGCCGCGCATACCGGCCAGCTGACGGATCTGGTTATCGTTACCACGGGCGCCGGACTGGGCCATCATGGTCAACGGGTTGAACTTCACCATGGAGCTCTTCATTGCAGCACCGACTTCGTCGGTCTTCTTGCTCCATACTTCGACGACTCTTCTGTATCTTTCGTCGTCGGTCATGAGGCCGCGGCGGAAGAAGCGTTTGATCTGTTCGACTTTTTCATCGCCGTCTTCCAGGATCTTATCCTTTTCCGGTGGTACAGCGACATCGTAGATGCCGATGGAGATGCCGGAAACGAGAGCGTAGTGGAAGCCGAGGGCTTTCACGGAGTCGAGCAGGTCGCCGGTCGCCTTGAATCCGAGTTTCTTGAAGCAGTCATTGACGAGCTTGCCCATCTGCTTCTTGCCGATCGTGATGCCGAGGCCGTTGTTTTCGACGGTGTAGGTCTTGCCGTTTTCATCTACGCGCTTTTCATGACGCTTGTAGAAGAAACGCAACTCTCTCGGGATCGCATAGTTGAAAATCAGGCGGCCCGGAGTGGTGATGACAAGATCGTCATCGGTTTCATTGAATCCGTCCGGACGGTCTTCCTTCGGGATGAAGACTTTGATAAAGTCATGGATCTTGATCTGATGCAGGTTGTACGCCAGCATGACTTCGTCATAGCCGGTGTAAGCGCGAAGCTCGGAGGTATCCATCTCGTCTTCGGCTTTTTTCCACTGCTTCATGACATCGAATTTCGCCTTCGGATTTTCTTTCTTTTCTTCATCGGTGAAATCGACCTTCGTATCGTTGGCTGTCTGTACGATAGTGAGGTAGTAGGAGCCAAGGATCATATCCTGCGAAGGAATAGCGACTGGCTTGCCGTCCTTCGTGGACAGGATGTTATTGATGGAGAGCATCAGGGTACGTGCTTCAGCCTGCGCTTCGACGGACAGCGGCAGATGGCAGGCCATCTGGTCACCGTCGAAGTCAGCGTTGTAGCCTGGGCATACAAGTGGATGCAGCTTGATCGCGCGGCCTTCCCAGAGGATCGGTTCGAAAGCCTGGATACCGAGTCTGTGCAGTGTCGGTGCGCGGTTCAGGAGGACCGGGTGTTCTTTGATGACATCGCCAAGGACTTCCCAGACTTCCGGAGCGAGCTTATCGACCTTCTTGCGTGCCGCTTTGAGGTTGCTTGCGACGCCTCTCTTGATGAGTTCATGCATGATGAACGGTTTGAAGAGTTCGATCGCCATTTCCTTCGGCAGGCCGCACTGGTACATTTTGAGTTCCGGGCCGACGACGATAACGGAACGGCCGGAGTAGTCGACACGTTTGCCGAGGAGATTCTGACGGAAACGGCCCTGCTTGCCCTTCAGCATGTCGGAGAGGGACTTCAGCGGGCGGTTGCCAGGACCGGAGACGGCGCGTCCGCGACGGCCGTTATCGATCAGGGCATCGACAGCTTCCTGCAGCATACGTTTTTCGTTTCTGATGATGATTTCCGGAGCACCGAGTTCCAGAAGTCTCTTCAGACGGTTGTTTCTATTGATGACGCGGCGATAAAGGTCATTCAGGTCGGAGGTGGCGAAACGGCCGCCATCGAGCTGGACCATCGGGCGCAGATCCGGAGGGATGACCGGCAGGACGGAGAGGATCATCCATTCCGGCTTGTTGCCGGAGTGCAGGAAGGCTTCGACTTCTTCGAGACGACGGATGCATCTCACCTTACGCTGGCCGCTGCCTTCTTCGATCTCTTTCTGCAGTGCTTTTTCCAGCTTTGGCAGATCGAGCTCTTTCAGCAGGTACTGGATCGCTTCTGCGCCCATCTGTGCTTTGAATGCTTTCTTGCCATAGGTAGCTACGGCATCCTGATATTCCTGTTCATTCAGGACCTGGCACTTGGACAGGTTCGTATCGCCCGGATCGAGGACGATATAAGCAGCGAAGTAGAGGACTCTTTCGAGCTGGCGAGGAGAGATTTCAAGGATGAGGCCGATACGGGACGGCGTACCCTTGAAGTACCAGATATGGGAAACCGGGCAGGCCAGAGAAATATGGCCCATGCGTTCACGGCGGACTTTGGAAGAGGTGACTTCGACGCCGCACTTGTCGCAGACGGTGCCTCTGTAACGCATCTTTTTGTACTTGCCGCATTTGCATTCCCAGTCTTTGGTCGGTCCGAAAATCTTTTCACAGAAGAGGCCGTCGGTTTCTGCCTTCAGGGTTCTGTAATTGATGGTTTCCGGCTTCGTCACTTCCCCGTGAGACCATTCAAGGATCTTTTCCGGAGAAGCGATACCGATTTTCATGGAATCAAATTCATTTACATCTAACAATTGATTAGCGCTCCTTTCCGGAATCAGTCGTCCTGGCTGTCATTCGTAAAGCCAAGTTCTGTATCAAGATCAGTTTCACCAAAGCCGGCTTCTACGGGAGCCTGTGCATTGGCTTCTGCTTCGAGTGTATCATTGAAGGATGCGACATCATCGCCGGCGTTTTCGATAGTGCCATTCATGTGGCTTTCCATGTCGTTTCTGGAATTGGAAACGGCATCATCGCCTTCCATGGCTTCTTTCAGTTCATCCTTATGCCATGGCTGACCGCCGCCGTAGCCCTGTTCCAGATCGCTTTCATCGAGCTCTTTCAGGACGACTTCGTCGCCATTTTCATTCAGGATACGGACATCGAGGCCGATGGACTGGAGTTCCTTCATGAGGACCTTGAAGGATTCCGGTACGCCCGGGCTCGGGATGTTTTCGCCCTTGACGATCTTTTCGTAGGCTTTGACACGGCCGATGACATCATCGGACTTCACGGTCAGGATTTCCTGCAGCGTGTAAGCCGCACCATAGGCTTCGAGAGCCCAGACTTCCATTTCGCCGAAACGCTGGCCGCCGAACTGTGCCTTGCCGCCCAGTGGCTGCTGGGTAACGAGGGAGTATGGGCCGGTGGAGCGGGCATGGATCTTATCATCGACGAGATGATGGAGCTTCAGCATGTATTTCCAACCGATCGTGACCTGATTATCCAGTTTTTCGCCGGTACGGCCATCATAGAGGTCCGTCTTCGCACCAGCCGGAAGGCCTGCTGCCTTCAGGGTCGCTGCGAGGTCTTCATCTCGGCAGCCGTCGAAGACCGGGGTCGCGATATGGATACCGGACTCGGTCGGTTCCGGCATGCCGTATTTTTCGAAATCATAGCCGCAGTCGATGAGGCGCTGCTTCATTTCTTCATACTTCGGAGAGCCGACACCGGCAGCCATCGCCGCATGGATCTCTTCGCCGAGCATGTGGCAGGCCCAGGAAAGATGGATTTCCAGGATCTGTCCGATGTTCATTCGGGACGGTACGCCCAGTGGGTTCAGTACCAGATCGACCGGACGGCCATCCGGGGTGAACGGCATATCTTCGACAGGCATAATGCGGGAGCATACGCACTTGTTGCCGTGACGGCCTGCCATCTTATCGCCTTCACGGATCTTACGTTTCTGCGCGATGTAGACGCGGACGAGCTTGTTCACGCCCGGTGCCAGCTCATCACCGTTTTCACGGGTGAAGACCTTGACATCGACGACCTTGCCGAATTCGCCGTGCGGTACACGCAGGGAGGTATCACGGACTTCTCTTTCTTTGTCACCGAAGATCGCACGCAGCAGGCGCTCTTCCGGCGTCAGCTCCGTCTCGCCCTTCGGGGTGACCTTGCCGACCAGGATATCGCCAGGACGGACGTCAGCGCCGACCATGATGATACCGTTTTCATCGAGGTATTTCACAGCGTCTTCAGAAACAGAAGACAGCTGACGGGTGATCTCTTCCTCGCCCAGCTTGGTATCGCGGGCATCGCATTCATATTCTTCGATATGAATGGAGGTGTACAGGTCATCCTTGCAGAGACGTTCGGAAATCAGAACGGCGTCTTCGTGGTTGTACCCTTCCCAGGATACGAAAGCTACGAGTACATTGTGGCCGAGAGCCAGCTCGCCGCCATCGGTCGCCATGCCGTCTGCCAGCGTGTCTCCCGCTTCCACGCGGTCGCCCTTGGATACGATCGGGTGCTGGTTGATGCAGGTGGACTGGTTGGAACGCATGAATTTGATGATGTCGTAGGTATCGAGCTCGCCATTGTCAGCGCGGACAATGATCTGGCGGCCGGTGACTCTTTCTACAGTGCCGGCGCGCTTAGCGAGGATGCAGACGCCGGAGTCCTGACCAGCGACCCATTCCATGCCCGTGCCGACGAGCGGTGCTTCCGGACGCAGGAGCGGTACAGCCTGACGCTGCATGTTCGCACCCATCAGAGCTCGGTTCGTATCATCGTGTTCGAGGAATGGAATGAGGGAGGTACCGATGGAGACGACCTGCTTCGGGGATACGTCCATCAGCACGACTTCGTCCGGTTCTGCTTCGAGTACGTCCGGACCGCGGCGGCTCGCTACATTCTTATGAACAAAGTGACCTTCCGCATCAAGCGGTTCGCTCGCCTGCGCGATGATCTTGTCTTCTTCGATGTCAGCAGTGACATATTCGCACTTGTCAGTGACGGTGTGTGTCTTTTCATCGATCAGACGGTATGGTGTCTCGATGAGGCCGTACTTATTGATGATACCGTAGTTGGACAGGGAAGAAATCAGCCCGATGTTCGGACCTTCAGGGGTTTCTACCGGGCACATACGTCCATAGTGGGAGTAATGTACATCGCGGACTTCGAACCCCGCGCGTTCACGGGAAAGACCGCCAGGCCCCAGAGCAGAAAGACGACGCTTATGCGTGAGTTCTGCCAGCGGGTTCGTCTGGTCCATGAACTGAGACAGCTGGGAACTGCCGAAGAATTCCTTGATAGCAGCAACGACAGGGCGGATATTGACGAGCGCCTGTACGCTCATCTTATCCTGATCCTGTGTGGTCATTCTCTCGCGAACCACTCTTTCCATACGGGTGAGCCCGATACGGAACTGGTTCTGCAGGAGTTCACCGACGCAGCGGACACGGCGGTTGCCCAGATGGTCGATGTCATCACTCTTGCCATAGCCCTGCATCATGTTCAGGAGATAATCAATGCAGGCGATGATATCGCAGATCTCTAGCGTGCGGTAATTGTCTTCGCGGTTGCCGGAAGAGCAGATCACCTTGACCGGAGTGCCGTCATCTTTCTGTGTCATGACTTCGACCTGATCGAAGGAAGAGAATACGCCGCTTTCTTCGATTCTTGCGATCGCTTCTTCATCAATGGTGCTGTTGCCTTCGATGACCACTTCACCCGTTTCCATATTGACGATCGGACCTTCGGTCTTGTGGCCGAGGAGACGGTTCTTCCAAGCCAGTTTCTTATTCAGTTTGTAACGGCCGACCTTCGCAAGATCATAACGACGCGGATCGAAGAAGAAATTATTGAGAAGGGTCGTACCACTATCTTCGGTGGCCGGTTCGCCCGGGCGGAGCTTGTGGTAGATTTCGATCAGAGCAGACTTTCTGTCCGTGGTGCTGTCTTTTTCCAGCGTCTTTTCGATGTGGATATCATGGTCGAAAAGCTCCAGGATTTCCTCATTGGAAGAATAGCCCAGCGCGCGGATGAGGACAGTGACCGGCATCTTACGGTTACGGTCGATACGGACGGAGACGGAGCCGGCCGGATCCGATTCCAGCTCGATCCACGCGCCGCGATTCGGGATCAGCTGCGCGGTATAGATCTCCTTGTCAAAAGCATCTCTTTCACGCTTGTAGTATACGCCAGGGGAACGAACCAGCTGGGATACGATGACACGTTCGGCACCATTGATGATGAATGTGCCCGTGTCCGTCATGACCGGGAAATCCCCCATGAACAGATCGTGCTCTTTCAGCTCGCCGGTTTCCTTGTTTTCCAGACGCGTCTTCACGTACAGCGGAGCGGAGTAGTTCACATCCTTCGCCTTGCACTGTTCGATATTGTACTTGCCCTTGCCGAAATAGAAATCGCCAAAGTGCAGCGCCCATTTCTTAGCGCTGTCCTCGATAGGAGAAATATCTGCGAAAACATCCTTCAGCCCTTCCTTGCAGAACCATTCATACGACTTCGTCTGCAGATCGAGCAAATGGGGCATCTTCAGTACTTCCTGCGATCTGGCATAGGTGTATCTCTTCTTCTTCCCCACCACGACAGGTCTGAACATCTTGCTGTTCGGCATTCCTTGCCTCACCCTTTCATAAAAACAACATGGCTTTCTTTCTCCCGGAAAAAAGAAGCAGGAAATCGAACCAATCATCGAGTCCCTGCCTGCCTCCGGAAGCATTACATCACCTATTATATATACTCTACTAAAAGAACCGTTGCGAATAAAAATTATATCACACAATGTCAATATCCGCAATGATTCTAGCGAAAATCTGCACAAAGATTTCTTCTATAGCGTGCATGGCCTATTTTCTTTTATAGAAATTATCATACGCCATATAAAAGTTTTTATGCGTCAATTTTTCTATTGACTTTTTCAAGATCTTCGTTCCGGCCTATTCTAGCATTGTGCTCTGAAAAATGCAAGGGGTTAGGGGAGCAGGCTCACGGTGAACCCAAGAGGCAAGACGCCCCTTCATGAGGAATGAAAGCCTCGCATGGATGAGAGATGAAGATGGCGGCATCGCCGCAATATATAGGGCGATGCCCGAAAGTGGTATTCAAATCACCAGTCACTAGTCACCAGTCACTAGTCACTAGTCACTAGTCACTAGTCACTAGTCACTCGAGATTCCCCCAGCCTTCAAAAATGCTATACTATAGGAAAAACGATTTCCACGAAAGAAGGAATCCCTATGAAGCCAATCATGCCAGAGAAACGCGCTTCTCTCATCACTGCCATCTCGCTCACGCCGCCTATCTTTGTAAACGCAAACTTCACGCCTGCCACGCTGAATCTCATCTACGGTGAGAACGGCAGCGGCAAGACCACGCTCGCACATGCGATTTCCGAAAAAGAGGGACTTACCTGGGCGGATGGCACAAAAGAGGAAAGCGTCGAGGTCCTTCACTTCGATCGCACATTTGCCGCGGAAAATATGCAGGGCGACCAAGAGCTCCCTGGCGTCTTCCTCATGGGAAAGCCGAACATCGACACAGACGGCCGTCTGGAAGCGCTCCTTGCCCGCCGGCGCGAGCTCGAAGAAGAGAAGAACGCGCTCGCTAAAGAAGTACAACAGCTCTCTGAAAACAGGGAAAAGCAGCAGACCGCCCTTCGCGAACAACTCTGGCAAGAGGGCGAAGGATTCCGCAAAACCTTTCCTCGCTGCCTCGGTAAGGCAAGAACCACAAAGAAAGCCTTCGCTTACGAAGCCTTCTCACTCCTTCGCGAGCCCATGGCCCCCGCGCTCTCCATCGATGAGCTTCGCTCCCTCTATGACACGGCCTTTAGTGACAATGACAAGAAACTTCCGCCCCTCATGACCATAGAAGACCCCGAGTGCCTCGATCATTTGAAAGGCGCAGACAACCTCGCCCGCCCCATCATGAGCCGCGACGACTCGCCCTTCGCTGCCTTCCTCACCTCACTCTCCGCGACCGACTGGGTGCGCTACGGTCATGACCACTACCATGAAAAAGCCGCAGACCGCTGCCCCTACTGCCAGCAGACACTCCCCGCGGATTTCGAAGAACAAATGGCACGAGCCTTCGACGAGCAGTACAAGAAAGACCTTGCAGCCATTTCTGAATTCAAAGAAATCTACCGAAAGACCGCCAGACGCCTCTACATCGCCCTGACAAAGATCCCACCGGAGTGCTCACTTGATACAAACTGGCAGGAATTCCAAGCGCGCCTCGTCATCCTGAAATCCGCGATTTCCGAAAATATAAAAGCCATCGAAGAAAAGGAGAACGCCCCTTCCAAAGTCATAGAACTCTCCCCCCTCTCCGTCTATCTAGGCGACCTCTCCGACCTTCTCGCCAGCTGGAATCAAAAGATCCAAACGCACAATGAAACCGTCGACCACCGCGTCACCCGGCAGAATGACTGCCAAGCCGCCGTCAGAAACGCCATGCACGTCCGCCTCGCCCCCACACTGAAGCGAGGCCAAGATGAAGCATGCGCCGTCAAAGAACAGGAAAGACAGATTGAAACCCGCCGTCAGGACATCGAGCGCTCCCTTCTTAAAGTGAACTCTTCGATTTCCGAAGAGCGCAGCCACTTCACAGACACCAGCACCGCCATGGAAGAAATGAACCGGCTCCTCGACGAAACAGGCTTCAGCGGATTTCACCTCGAAGACAGCGGCCAGCACACCTACCGACTTCTTCGCGCTGACGGCAGCCCCGCCACCGGCCTCAGCGATGGTGAGAAACAATTCCTTGGCTACCTCTACTTCGCCAGCCTCGCCTTCGGCACGAAAGGGAGCGGAACAGAAAAGCAAAAAATTCTCATCATCGACGACCCCACGGCCCTCATGGACAAGAAGGCTTCCGCAGCAGCCGCCTCCCTCACCCGAGAACTCGTCACCGCCTGCCTCCTCCACACAGATCCAGTGACCTACCAGAAGAAATTCTCTGCTGCCAAAGAAGCCCCCATCGCCCAGCTCTTCCTCCTCACCCACGACACCAGCCTTTTCAGCGACATCGCCGGCCCCCTCACACAGGAGTGGGATACCACGACCTTCTTCCTCCTTGAAAAAGAAAATGATGCAACTCGCGTAGAGCCACTCATCCACTGCGAGCAGGGCAAACGCTGGATGAACGTCCTCCCTGCCCTCGCATGCGACGCCCGCCTCTGGCAGCGCTACCGCGATACCGTCGATCCGCGCCTCCTCCTTCGCACCTGCCGCACCCTCATCTTCGAATACTTCCTCCAGACGAAACACCTCACCCGCGCCGCCCTCCGCAGCGCCATCACCCGGCACGCGGCTGCCTTCCAGGCAGACTACGGCCCCCAAGGCCTCCGCATCGCATACGCCTTCATCCTCTATTTAGACGACGCCGCGGAGAGCTACAGCCAGCTCGCCTCTCTCCCACCCGAGCGCGCCCTCCCGCTCCTCCGAGCCATCTGCGAGCGCTTCTTCCTCGTCATGAGAGAGGAAATGTATTTCCGGCAGATGAGCCAGTAAGTCCACTCTATCCGTACAGGCTGACGTTTTTTCACACACGAAAATATGCCACGGAAACACTCACCTATCTATTTTTCTCACCCAAATCCGATGATGCATTCTATATCCGTATTGGAAAATGAGAAAGTTTGCGCGCATAATTAAGGAAATATATTGTGCAAGGAAATATATCGTGCATAGCACCAGTTCCTGCGAAGGAGGCCCATCCCATGGAAGAAAAGAAGAAAACGGTCAAAAAAAGAAAAGGCTTCATGCTCTTAGAGCTCATCATCGTTGTCGCGATCATCGGCATCCTTGCCGCGGTCGCCATCCCGAACCTCGTCGGCATGACCGACGAAGCAAAGGTTGCCAAGATCCAGTCTGATCTTTCCACCATCGGCACCGCCATGGAAGTCTACCACGTCAAGAAAGGCGGCACCTACCCCACGGACCTCTCCACACTCGCAGGCGATAACGGCTATCTGAAAAAAGTCCCCGAACCACCCACGGGTGCCGGTACTTATACTATAGGAAACAAAGGCGAAGTCACCTGCACCTTTAATGGCGTCACCTACTCCTCCTTCGGCACATCGACGGGGAGCACAAACAGTGATACAGGGAAATAATCACGCATAAAAGCGCGCCCTCATAAGGCGCGCTTTTTATGTGGAATTTATCGTCGATAGCCAGCACGCCTTCCAAGAAGTACGTCCCCCGCATTCATGGAAAAACTACCTTACCGTTTCCGCTCACACACGCGACGCTTCACCGTCAACGACAAGAGGGTTGCATTTCCCCATGCAAGACCATTTCTTGTCCATGTGAGACTACCTCTTACCCATATCGTCATCCTGAGCGGACGAAAACGCCCTATGTGTGAAACCCCCCAGCCAGAACAAGTGGGGACTGAGTCGAAGGATTTCATACCACGCATATGAGACGATCCCTTCCCTCGTATCATAGGAGTGACTGGTGACTAAAAAGCCGCTTTCGGGCATCGCCCAATCAAAAAGGCGACAAAGCCTTCTCCATACAAGCCTTCCCCGCCTGGGTAATGCTATTAAGTTAAGCGGCAGATCATTCTTGGCTCCCCATCGGGGGAGCAAGTCGTTATGACGCTAAAAATTTCCTTAACTTAAATAGCATTACCCGCATGGGGACCGCGTCTGCGACGCTCGGGTGCTTTCGTAAGCAGCACAAATGCGCCTCTCTTTCCCCTATACTACCATCTGTCTTTCATACCATGTCTGCCCTATCCGCCCCTGCGGGGCACCTTCCCCTAGAGGGGAAGGCTACGATACGAGAATCCCCTCTTCTAAAAAGGCGGCGCTGCCTCCTTGCGAATCCGCTCCCCCGTATCGTCATCCCGAGCGCAGCCGAGGGATCTTTATTGCACTGCCGCCATATGCACACATGCGCCCTCACTCAAACGACACCTTGGTGCTTCCTTTTTCGCCTTTCCCTCGCTCACGATTTACCGCTCTGCAAGAAGGAGCCCTCTACTTCGGCCCTCATGACACGCAAGAAAGACGGATCGTCTTATATCGTTTTTCATACCGCTGCGTAGAGTTGTGCCTCTTCGAGGCACTCTATCCTGCGCCTTCGGCGCGGAGCTTCTATATTCTTATGCACTGCCACCGCCCTACCCACTGTCCCCATAAAACCCATAGAACCCGCTTCCCCTCTTTCATCCAATCAAGGGGGCCGCACCGCCCCCGGGGCTAACCTTGAACCAATTCACACAAAGAAAAAACACCAGCCATAAAGACTGGTGCTTTTTCTTGCCATAGTAGGATTTCAAAAACAATTAGAAACGATAGCCGGCCTGGATGTACCACTGGTTCGACTGGGTATCACTGCCCTTCTGATAGCGATAGCCGCCGCCCAGAGTCCATGTGCTGTTTTCTGCTTCTACGCCGAGACGGGCGAGGAAGGCACTTTCACCGATGTCGAAGGCGAAGGTATCCGCTGCATCACCGAGGCTGACGGTTTCCTTCGTGTCCTTATCTCCCATCGCGAAATTGTACCCGATTTCTACGACAGGGGTAAGGCTCCAGTTGCCATTCTTGACCTCATGACGGAATTCCACGCCGACCGGCAGGTTCCAAAGGTTGGCATTTTCCGTTTCATGCTTCATGCCGAGGCTGTCTGTGAAGTCGCCGGTATGGATGCGGTAGTAGCGAAGTCCTGCATACGGAGTCAGGGAAGACGCACCAAGCGCGATTTCCTTCTCAGCACGAATGCCGGCGAAGAAGGCATTGCCATCCACAGAACCTTTGATGGTCCTTCCCAGCTGGGTCTGCTCCAGATCATTATCGCTCTTGATGAAACCGATATCCGCTTTATACTGGATACCGCCAGCGGTGAAGTGATGGTACACATCACCGCCATAGTACTTGGTATCATTCTTTCCGGTTACGCCATCCTTCTCTGTATGGCTGCCATCCGCATAGGCAAAAGCGATGCCCGTGCGGGAGTTTTCATCGGAAATCAGATCACTGCCGATGAGGAAGCCATTGTACTTCACATCATACTTCGCCTTTCGTCCAGCGACCTGGAACCCGTCCACCTTCTTATCCTGACGGAGGTAGTTTGCCCAGATGCCGCTTCCTTCTCCCTTGTGGTTAGCGATCATGCCGGAGAAATCCTGTGCAAATCCATATGTGCCGTGGGTCACGCCAGCCATTTCCGCAATCGCCGCTGCATGTTCAAGCGCATTATTCGCCAGTGCATTCTGCTGTGCTTCCGTCATGCCTTCGCCAAATGTGCCTTCGCCCAATGCCTTGTCCATGAATTCCGCGAATTCCGCCAGTTTTCCTTCATTCTGATCCGCTTCATTCAGGATGTTATAAATCGGGGAATTCTTCGCGATCTCATCGATATTTGACTTGAAGGTGTAGTTGCCGTTTGCATCCTTTTTGATGGCTATCGTGCGGCGGCTGTTACCATAAATTTTATCGAAAGCATTTCCTTTGTTTTCCGTCCCGCTCTTGATAGCGGTAGAAACATCATAGACCGTGCCATCCCTCTCCGCATTCGCGATATACAGGCTGCCCTTCGTCACGTCGACCGTACTGCTACTATCCGCCGTGATGAAGGTCTTCACCTTGTTATTGGCATCTGCTTCCGCCTTGATGCCAGCGCCCTCTGCCAGCGTGACGCTACCGCCATTGATGACGTCAATCTTCGCGTCGCCGCTTACGGTGTTATCGGTGCCTTTGATCGTGTAAGAAGAATTTGTCCCGTCGACTGTGACCGTGCTGCCATTATCGAGCTTCATCTGGTTCGTGGTGAGCTTCGAGCCATCCTTGACCTGAAGCGTACCGTCATTCATCGTGAGCGTATCCTTGACCTCTACAGTCACCCCATTCTGCCTGACATCCATCGGCTGGATATCCTCATCCGCATCGAGTGCCAGCGTAGTCACCTCATTCTGAATGCCGCTCAAAGACAGCTTGGTATTATTCAGCGTCATCTTGTTCGCGATCAGCGTGCCGACGCCCGCGATGTTGATGGTCGACATGTCCATGGTGATCTGGTCGGAATTCAGTTTACCGTTCTCGATGGTAATAGTGCTGTTACCCTTCATGTCCAACTGATGAACAGTGACGTCAGCAGCTTCTTTGACCACCATATCATCTTCATCATAAGAACCGACATCCAGACGACTGCCGTTGTCCATTGTCATCTTCTGAATTTCAGCTTTTGTACCGTTATTAGCAAAAAGCTGTGCTTTTTTATCTAAGTTTACTGTATCAGAATGAAGCGATCCTTTTTCAAGCTGGATTTCGCTCTCATTAGACAACGCTATTTGATGGATGGTAACATCAGCACCTTGCCCTTTGCTGATATCATAATCAGAAGTGTTAATATCTAAAATGACACCATCACTAGAAAACTTTTTAACTTCAGCTTTGGCACCATCGCAGAATCGAATAATTTGAAAGGCTGTTTTGTCTGCTTTTAGTTGTAAAGCATCCGCCGAAAAAGTTCCACCATAGAATTCCATTCTTCCGCTGACATTCAAATCTCCCTTTACGGACATCTGGCTATTTTCTGCGTGCAAATCACCGATGGAAATCTGACTGTTTTCTGCATAAAACTTCGCACTGTTTAATGTTGCTGAACCTAATTCGACCTTGCTATTCTTCGCCGTAAAGGCAGCGCTCTCAGAATAGTTTAATTCTTTAGCTTCTTTCCCCTCTACGGTAAGCTTATTTGCCTTGACCGTCGCACCGTTCACTGCCAAAGTCGATACTTGATCCAGCTTATTGATCGGATCGCTGTCGCTGTTTCCCTTTTCTGCCTGCGCGGTATTCGGTCCCCAGGCTCTGACAACGATTTCTCCGCCCTTCATAATACCGGTAGCAGGCTGTTCCCATTCCGTATCCGTTGCCGACGTATCCTTCGTCACATCCAGTACGGCACCATTTGTAACGTTAAACTGCCCTTTGTTCTGCACCAATACATTTTTCACGCTGGCCGTACCGCCATCAATAGTGATAGATCCGACAGGCAGTCCTTCTGCTACATCACCTTTATCATCCTCATTTTCAGGAAATGCATTTCCCGCATACAGCCAATTTCCCGATGTCGTACTGTTCTTCAGCTTGATGGCAGCATTATTTGCCCAAGCACCAGTAGTAATCGTGGTATTATCAGTTGAGATCGTGCTTCCGCTATCCGCGCTGAAATACCCCATGGGTGCCGTGATACTGCCACCATTTACGATGAGCGTACTGCCCTTCTCCGCACACACTTCATTCGCGGTTCCTTTATCATTGAAATTAACGTTATTCGCCGTTAATTTTGCTCCATCCGTCAGCCAAATACCTCTTACATCTTTGCCGGTAATGGACAGGCTGCCATCCGTAGCTGTATCCACCAATGTATTATCTACTTTCACGATATTAATAGGATCGTACTGCTCCACCGTCGTGCCTTTAACTACGACCTCATCCGCCGTGTTATCTGCCCAGGATGAAACCACACCCGTCATTCCGAAGACCAGCGAAAAGGCGGCAATCTGTGCTAACATCTTTTTGCTTTTCATTTGCATTCCTCTTTTCTGCGAGACACGCTCGCCACACCACGAAGAATCTAAAACAACTATTATTTAGCAACCTAAAAACCTGCTTAAAGTTTACCCCCCCCGGTCATATTGTCAAATTTCTATATATCTATACTAAATATGCATAGGTGCTATGAGAAATAATATAGAGAAGAATCATCTTGCAAGAGTGACTTATGAAAAAACACTTCGGGCATCGCCTAATAAAAAAAAGCGGCAAAGCCGCTACCATACAAGCCTTCCCCGCATTGGGAAGGGAGACCGCGTCAGCGGCGCTCGGGTGCTTTCGTATGCAGAACAAATGCGCCTCTCTTTCTCCTGTACTACCAACTGTCGTTCATACCATAGTCACCCTATCCGCCCCTGCGGGGCACCTTCCCCTAGAGGGGAAGGCTGCGATACGAGAATACCATCCTCTAAAAAAGGCGGCGAAGCCGCCACGAGAGCCCTGAACCCTGAACCATGAACCATGAACCAAATGAAAGCAAAGTAAAAAGGGGCTGTGAAGAAATGAGGATTCATTTCTTCACAGCCCCTTTTGGCATGCGCTATTTCATAAAGCTATCTCTTACAGCAGACCGCCGTAATTTTCAAGCATCTGACGTACCTTTGCTTTTTCTGCTTCCGTCGGTTCGACCATCGGCAGGCGGAAGTGTCCGCCAGGCTGGCCGATGAGGTTCGTTGCTGTCTTGACCGGTGTCGGGCTTGCGGTGAAGAACATGCCTTTGTTGATTTCATACATCTTGAGGTGCAGCGCTCTGGCTTTTTCAAGATCGCCTTTTTCGAAGGCATCCACCATAGCCAGCATGTCATCCCCGATGACATGAGAGGATACAGAAATGATACCTACGCCGCCAGCGAGAAGAACAGGCAGTGTGAATGCATCATCACCGCTGTAGATCATAAAGTCTTCCGGAAGCAGCGCTTTTTCCTTGGTGACCTGATCCCAGTTGCCGGTTGCATCTTTGATACCGACGACATTCGGGCATTCATCTACGATTCTCTTGATGGTTTCCGGCTGGATAGATACGCCGGTTCTGCCCGGTACGTTGTAAAGAACGAGCGGCAGATCTACGCCTTTTGCAACCGCTGTGAAGTGCTGGTACATCCCTTCCTGATTCGGTTTGACGTAGAAAGGAACAATCACCAGCGCGCAGTCGATGCCTGTTTCTTTGGCTTTGTTGCCGAATGCAATGGTATCTGCGGTGCTGATGGTACCGATATTGCCCATGACAGGCACTTTCTTGCCTTCCGCGCGTTTACCGACAGCATCTACGATGAGGGTATACAGTTTCAGTTTTTCTTCTGCGGTCATGGTAGCACCTTCGCCGGTGGTTCCACCGACAAGAATGCCTTCAGAGCCATGAGCAACGAGGTGCTTTGCAAGAGCGACAGCACTTTCGTAGTCAACAGCACCATCTTCTGTGAACGGAGTAATCATAGCCGTAATGACGCGGCCAAACTGAGCAGTTGCCATAGTTGTATCTCCTTTGGATCTTTATCTTTGAACTAGGGATTAGGGATTAGAAGTGACTAGTGACTAGTGACTGGTGACTGGTGACTGGTGACTGGTGACTGGTGACTTCAATGCCACTTTCGGGCATCACCCCGTTTTCGTCATCCTGAGCGGAGAGAAACGACGTTTATTCGGATAGCCTCAGCCAGAACTGATGAGATCTGAGTCGAAGGATCTCGGCGAAGCCGCCACCTTCATTTCTAATTCGCGCAAAGCTTTCATTCACAATCAAGGGACAGAACGTCCCTGGGGCTAACCCTGAACCCATCAACCATTTTTATAACATATCATGCGCGATCATATATTCTGCGATCTGCAGGGTATTGAGCGCTGCGCCTTTTCTGATCTGATCGCCGGACACCCAGAGGTTGATACCATTCGGATTTACAAGATCCTTACGGATACGACCAACAGCCACATCTGTCTTATCCGAGGTATCAAGAGGCATCGGATAAATCATATTCTTCACATCATCGACCAGTTCTGCGCCTTCGAAGCCTTCGATGGCTTTCTTCACCTGTTCGACCGTAAGCGGTTCTTCGGTTTCCACGTAGATGGACTCCGCATGGCTTCTTGCGACCGGTACACGAACAGCGGTCGGGGTGATGCCGATCTCCGCATCATGCATGATTTTGTGAGTTTCATTCACCATCTTCATTTCTTCCTTGGTGTAGTCATTATCCAGGAAGATATCGATCTGCGGGATCAGATTGTATGCGATCTGGTAATGTTTCGGAAGGCTGGCCGACGGAAGGATCTTCGGTTCATAATTCTCGCCTTTCGCAAAAGCGGCAGCTTCTTCATAGAGCTCATCGATGCCTTCTTTGCCCGCACCGGATACCGCCTGATAGGTGCTGACAACGATGCGTCTGATGCGGGAAAGGTCATAAATCGGCTTCAGTGCCATCAGCATGATGATGGTGGAGCAGTTCGGATTTGCGATGATGCCTTTGTGCTTTGCGATATCCTCCGGGTTGATTTCCGGGATGACGAGCGGTACTTCCGGATCCATACGGAAGGTGGAGGAGTTATCGATGACTACAGCACCGCGTTTGGCAGCTTCCGGTGCCAGCGTCTTGCTGATGCTGCCGCCTGCAAAGAGAGCCACATCAATGTTTTCAAAAGATTCGGGCTTGGCTTCCTCTACCGTATATTCCTTGCCGCAGACCATGAGCTTCTTGCCTGCACTGCGTTTGGAGGCCAGAAGCTTCAGGGAAGCGAACTGGAAATTTCTTTCTTCAAACAGACGGATAAATTCCTGTCCGACGGCACCAGTAGCACCAAGGACGGCGACGCGCGGGAGTTTACTCATAGTCAAGCACCTCATTCCAAATAATTTTCAAGTCCATAAACAAAGCCTTTGACTGTCATGCACTTCTTGCAGGCAAGCATGACGCCCGGCATAAAGGATTTGCGATCCAGAGAATCATGACGCAGGGTCAGGATTTCCCCATAACCGCCAAAGAGGACTTCCTGATGTGCCACATAGCCCGGGAGGCGGACAGAGTGGATGGTGATCCCTTCGTACTTGCCGCCGCGAACGCCCGGCAAGCTTTCCTTTGTTTCATCCGCTTCCGGTTCCATGGTGCGGGCAGCTGCCATTTTTTCGGCAGTCAGCTTCGCTGTGCCGGAAGGAGCATCATATTTATGATTGTGATGGAGCTCGATGATTTCTGCATTCGGCATGTATTTGGAGATCTCCGCCGATACCTTCATCAAAAGGACAGCGCCCAAAGAGAAATTCGGTGCAACAAGTCCATTGGCACCTGTCTTTTTGGCAATGCCGGCGAGTTCCTCTCTCTGCTCAGTCGTAAGGCCGGTCGTTCCGATGACGATATTGACCCCATTTTCAAGGACATACTTTGCATTTTCATAAATGACCTTCGGACTGGTGAAATCAACGATCACATCCGGCTTGCCTTTGGCAAATGCTTCCTCCAGCGTCTTATCAATGGTCATCCCATTGTGTCCGATACCGATCGCTTCTCCCAAATCCTTGCCAGCCGCACCGATATCGACGCCGCCGCAAAGCTCCAGGCCATCTTCTGCGAGGACTGAGCGGACAACCTCGCTGCCCATGCGTCCTGCAGCCCCATTCACTAATACACGAATCATTCTGACTCCTCCTTTATAGCAAGTGAGGACACAGACTTCCCCCACTGCTTTTGAATAGATTTAAGTCAATGGTAGTATAAAAATGAAAATGCGTCAATAGGTGAATTTCGATAGTTGCATCATTTGATGAGATTTGAGTATCTTGGAAAGAAGGACCATGGATCAGATACCGTGTGCGGCGGGTTCGAAGGCTTCAAAGGTCTCCCGGCCTCTTGGCAGCTTCGCTGTGCTCTTCCCAAAGAGCGCTCTGCTTCCTTGCCGCGTCTTTCCCATTGAGCTTCATAAACCCACAGCAGCTATTACGCCCCTGATTTTTCAAAATAAAAAAGCCGTACTCTTTCGAGTACAGCTCTTTATGTTTAGATTATTCACCTACAGGATAAACGCTGACCTGTCTCTTATCTCTGCCGAGACGTTCGAAAGCCACTCTGCCTTCTGCGACTGCAAAGAGCGTATCGTCCTTGCCAATCTTAACGTTCAGGCCCGGATGGAGATGGGTGCCTCTCTGGCGAACGATGATGTTGCCAGGTTTAGCGATCTGACCTGCGTGCATTTTGGTTCCCAGGCGCTGCGCATTGGAGTCGCGGCCGTTCTTTGTGCTGGAAACACCTTTTTTATGAGCGAATAACTGAAGATCAAACAGTAACATGTAATTCACCCCTTTGCCGTTATAATTTTAAGTTTATCAGGATACTGCTCCTGAATGGCTTCCAAACCATGAACCATGGTTTCTATCAGAATCTGGCTCTTTTCATTCGCGTGCGACTGAAGATCCACATTCATGAAGCCGGATTTCGAATCAAAAGTCCCATCCATCTGCAGGATATCCTGCAGTCCGGCAGCGATCGTCAGTGTGATTGCCGACACCGCTGCACAGATGAGATCGTACTCATTATCTTCCCTCGCCCCATCGGCATGGCCGGTAATGGTAAATCCCTGATAGAGTCCTTCGACTAAATGTAGTCTTGCGGTAATCATTAGCCTTCGATCTTTTCGATCTGAACCTTGGTGAAAGGCTGACGATGGCCCTGACGACGACGGTAGTTGGACTTAGCTTTGTATTTGAAAATACGAATCTTAGCGCCTTTCCCCTGTTCCAGAACCTTGCCGGTAACCTTTGCGCCTGCAACGGTTGGCTGGCCAATCTTTACGCTGTCGCCGGATACGAGAAGAACTTCATCAAAAGCTACTTCTGCGCCTGCTTCAACGTCCAGTTTTTCAATGGTAATGACTTTGCCTTCTTCAACGCAGTACTGTTTACCACCGGTTTTGATAATTGCGTACATGTGTGCACCTCCTCTTTACTATACTCGCCGAATATGGCAGCTTACGAAAGCATTTACGGAGCCGTCTCCGTGCGGTTGCGTCATGGCACCTTGTACAATGACTTGATTATTTTATCAGAAATAAAAATAGATGTCAAATGTTTTTTGACATCTATTTGGGAAATTGGGGTCAGGGATAGCCCGTGGGGCGTGCTGCCCTGTGATTGTTTGCGAAAGAGGTTCAGCAGGTTCTACAGGTTCTATAGGTTCAGCGGGGTAGTCCATGGGGCTAATCCCGAGCCCTTTTCTACACCGTCTCATAAATCTTCCTCACCAGCTTCTTGGTGATCGTCCCGAAGAAATCCTGATCGGCAAAGCGGATAAAGCGGATCGGTTTATTCGCTCCTTTGATAAAAAGCCGGTCTGTCGTTTTGAAAGGACAGGATTCGCTGCCATCGAGCGAAATACAGAGATTCTTCTCCCGCGGCGGAGCAGTGACTTCTACGGTATCACTGCATTTCAAGACGATAGCGAAGCGCTGCAGCGTATGGGCACAGATAGGGATCACGATCATGCGGTCATCGCTCGGTCCCATGACCGGGCCTCCGCAGGAAAGAGCGTAACTGGTAGACCCGGTCGGCGAAGAAACGATGAGCCCGTCAGAAGCATATTCCTGGATCAGATGCCCATTGACGGAAAGATTCAGCCTTGCCAGCTGCCCGATCTTGTTATGCCCGATGACGACATCATTCAGCACGCTCGTCAGCCACTCCTGACTGCCGTCTTCATGTTTCAGGACAGAGTCTAAAAACAGCCGCGACTCTTCGGTATAGTGCCGCGCAAGGATCTGATCCAGACGCAGAGCGGTGTCTTCGATGGTGATGCTGTTCAGAAATCCCAGCTCACCCAAGTGGATCCCTGCCATCAGGATGGGGTAGTCGCGAAACGTCCGCGCCGCTCCCAGGAAGGAGCCATCGCCGCCGATGGAGAGCAGACAGTCACAATTTCCCAGCTCATCGATGCTACCATAAGAAGCCCCCTCGATACCGCCCGCCTCCAGTCCTTCTTTCATAGAAAGCGGCAGCAGCGCACTCGACCTTCTTTCTTCTATCATCCCAAGAAGCTCGGGCAGAAAGGTAAAGAGCTTCTCTTTTCCCAGATTCGGAAAAATAGCAAATCGCAATGAAATCACCTCATAATCATGGATTCAGGGTTAGCTCGTGGGGCAGTACGCCCTTGGATTGCATTTGAAAGATTCGCTTGAATGAGAAATTAGAAATTAGAAATGAGAAATGGTGGTGCGGCGCATAAAAACATAGAAGCGCCGCGGAGTATAAATAGGGCGATGCTCGAAAGTGGCATTTCAGTCACCAGTCACTAGTCACTTTGCACCCCTAATCCCTAGCTACTAATCCCTAATCCCTGCTTTCAAACTTTTGGCCTGACCTATCCTACTTGCGCAGTGTCTCATGCGCTTCTTCGACGACGGCATGGATGCGTTCTTCCGTGATCGGCGTCTCCGGCTTTTCCCACTTCAGATAGGCTAGAAATTCAATATTCCCTGAGCCGCCTTTGATGGGCGAAAACGTCAGATCCCAGCAGTGGAAGCCTTCTGCTTCAAAAGCTGCGAGCGTATCGGAAACGACTTCTTCATGGATTTCCGGTTCCCGCACAATGCCGCCCTTCCCCACCTTGTCCTTGCCGGCTTCAAACTGCGGCTTGATCAGGATCGCCATCGCGCCATCTTCCTTCAGGATGGATTTCACCGCCGGAATGATTTTCAGGACGGATATGAAAGATACATCCGTCGAAACGAGGTCGACCTTCTCCCCCAGCGTCTCTTCTGTCACGACTTTGATATTCGTCTTTTCCATATTGATGACCTGCGGATGGGAGCGCAGCTTCCAGTCGAGCTGATTCGTCCCGACATCAATAGCAAAGACCTTCGCCGCCCCATTCTGCAGCGCACAGTCAGTGAAACCACCGGTCGAGGCGCCGATGTCCGCCATGACTTTTCCCTTCATATCGATGCCGAATGTCTTGATCGCTTTCTCCAGCTTGTAGCCGCCGCGACCCACATACGGCATCACATGCCCTTTGATCCGAAGCTTTGCATCCACGGGAATCTTTGTCCCCGCTTTATCGACAGGCACATCATTGACAAGGATGATGCCTGCCATGATATGCCGTTTCGCATTCTCCCGGCTGTCGAAAAAGCCCTGCTCTACGAGCATGACATCCAGCCGTTCTTTCTTGACCTTCTGATTTCCCATATATTCCCTCTACTTTGTGCGTACCAGCAGCATGTCCACAAGTTCTGTGAGAAGGCTTGTGTCCCGATCGATCCTTCCCAGTATCTCTTTGGCATGCCTTGCTTCTTCTTCTGCGAGTGCCTTTGTCCGCTCCTTGCCAAGAAGGCTTACGTAGGTGGACTTATGATCTGCCGCATCCTGATGCGGCATTTTCCCCATCTCATCCAGATGCCCGTTCACATCAAGAAGGTCATCCGTCATCTGGAAAAGCAGTCCCACATGGACAGCAAATGCATGCAGAAGGTTCTTTTCTTCTTCACTGCTCTCTGTCATTGCCAGTGCCATATCCACCGGTGCCGTCAAAAGGCAGCCTGTCTTGCAATGGTCCATGAGCTGTAATTCCGGAAGGGTCAGCGTCCGGTCTTCGCTCTCGATATCATGCGCCTGTCCGCCCACCATGCCTTCAGGGCCAGCAGCTTTGGCCAGGATGGAAATCAATTCACAGCGAAGCAGAGGAGCGATCTGCTGCTCGCCTGCCAAAAGTTCAAAGGCAAACGTCAGAAGACCATCCCCGGCCATGGTCGCCATGCCTGCGCCGAAGACCTTGTGATTCGTGGGACGGCCGCGGCGGTAGTCATCATTATCCATGGCGGGAAGGTCATCATGGATGAGGGAATAGGTATGCACGCATTCCAGCGCACAGGCGATATCCAGATACGCACGCGCATCTTTCCCCCAAAGTTCCAGGATCAGGAGAAACAGAAAAGGACGGATACGCTTCCCGCCAGCCGAAAGGCTGTAGTTCATGGCATCAAACAATTTTTGATGAGCGCTCAGGTCAGAGACCAGCAGCGTCTCAAGTCTTTCGTTGATCTCCTTCTGTTTTGCAAGCAAAACATCTTTCAGCATGGTTGGCTCCTTTCTGGATCATTGCATATGTGCTTTTTGAAATTCATAAATGGTGTCAGCTTCCCCGCAAATATCACAGACTGATGCCCGAAAGTCACCTTTCAGTCACCCGTCACGCCCAAGCGATCTTCCATATACGCGCCAAACGCATTGCCTGTCGCATTGTCACTGCTATAGCGTGGATCGGCGAAGAGCGGCGTGAGACCGACAGCTTGGCAAATCTCTTCGACCCTTGCCCGAAGATAGCGGTTTGCCATGACCCCGCCCACTGCGATGAAGGGACGGCCCTTTTCGAAAGGATAGCCGGTGAGCTCCTTCTCGAGTGCACGCCCGATGTGAATAAGGACACCTTTGGCAATATCTTCCTTCTGGTACGCACGCGATGCTATATCACGCTGGACGCGCGTTTCAGGGCCGGAAAAGCTGAATGCCCCCTTCACGGATGAGCGAGGAATCCGATACGTGTCATTTCCTTTTTCTGCCAGCGCTTCCAGCCATTTCCCACAGGGGAAGGGAAGTCCCAAAGCCACACCCACGCGGTCAATGAACTGCCCCGCCGTAATGTCCTTGGACGTCAGGAGTTCATGGATCTCCATCCCCTCTTCCTGCCAGGAGCAGGAGAGCACATCCTGTGTGCCGCCGGACATATGCATCATATAAAAGGGCTTCCCCCAAAGAGCCGGCGCCTCTCGGATCGCTGCCATTGCATGATTTTCCTGATGGCTGAATACATAAAGAGGGATGTGATGCGAAGAGGACAGCGCTTCAGCCATACCCCGGCCAACAAGAAAGGCGGGCATATACGAATCTGCCCGCCTCCGTGGAAATCCTGAAACGCCTACGCCTTTCAGATCCTGCAGCAAAGGAGAAAGCCTTCGAAGCAGGATGGGAAGATTCTTCACATGCTGGAAAACCATCTCTGACTGAGACAGCCCCCGCCGCCCTTCCTTCACCGAAAGGACGATCCGTTCTTCCCCCATCAGCCCCTTGGAAGAATCATAAACCGCTGCCGATGTCGTATAGCAGCTGGTATCTATTCCAAGAAACCTCATGATTATTCACCTTGCAATGCCTTATCCAGAAGTCCATTGATGAATCGATAGGACTCTTCACCGCCATATGTCTTGGCAAGCTCTATCGCTTCATTGATAATGACCTTCTTATCCGGGCGGTCTTCCCCGGAATGATAAAACTCAGCGACAGCCAGACGGAGAATATTCTTATCCACCACATTGAGCTGCGTGAGCGACCAGTTCTTTTTCAAATACGCCTTGATCTTATCATCGACATCTTCATAAGCTGCCGCTTCGATCAAAGCCTCTGCAAAAGCCTTGTCCTTCTCTTCCAAATGAAGCGTCTCTTCCGCAATCGGTTCTGACTCCGGATTGAGCTCTCTGGAGTACAGCACCTTGAGTGCATATTCTCTTGCGCTTGTTCTACTCATGTCAGCCTCTCTCTATGCTATGAAATTTCCTATCTCACATACATGGTTTCCCATGGCCAGCAGGTGCGGCCGATGCAGCCAGCGCCTGTTTCCCATGAAAAAACTTTGGTGGCAGGAAATCTGATGACACCCATTCACTCTACCATTTCAGTAATCGTCACATCAATGCTTTCGATGTCCTCTCTTCTAAGAGAAGAGAATACATTCTTCACCACCATCTGGATATAGCGGGCAGTCTCCTGTACCTGACAACCTTTATGCAGTGCGACAGAGATCGCCACCTTCACACGTCCATCCTTCAGATTTCGTATCCAAAGCCCGCGATGAGCCTTGAAGCCAAAGGCCTGACTGATCCCCTGCATCAGGTACTGAAAGCCATCCGCGGTGAAATGAGATACCTCAGGCATGGCAAGCAGAGCCTCTTCAATTTTCTGATATACGACTTCTTCCGATCGCTTCTTCTCTGCTTCTTCACTGGACATCTCTATTTCTCCTCACCGAAAACGATGCGTTCCACATTGACATTGACTGCATTCACTCTAAGGCCCGTAGAATCTCCGACGCTTTCCTTGACTGCTTCCTGCAGCTGTAAAGCGATAGCCGGCAGGCGTTCGCCATGCCAGGCTGCCACGTAGAGATCGATGACGATGCCATTCTCCCGGATGGAGACACGCACGCCTTCTGCTTCCGCATCACTGATGACCGCAGAAATCCCGTGAGAGAACCGATCATCCATCCCATAGATTCCCTTCACATGGAGCGCTGCTTCTCGGGCAATGACTGCAATGACCTGGTCCGATACACGAACGGTTCCCAGGTCATTTTTTACTTCTGCAGTTTCCATATAGAAATTACTTGACGCGTTCGATGTAAGCGCCGGTGCGGGTATCAATGCGAAGCATTTCGCCTTCATTGATGAAGAGCGGAACAGAAACGACATAGCCGGTTTCCATCTTAGCTGGCTTGGAGCCGCCGGTCGCTGTATCACCGCGGATGCCTGGTTCTGTTTCTACGACTTTCAGTTCTACAGAGTTCGGGATATCAACGCCGATGATGGTGCCGTTGAAGAATACGACATTGCATTCCATTTCTTCCTTCAGGAAGTTGATCTTGTCACCGAGCTGTTCTTTGTTCAGCATGATCTGTTCATAGGTTTCCGTATCCATGAAGCAGTAGGAACCATCCGCTTCATACAGGTACTGCATTGGTTTACGTTCTACAGTAGCCGGCTGCAGCTTGATGCCTGCATTGAATTTACGTTCTACGACAGAGCCGCTCTGCAGGTTTTTCAGCTTGGCACGTACAAAAGCTGCCCCTTTGCCTGGCTTTACGTGAAGGAATTCAATACACTGCCATACCTGTCCGTCCAATTCTACGGTAATGCCCGGGCGTAAATCGTTACTAGAAATCATTTAATTTTTCCTCCTGCTACACTCTTAAAAATTTCTTTGGGAATTTAGTCAAGATGGAGATTCCATCCTTTTCTATTACAACCGTATCTTCGATACGGACTCCACCAACACCAGGAATATAAACCCCCGGCTCCACCGTTTCCGTCATGCCGCTGCAAAGGACGGTATGATCCCTTGGCGACAGCGCGGGCGTCTCATGGATCTCCAGCCCCACACTGTGTCCCAGCGCATGACCGAACCACTTGTCCAGATCTTTCTCTTTCAGATATTTTCTGGACTCCTGATCCACATCCGCTGCCACGAGGCCAGCCTTCAGTATCTTTTCGATATGCTCATTGCATCCCAGCACCGCATCATAGATGTAGCGCTGTCGCTCTGAGATCTCCCCGACAGCCACCGTCCTCGTGATATCCGAGTGGTAGCCATGGTAAATCGCACCGAAATCAAAGGTGACAAGATCCCCTTCTTCGATCACTTTATCTGTCGCTGTCCCGTGAGGATAAGCAGACCGCCAGCCGGATGCCACGATGGTATCGAAAGACTTTCCTTCCGATCCCCCCTCCAGCATCGCGCACTCCAGGATCGTCCGAAGCTCGGCCTCTGTCACACCCGCCTTGATATAAGGCACGGTCTTCTCAAAACCCAGATCGGAAATCCGACATGCTTCCTGCATCAGACCGATTTCTTCCGCGCTTTTGATCTGCCTCAGCGTATCCGGCGTCACGAAGATGAATTCAGCCTCCGGCAGTACCTCATCGAAAGAAAGATACATCTTGTACGTCATGCCCGCTTCGATCCCGAAACGAGTAACGTGATGCTTTATAGAAAGCTCTCCCACCGTCTTTGCCAGTTTCCCGGCATAGTCGATGATGGTAAAACCTTTCGCTTCTTCCTTCGCCTGCTCTGTATAACGGCTGTCTGTCAATAAATAGCAGTCATCGGCCGTTAAAAAGAGATAGCTGTCAGATCCGGTGAAGCCAGAGATGTAGCGGCAGTTCTCATCCTTCTCGATGAAGGCTGCATCTACACCTCTCTCTTTCAGAAAATCTGAAATCATTGCTCTTTCTATCAACATATATCACCGCTTTCTATCATCTAAATATATTACCGTATTTACCCTCTTTTGTCCATGAAAAAATTCAGAAGGTTAGGCGGCAGACGTGCGGCTCTTGGATTGTGCTTGAAAGCTTCGCCTGCATAAGGAATGAGAAATGATGGTGCGGCAAAAAAATAATAGAAGCGCTGCGAAGTTTTTGATGTAAATCTCATGAAAAGCAGGAAACCCATTCCCCCTTTAGAACATCCGCAAAGAAAAACAGCCCGGCATGTGCCGAGCTGTTTTCTACTTTCCATTTCTGAGCTGATTCAGCTTATCCTGCACAGACTTTGGCAGTGCGCGGCCGATCTCGCTTCGAAGATTTTGATTGTTATGATGAGAAATGAAAGTGGTCTGCACTTTCTTGTCTTCATTCACTGCACGGATGAGATCATCGACAGCTACGCGATATGCCCCATTTCCAAGCACCTGACTCTGTTCCGGGCCATCCGAAGTGACGACGTAGATGGAGCGGTACTCCTCCCTGCGGTCATAGGACTCTTTTTCGATATAGCTGTCAGCCGTCATGCGGCTCGGGGTGAAGACGATGGTGAAATTTTTCCCCATCTTTTCGATTCTGGCCTTATTCGAGCTGCCCTGTCCATCAAAGACGACGATCATCTCCAGATTGTTGTGCGCTCCGTAGTCTTCCAGAAGATCGATCAGCTTCTTGCGGCTTGACTCGAGGTCCTCCCGGTCAAAGACCTTCGGAAGCCAGAAAATCACATTGTAGCCATCGACCAAGTATAAATCTTTCATAATACGGCTCCTTGCTTGTTACAGTAGCGGGTGACTGGTAGCCAGGGACTAGTGACTAGTAGCCAGGGATTCACAGCAAAATCCACTTTGGGGAAAATCCCTTCACGAACCACCAGTCACTCTCCTCGCTGTTTCGCTGCTTCGTAAATAAGGAGCGCGGCTGCCACTGAGACATTGAGAGAAGAGACTTTCCCTTTCATCGGTATACGGACACAGAAGTCACAGAGCTTTCTTGTGAGGGATGAGACGCCTTTCCCTTCCGCCCCCATGACGATGACCAAGGGCCCCTTGAGATTGGCATCGTAATAGAGGCTTTCCCCATCCATATCCGCGCCCACGACCCAGAAGCCTTTTTCTTTCAGCCCCTCCAGTGTCTGACGGATGTTTCCCGTCTGGCACACCGGAAGATAGGCGAAGGCTCCGGCCGCTGTCTTCATGGCCGCCGCCGTAACTGGCGGGCTCTTGTGCTTCGGAAGGAGGACAGCCGCCGCGCCCGCGCACTCTGCCGTGCGGACGATGGCGCCCAGATTTCTCACATCTTCCAAGCCATCCAAAAGGATGAGGATGGGATCTTTCCCCTCCCAATCCGAAAGCACCCTGTCAAGGTCTGCGTATTCATACGGTTTGAGGAGTGCAGCCGCCCCCTGATGCACGACGCCGCCAGCCATGGCATCCAGTTTGTCTTCCGGGATTTCCAAGACAGGAAGTCCTCTGCTTGCAGCTTCTTCTGCGATCCGGGCGAGCCGCTCGTCTTTCCGGCCTTCCTTGATGTAGACCCTGCGCACCCGATCAGCCCGCAGGAATTCCGTGACGCTGTTTCTGCCGAAGGTCATGAGTGAGTCATCTTTCACAGGACGATCTCCCTCACTGCTTCTCCGCTTCGGCGGTCTTTTCTCCGTGTGCCTGGCAGAAGGAAACCGGCCTTCCGCCGGTTTCTCTCTCCGCTGTTTTCTATTGCTTTGCTTTTTAGTCTGCATGTTGGAATTCTCCTGCCACATACTTCAGGCTTTTCTGGAGGATGAACTGCAGGCGTTCCTCCTCTCCTGAAAGCTTCAGGTAGCCAAGAAGAGCTTCAAAAGCGGTGGCTTCGCGGTACTCTTCGACAGTCGCGCTCTTCGGCACCGTGCTTGATGTATTTCTTCCCCGCTTGCACACCTTGAGCTCTCTGTCATTCAGGACCTCGCGGATCTCAAAAAGGATACGGCTCTGCCAGCGTGCCGATACGATTTCCGAAGTCAGTGTCGAAAGGATCTGCACCTGGTAGATACCGGTGTGGATGAGTGTGTCCCGGATGAAGAGGGACCAGACAACATCTCCCATGTAGGCAAGCGTCAGTGCGTCCATAGAGAAAGCATCCTGCTCCGTGAGGAGCGCAGCCTGCTTTCCCATCTTTTGCACCATCTGTTTTTTCAGAAATAAAACTCTTTTAAACTCCACGTTTCTTCCACCTTGCTCCTGTCGGGGTGTCTTCGATCACGATACCGATGTCCCCCAGTTTATCACGAATCTCATCTGCCAGCTGGTACTGCTTGGCTTTGCGGGCAGACTGGCGGACCGCAAGGATCACATCCATCAGATCGTTGTAGTCCTTGTCATCATAGGCCTCCTGCTTCTTCCATTCCTTTTCAAGGATGCCGAGGATATCGAGAATGGTCTTGAAGGTCTTGCCGGCCTCTTCAAAAGCCGCCTTGTCGAATGCGATACCGCTATGGACTTCATTGTAGTATACATTGATGGCTTTGGCGATTTCAAACATGGCACCTGTGGCAAGGCCGGTATTAAAATCATCATCCATCGCTTCATGGAAGACTGCCATCGCATGACCGGCAGCATCAGCAAGTGCTTTGGATGCTTCTGTGACTGTGCTCCCTTCGGAAGAAGAGAGCTCCTTCACGCGGGCAATGACGTCTTTCAGTTTTTCCATATTCTTTTCCGCTTCCTCCAGACGGTCATCAGAGAAGTCGAGCGGGCTTCTGTAATGGGTGGAGAGCAGGAAATAGCGAAGCGCATCGCCGGAGTATTTTTCCAGCACATCTTTCACGAGGAAGAAATTATTGAGCGATTTGCTCATCTTTTCTGAATTGATGGTGATGAATCCATTGTGCAGCCAGTAGTCTACGAAGTGGCAGCCGGTGCAGCCTTCGGACTGAGCGATTTCATTTTCATGATGCGGGAAGATCAGATCGCTGCCGCCGCCATGGAAGTCGAGTGTATTGCCCAGATAGTGAGTGGACATGGCCGAGCATTCGATGTGCCAGCCCGGGCGTCCCTTGCCCCACGGGCTTTCCCAGAATGGTTCGCCGGGCTTTGCCGCTTTCCAAAGTGCAAAATCCCCCGGATTTTTCTTTTCATCATTGACTTCGATGCGGGCGCCTGCCAGCATATCTTCGATCTTGCGTCCGGAAAGTTTGCCATAGTCTTTGAAAGTAGAAATGTCATAGTAAACATCGCCGCCAAGGACATAGGCATGCCCCTTCTCGATCAGTGTCTTCACCATATCGATGATGTACTTCATGTGATCGGACACTCTTGGATAGACATCGGCACGGCGGACATGGAGCTTGTCCATGACTTCGAAGTACGCATCAATGTAGCGGTCGGAAATTGTTTTCCAGTCGCTGCCTTCCGCATTGGCTTTATTGATGATCTTATCATCAACGTCTGTGAAATTCTGTACAAAGGTCACTTTATAACCGATGAATTCCAGATAGCGGCGGATGATATCCCAAGTGACGGCCGGACGGGCATTGCCGATATGCGGATGATTGTATGGGGTGACGCCGCAGACGTAGATCTTCGCTTCCCCTTCTGTGATCGGATGGAATACTTCTTTTTCTTTTGTCAGTGTGTTATATACTTTGATCTCTTCCATAAAAGCCTCCTGTTTAATTATATATGTAATTTTTTGAATCGCTGCATGACATGAGGAAGCCGGTCATGCCATCTTCTGATTTTCACGTATAGAAATCATGGCTTCCTCCTATGGCGCCTGAAACAGCTCGATGTTTTTGGCAAACAAAAACCACCGCCTCACAGAGACGGTGGCCCGCTATTCCACTCTGTCGGCCGAAGCCGCGCAAAATGTTTTTATCGCAAACACATCACGGAAAAGGATACTTGTGAAAACACTGATCTATTGCACGATCCGTATTTCCCTCATTTCCCCTTTTCAGCTCCCAAATGCATTTCCTTACGAATCACCTGGATAGTTTCACCGGTCCTATCCTCTCTAAAAAGCTTTTCGAAAGTACTTCTTCTGTTCATCGCCTGCATATGATATTGACAAATGAAGCATCTACAGCTGACCTGGCTTTTGACCCCACACTCGCCTGCTGGAGCTTTAGCTACCCGGCGCTCGCCTCTCACAACTCACTCTCTCGGTTTTCCCGGCAGGACTTACTTCTAAACCGCACCATGCTCAGCAGCCCTTTTGACTGCGTTACGTGGATCGTTTTGGCTGCGACTGCCATCGACTTTCAGCCACAGACCTGTGATGCTTATTGATTATTATAGATGGAATAGGGATATTCTGTCAAGGGGATTTCGTGACTAGTGACTGGGGACTGGTGACTAGTAGCTAGGGATTAGGAGCCTCGAGTGACTAGTGACTTGTGACTGGTGACTTGAATACTGCCTTCGGGCATCGCCCCATATACTCGCGGCGAAGCCGCCACCTTCATTCCTCATTCCTCATTCCTAATTCCTCATTTGCGCAAAGCTTTCATTTGCAATCAAAGGACGGCACGCCCCACGGGCTAACCCTGTAACTTAGTTATTTTCCACTCCGAGCTCATGCTCTACGACGGAGGCAATGTCATCGATGATGCGTTCGAGCTGGTTGATTTCCTTGCCTTCGCCCATGACACGGATGAGCGGCTCCGTGCCGGATGCACGGACAAGGATGCGGCCATCGCTTCCGAGTTCTTCTTCCGCGGCGCGGATGGAGTCACGAATGAGTTCATTGTCTTCCCAGCCATTCTTGCTGTAGACCTCGACATTTTTCAGGATCTGCGGATATGTGACCATGAGGTGATTGAGCTCAGACATGGTCTTTCCGGATTCACGCAGAACTTTCAGCGTCTGCACTGCAGTGATGAGGCCGTCGCCTGTCGTATTGAATTCAGGGAAAATGATATGGCCGGACTGCTCACCGCCGATGGAGTAGTCATGCTTCAGCATTTCCTCAAGGACATAACGGTCGCCCACCTGCGTGGATACCGTCTGACAACCGTTTTCTTTGAGTGCTTTGCCAAATCCGAGGTTGCTCATGACAGTGCCAACGACCATATTCTCATGAAGACGTCCTTCTTTCTTCATCTGGAGGGCATTGATGAGCATCAGATGGTCACCGTCCATGACCTGTCCCTTTTCATCGACGAAGAGGCAACGGTCTGCATCGCCATCATTGGCGATACCGCAGTCCGCACCAAGCTCCAGGACCTTCTTCTGCAGTGTCTCGATATGCGTGGAGCCGCAGCCGTTATTGATATTCACACCGTTTGGTTCATGGAAGATCGCGGTGACATCTGCCCCGAGTTCTTTCAGCATCGCCGGCAGGAAATCACTCGCTGCGCCATTCGCAGAGTCCGTCACAATCTTAAGCCCTTTGAAATCGCCCTGCACAGTCGAGAGGACATGTGCTCTGTACTTATCAGCCAGCTCAGGGCGGTGCGAGATCACGCCGATCTTATCCCCTGTCGGACGCGGGATCTCTTCATCATGACGAAGGATATTTTCGATATCTTCCTCAGTCTCATCCGGCAGCTTATAGCCATTTTTATCAAAGAACTTGATTCCATTATCGGGGAATGGATTGTGTGAAGCAGAGATCATGACGCCGGCATCATAGCCTTCCGTGCGGGTAAGGTAGGCAATGCCCGGTGTCGGAATGACGCCTGCAAGATCGACATCAACACCAGATGCACAAAGGCCGGCAGAAAGAGCCGCCGTCAGCATGGAGCCGGAAATGCGGGTATCCATACCGATCAGGAAGCGATGCTTACCGCTTGCCTTACAGAAGTACGCGCCTGCCGCGCGTCCGAGCTGGTATGCCAGCTCCGGCATCAATGTGGAATTGACCAGTCCACGCACACCATCGGTACCAAATAATGTAACCATTTTATTTCCTCCCAAAAATTTCTAGATAACTTTCGTATTCTACCGCGAAGGGGACATTTCGTCAACTGGATGAGGTTGGGGATTATAAGTGGTCAGTGACTAGTCACTAGTAACTGGTGACTGGTGACTGGTGACTGGGAGATATCTGACATCTGACACCAGACGTCTAGCGTCTCAAGCGGACATCGCCACTATTTATATTCCGCGGCGCTTCATTATTTCTTGCGCCGCACCACCATTTCTCATTTCTCATTTCTAATTTCTAATTCAAGCGTAATCAAGGGACGGCACGCCCCCCGGGCTACCCTTTTAGTCCTTCTCTATTTCAACAACTACCGTCGTCTGTCCGACGGTGATACTGCCGCCCGTGGGCTTCGGGATGGTCACGGTTTTCCGGATCGTATCGCTGGCTCCCGTGACATCGATCGGATCAAGACTCAGTACACTGTTTTTTTCAAAGTAACTGATCGGCGCAGTCAGTGTAGCGACAGGCGGATTGATGGTGATCTTCCCCACTTTGTATCCTTTGGCCGGTTCACCTGTCGTTTCCACCTTCATGGGCAGGTTGCCGATCTTTGTTTCCTCTTTCATCTTCACATTGATGCGGACCTGGCTCGGCATCACATCAAGACCGGTGACGGTATTGCCATCTGCATCGAGTACATTCACACTGTCAAATTCGACAAAGTTCTTGTCCTTGCCGGATACATTGACAGAGACCACGGCGCGGTCTGCCTCTGCGATCTTGGAAGCGCTTCCCGCGATCGTGATGGTATCCGGTGTCGCTTTGCGGCTTTCGACCGAGAAATTCACATCCGGCGTGCCAAAGACTTCGATCACGGCAGGGAGTGTCTTCACGGCATAGGTATCGATATTGAGGTCAAAATATTCCGGTGTGACAGAGATGACGGATTCATCCCCCGGTACGGAGATATGGATCTTTGTATTCGGGAAATCGCCATCAGTAAGACCGGAAAGGTCCACATAGGCTTTGATGTTATCCGAACGCATGTAGACCATATCGCTCCTCGGCATGCGGATCTTTGCCTTGACTTTGAGAGGCACATTGGTCGCCACCAGCGAACGATCCAGATTTCTGACTTCCACAGGGACCGTATAGGTATTCTCCACCATCGGATTCTGTTCATTCATCACGTACACCCAAAGGGCGCAGGCTGCAATCAGGCAGAAGAGTTTGGGCAGCCACCACTCATGTTTGGCAAATCTCATTTCAGGGGGCTCCATTTCTGTAATACATCACTGACATTCTTCGGCTTACCCTGCATCAGGTAGTTGCGAAGGATATTTCTAAGGCTCTCTGCATCCTGCCCACGATAAATATGGCCACCGTAGGTGTAGGATACGATACCTGTCTCTTCGCTGACGACGACCACTACACAGTCTGCCTGTTCGCTCATCCCGATAGCCGCTCTATGGCGGGTGCCCAGCTCGGAAGAAAGGCTGTGATCACGCGTCAGCGGAAGCAGACAGCCTGCCGCCATGACACGGTTCTCTCGGATGATGACAGCGCCATCGTGCAGCGGGGTATTCACGATGAAAATATTTCCTAAAAGCTCCTTGGACACCAGACCCTCGATGCGGATGCCTGTATCAATGCGGTCATCAAGACCGACGCTTCTCTCGAAAACGATGAGAGCGCCGATCTTATTCGCAGACATGACCATGGCTGCATCGACGACATCATCGATCACGTGATCCCACTCGATCTCATTCATCATGCGGGAGGAAACATAGAATTTCCCGCGGCCGATCTGCTCCAGCGCCCGGCGCAGCTCCGGCTGAAAAACGACCGGAAGTGCGACGATCAGGACAGTCATCAGCTTATCCAGGATCCAGCTGACTACATGCAGCTGCAGCCATCCTGCCAGCACGGTAAAAAGCCCGAGAAACACCAGCCCTTTCAGAAGAGCTGTCGCTCGGGTATCCCGGATCAGAATGTAAATGCGGTATAAGAAAAAAGCGACTACCAGGATGTCCAGCACATCCCAAAGCCGCATGGTCATAAAAAGTCCCTGTATCTGACTTGACATAGTAGTACCTCGTGAAAATAAGCAAAGCGATATTCTTCGGGCAATCCTGCCTTTAAGGAAACACTGATTAAATCGTTATCAGATTTCATTCTTGGATTTTTATACAGAGCGAGGAGACAGAGGGCGCGAATAG